>Ga0209048_10001435_pt1 | contig 24574 bp, 23 predicted proteins | sample FrelakmetCRP12CR_FD_187146 | JGI IMG/M metagenome (GOLD analysis project Ga0209048, IMG submission 187146) | Freshwater lake sediment microbial communities from the University of Notre Dame, USA, for methane emissions studies - CRP12 CR (SPAdes)... | ecosystem: Environmental > Aquatic >... | reverse complement strand
AATTATTTAGCAAACAAAAAAATAGACGGAGATTTTCTGAGGAATCAACCTCAGAAGTATTAATCAATCCTAGTTCTTGAAGCTCGAGATTTCCCTCTATTTAAGCTAAAATATTCCTTTTTGTAATGTCTTTAACTATTTTAGCAGTTATTTAATTATTGTCAAGCTCAATATTGACCCGGCTTTCGTAAGCTGGTATTTTGCCGGGCAGGAAGGTCGGCCAGTAATTTATCTCTGCTTTTTCTATAGCAGGATAAGTCTTTAGATAAGCCCTAAAATCATCCTCACTTTTACCCAGTATGCCTTTTTTTAAATTTCCCAGATCAATGTTTGAGTTTATTTTTCCTGACGCACTTACGCGAATCAAGATCGTGCCACTTGTGAAATCTGCATCGGATTTGCCATATTGCAAAGACAGAGAATTTTCATCTATCTGATCACTGCTGGAACCAGCCTTGGCGATATCTTTATTAAGAACATCGCGTAAGTCCTTTTCGTTGAAGGCAAGCGCGCTAGCTTTAGCTTTGACTGTCACACTGAAATTTTCAACTATTTCCCCTACTGAATTTGACACCGCGTAAGTAGCGTCGCCAATATTGGTGGCATCGTCTGGGATTATTAACCCACCACTGGCAGAATTTTTTAATTTTTGTTTCAACGACTGCGTGAGATCAGCCAATGCTTTATTTTTTGCGCTGCTTATATCACTGGCCGTAATCGCCTTAGCTGTGCCTGTACTGCTATTTCCTCCACCGGTCATAGCTTTGAATGACTTGGCATATATCTTGGTAAACTTATCATTCCCGCTATCCTTGAAGCCTGGGATGGTAAAACTGGTTGGATCAATATTGTATGCATCGCCAGCTTCATCCGCGGCAACATCCGCTTCAATAGCGCCCGGTTTCGTTTCGCTGCCAACATTAGTGACTCCCGGCACAGAGACATTTTTGGTCAACCTGAATATCTTGCCGTCCGCGGTTTGAAATCTGGTCGTGGCTACCAACGGCTGGGGATTATTGCTAAATTCGTTATAGATCGTAATTGTGCCATGCGCTTTTTGATTTGCAGCTGATTTGCTCCCTGTCACGGGATATTTCTCGGTCGCCTGATCCTCAATCGAAATAACCTTTGCCGGAATCATCTGACTATCAAAATCGATTGATGTCTGAGCAACGCCCCCTTTGATCTGGGCATCCACTGATTGGGATTTAGTTTTGACAAAAATTTTTATATCCGCTTTTGGCAGAAAAATATATGCTGCAAAAAATATAATGATCAGAGCTACGACTGATCCAAAAATGGCAAAATATTTCCAAAATTTGCCTGACAAATTGACATTGCCGTAATCCGTCTTAGCTTCTCGCAGTCTGGTTTTCGCAAATCTTTCTTTTTCAAAAAAACTATTGTTATTTGAACTCAAGCCGCTCTTGGATTTTGAATTTTCGGACTCATAGGAAATTCCGCTCTTTCTGCTAATTGCTTCATTTGCTCTTTCGAAATCCGCAGCGTTAAAATTATTTAATGTTCCTCCCGCCGGTGAAAAATCCGGGACACCGGCCTGTTGTATATCAACATTCTTTACAATATCAAAAATAGCGGACTTTTTCCTTACGTTACTCTTTTTTATATCCGCGCCTATTTCAGTGACCAATTCCTTATTTACAATCTTCTCTTCAAGTTTTATCGGTTTTTCAAAAACTTCCTCGGCATATTCCGGTTTTACGCCAATTCTAGAGCTCCCTTTTTTCGAAGCTTCTTCAAAATATTCAGCCGATCCCATTGTTTCCAGCCGATTTTTAGTTTTGACTCTGAACTCCTCCTGGGCATCATCCATTTCAACATTGATGACATTATTTATGTTATTGGTCTCCGGCGAAATCATCTCCTCTCCCTCAATCTCGTCCAATTTCTGCTGGACAGCAATACCGGCTTTTTCTACCAACAGTTTGCCGAGTTTATCTTGAGTCACGATTATCAGTTGCTTCTTAAAATTATCGGCCTCTTTCTTTAACAACTTTAAATTCACAATGCTTTGAATGAGCAGAGCTCGCTTGGGAACGACAATAATAACCTCCTGCGCTCTAGCCTTGCGCAGACGATCAACGATTGAGGTTATTTCTTCGTCAATATCGATATAGAATGTCTGATGCATGATGTTAGTTTAAAAAATAAAAACGTATCCAAACGTCATTTCTGAATCATTTTTACCGCTCTTCTCAAAATTCCGGCCATAACTTTTTCCTCGCCAGAGATATCCAGCGCCAGATTAGCAAGGCCCATCGGAGTCACGTCTTGGGGATCCTTAAGCTCTCCAGTATCATCAATTATATTTACAACGTCCCGAGGCTGCAAGAAGCTGACCTGTGGTGCTTTGGCCAAAGGCAGATTTTTGGTCCATTTTGTCGAGAGCAGGGCATTTTTTATGCCAGGTAATCCAGAGCCGCCCCCGCATAGAAAAAATTTATTCGGCAGAAGGTCTGAGTCGGCAAATTCCGACAGTGATAATTCTACTCCTGACAGCCAAACATCGCAATCGTCTTCCAAAATGCTCTCAATCTTCAAACTGACATCTTTGCCTAATTTGCCTTCAGCATATTTAATTTTTAATATCTCGGCTTCTTCAAATGCGACGCCCAGCTCTTGAGCCAATCTTTTTGTAAAAGCACGGCCCCCTAGAGCAAACATTTTCGTACCTTCCAATCCGCCATTTCTAACTACGGCAATATCAGTCGTTCCGCCGCCGATATCGATGAAAACAGCATTAAAATCCAAAACGTCCTCAATGCCCATCGAGCGCGCGACTGCATAGGGCTCGGCAGCGATGCTGATAAGTTCCAACTTCAATTCATCCGCGATTGTTTGCAGCGCGCCCAAATGAATCATCGGGGCATACGCGTTGAAAACAGCAATGGAAACGTCGCGGCCCTGAAAGCCAACTGGATTCGTGACTCGATAACCGTCTATGCGAACATCAATGATAGCCGCGTTGATAAGTTTAACTTCGATTTCGCTGTGCCCTGTTTCCCAGGCTAATTGCTGCCGGATGCGATCAAACGCTTTCCATTGTACTTTTTGGATAATATTTTTGAGTTCCGGCAGATCAATCCTGACTTCCGGCCGGATCCTTTCGTAATGCACAGTCGTCGTCGTACCCTTGACCAATTCACCAGCAATGCCGACAATGGTTTTTTCTACTTTTTTTATCCCCACCATCGCCTTGGCTATCTCGATCGCTTGTCGGGAACTTTCAATTACGCCAGCAATATCAGAAACAGCGCCGCTTTGCATATTGCCCATATTTTGCCTGACCTTGCCCACACCCATAACCACCCCGCTGCCGGAATTTTTATCAATTTTAAAAATCAGAGCTTTGACAACCTCTGTTCCAATATCAAGTGAAAGCATATATTCTCCCGACCCGCCGCGAGCGCCTAAAATTTTGGAAAAAATTCCCATTAGTAAAAGTTTATTTATATTTATTTTATGTCCTTATTATAGAATAAATCAACTGTCATGACAATATTCTATTAATACTGAGGGGGATTGATGCAACAATCCCCCAACCTACTTAGTCACTCAGAAGCTCATAAGCTTTTTTAAGCTTCTCCCAGGATTCCACTATCCTGTTGCCTATGATGTATTTAGCTCCTCCCAGCCAATTCATAAGCGCAACGAATCCGATAGAAGTTCCCACAAATGCAACAATAACAATTGCACTATCTTTCATGACTCCCTCCTTAATTCGTAGACATTTTTTGTCTACATTTATTCCAACACTGCTTTTATTCGTCGAACACCAGCCGAAGAAGCTTCTTCTTTGACAATTTTAAAATGTCCAAGTTTGCCCGTTGATTTGGCGTGCGGGCCGCCGCAGATTTCTTTCGAATATTCACCAGCTGAGTAAACTCTTACTTTTTCACCATATTTTGATTCAAAAATACCTAGCGCACCTCTTTCCTTGGCCTCCTCGACGGTCATTTCTTCGCAAACTACTGGGATATTTTCACGGATTTTTTCATTAACCAGATTTTCAACTTTTTGCAGCTGCTCCGCCGTCATTTTTTCATGATGCGCAAAATCAAAACGTAGTCTTTCCGAAGTAATATTAGATCCCTTTTGATATACATGCGGACCCAGGACATCACGCAAAGCCGCTTGTAAAAGATGAGTGGCAGTGTGTAATTTGGATGTTTGTTTATTCTGCAGTTGCAACCCTCCTTTAAAAGTTCCGGCCGAAGCCGTGCGGGAAAGTTCCTGATGTTTTTGCAATTCCTCCTGAAATTCTTTTTCATCCACATGCAATTTTTTCTCCAGCGCTAGCTCTTTGGTTATTTCAAATGGAAATCCATAGCTTTGGTATAGATTAAATGCATCCAATCCGGAAATATTTTTAGTAGCAATCTTTTCGAATTCTTTGATGCCTTTCTCCAGAGTTTCCCGAAATTTATTTTCTTCTTTCTCAATTTCTGCAAAAATTTTATTTTTATTATCTTCTAACTCTTTATAGAAATCTTTGTACATCTCAATTACAATTTCAGCAAGTTTAGTTGTAAAATTATTTTCAATTCCAAGCAGTTTTCCATAACGTACAGCCCGACGAATCAACCTGCGCAGCACATACCCCCTTCCGATATTTAAAGGACTGACTCCATCTGAAATCATGAAGGTTGCCGCCTTGATGTGATCCGCAATTATTCTGAAAGATTTCTCATTGCCGACATATTTTTTCCCTGAAATTTCAGAAATTTTGTCAAATAATGGTTCGAATAATTCCGTTTCAAAAACATTTTCTTTGCCATTCAAAATCGCTAATGTCCGTTCTACGCCCATGCCCGTGTCTACATTATGCTGTTTTAATTTTTTAACTGTTTTATCCGCCTTTTTTTCAAATTCCATAAAAACATTGTTCCAAACTTCGATAATCCTTCCGCTGTCAACCAAATCTTGGAACTTTCCAGAAATTTCCCCTTCTTCTGGCCTCGTGTCATAAAAAATCTCTGTATCTCCGCCGCATGGTCCGGTCGCACCGGCAATCCAAAAATTATCATCCGTGCCCAACGGAATAATTCTGACATTATTTTTGATAATTCCATCTTCGCCCGCCACCTCAACATTTATATTCGCTTTTGTAAAAACTTCTTTCCAAATAGAAATTGATTCTTCGTCGCGTGGAATATTATCTTCTCCTTCAAAAACAGTCGCGTACAATCTTTTTGGATCAAGACCTAACCATTCAGAATTAGTTAGAAATTCGAAGCTCCATTTAATAGCTTCTTTTTTAAAATAATCCCCAAAACTCCAATTGCCCATCATTTCAAAAAATGTATTGTGCCGGTTGTCTCCCACATCATCTATATCAATCGTGCGCACGCATTTTTGCACACTTACCACTCTTTTTCCGCCTGGATGTTCTTCACCCAGAAGATACGGCACCAAGGGATGCATACCAGCGGTCGTAAAAAGTGCCGAAGCATCGGTATCACGCGGAATCAAAGAAGCCGAAGGAATAATTGTATGTCCCTTGGACTCGAAAAATTTCAAATACTTTTCGCGAAGTTCCTGCGCGGTCATATTTTTATTTATTTCTCTCTAATTCTTTCTTAATTTTTCCGTAATAGTCATCCCAATGAAATCCCAACACATGGTCCAGCTCAGACATAGCACTCTCGATGTCCCCAGTTTGATTCAGATGCCTTTCTATCGCCGCAATCTTGGACATATTATATCCTTCGACTTTAATTTCATTCTGTTCGGCAATTTCACTGATAATTTTACTTAATTTTGATACCATAGTTTTTTAATTTGAATTAAATAATTATAACAAATTTAATTTTTTCTTAAGGCCCTTTAAATTTGCATCCAGCTGTGAGAGTTCGAATTCAACCTTGCCCAGCCTGGCTTGTTTTTCCTGCAGATTGATTTTGATATGCGCTTCATCTTTTTTGAGCTGCCGGATTTCCATATCCAGACTGGCTTTTTCATTAGCCAGTTTTCGATAGTCAGCTTCAATCATGATCGTTTCCCGCTGGATACTGTTTTTCTGTCTGGCTTTATCCTGCACGTCGCCTTGCCCTGTATCATCTTGTCCTGCGTCATCATTCGAAAAATTCTGCATAAATTTATTTGACCTTAAAAAATTACTCTTGCTTTGATATATTTTTTTCTCTTTCCCGCAAAACGGAATAGATGCTCCGCTGACCCTTCTTTGTGTCCTGTTCTTCGCTGTCTTTTTTCTCAGGCAATTCAAAAGAATCTTCAAAGTTTACCATCGGCTTAAAGGACATGGCTGGCGATTTATTGCCAGATTGGATAGAAGATTTTGCTGTAACAAAATGGCTGATGGCTCTGGTTTGATTATTTGTCCTCTTGGAAATTGCCGGTTTATTTTGTTCAGCATTATTAGTGTTTTGAATATTATTTTGCCTCGGCTGAAATTTGATTGCATTTGATGATGTTTCTTTTTTTGCTGAAATATTATCTTGGCCCCGGCTTTCTTGCCCCGACTCACTAAACACTTTTTTCATATCACTCTTGGTCAGGCCTATTTCGTAACCCACTTTCCGGGTATTGTTTTTAGTTATTCGGCTTCCGCTTCTTTCTTCTCTCAAAAAATCAATTGCTTCCCTTTTTTCCAGCCCGCCCTGTTTTGCCGAGTTAAAAAATTTTTTAGCATCTCTTCTTGCGGCCTTATTGGAGAAACTCAATTGATTAACTTTTTCAATGACAGCCTTTTTGGAACCAACGCTTACGGCTGATGCTCTATTTCTATTAGTAATTATTCCGCTAGCTGATTTTTGTCTTAAAAATATTCCCATATTTTTTACGGATTATGGATGGAAAAAGAAAGCCACGGCCATGATGGCATACGCCATCATCAGCTGCAGGCCTTCCAGCCAATTGCTTTCGCCATCCTCCACCACCAAATTAGCAATTAGAACCGACAAAACAATCGCGATTAGTTCAAAGGTGTTGAAAACCAAATTCATCCGATCATGAAAGAAAAGGCTGACCAAAACCAGCACTGGCGCCACAAACATGACAATTTGCGTCGCGGAACCGATCGAGACTTGCAGCGCCAAATCCATTTTGTTTTTAATCGCCATCGTAACCGCAGAAGTATGTTCGGCTGCGTTGCCAATAATCGCTACCACAACCACACCGATGAAAAGCTCAGTCCAGCCTAACTTGGCAATCAACGGCTCAATTGAGCCGACCAGAATTTCTGAAACCCAGGCTACCGCCAAAGTCGCAATTAACAAAATTGTGATGCTTTTGGCCTTGCTCCAATTGGCTTCCTCTTTCCCAACCTCTGCGGCATATAAATGCTTATGCGTATACAAAGTGAACCAGAGATGAGCGCAGTACACGATAATCATCAGAATGGCCACGGCGATGCTTAATTCTTCAATGATTCGTGAGCCACTCTCAGGCGCAGTTTGCAAAAAAATGGCCGGTACCACCAGCGCGATCACCGCCAAAAGCAAAGTGGCAGCGCTAGCCATAGAAGCAGTTTTGTTAAATGTCTGGGTTTTTTTCTTCCAGCCGCCAAAAAACATCGCCATCCCCAAAACCAGTAAAAGATTGCCAATAATCGAACCGGTGATTGAAGCTTTAACGACTTCCACCAGTCCTTTTTGAATGGCAAAAATACCAATGATAAGTTCGGTAGCATTTCCAAAAGTGGCATTGAGTACTCCGCCCAAAGCAGGTCCAGTATAGACTGACAGCTCTTCCGTAGCCTCGCCGATATATTTGGCCAAAGGAATAATCGCGATTGCCGCCAAAAAGAACACCCAGCTTGGAGACACATGCGCGAATTCCGCAATGATCGCCACCGGCGCGAAAATTAAAAGTCCGAGAAAGATTTTGTTCATAGATTTATCCGCCCCTAACTTATTTTTTTACAGTTAAAAAAATGATTTTTATTCTCCCAACAAAACTCTGGCTGCGGCTTTTTGAATGTTGGAAAGACTGCCGCCAATCACATCTCTGTTGTTATCTTCAATTCTGATTTGGTGTCCTGAATCTGAAAAATAAATATAGTCTCCTTCGATGTGAGCAAGCTTGTGTCCGTTTTTGTCATAAACATGATCGCTGGAATAAGTTCCGACTTTTTCTCCTGAATGGTCGATAATATGTCCGTCGCCGACATATCCGATTTTGACCCCACCTCGCCAAAGATCTCGTCCGATAACTTTGATCATAGTTTTTTGATTAATTGTTGATGAATTAACTCAAAATTAAAAATTTTAAACTATCCTTCCCCCGCCCAACATTTCGCCTTTTTTTGTATAAAACACGGCTGACTGTCCTGGCGAAATGGCCCGTTGCGGTTCGACAAATTCCACCAAATAACTTTCGACTTTCGACTTTCGACTTTCGACTTCTATTGGCTTTATTATAGCAGAAACGGCCGGATGACGGTAGCGGTTTTTGACCCATGCTTTAGCCGGTAATTTAGGCTCCGCAATAATCCAATTCACTTTTCTGACTTCCATATTTTTACGGAAAAGCGCCAGATCTTTTTCATCGTTGGTGACGATCAATATATTTTTTTTCAAATCCTTATCCACGACATAATACGGCCCGTCGCCGCCGATATTGATCCCCCGCCTTTGCCCGATAGTATACAGTGGCAAGCCTTCATGTTCACCGACAATTTTTCCGGCGGTATTCAAAGTTTTGCCTTTTTTCAGTTTCAAATGCCGGCGCAAAAATCCTTCCGGATATTTTTCCGGCGTGAAACATAATCCCTGTGAATCATCTTTGTTGAAAACCGGCAATTTCATTTTTTTGGCCATAGCCCGGATTTGTGCTTTTTTATACCCACCTACCGGAAACAAGATTCTCGCCAGTTGTTTTTGGTTGAAATTATAGAGAAAATATGACTGGTCTTTTTCTGTGTCCTTACCTTGAAATAGCCGATAGATAATTTCTGATTTCGGATTTCGGATTTCTTGCCTTAGGCAGGCGTAGTGTCCCGAAGCCACAAAATCCCCTTCCATCTCCAGCATCTTCTTGAAAAGCACGTTGAACTTTATGTGTTCATTGCAAGCCACGCATGGATTAGGCGTCCGGCCGGCCGCGTATTCAGACAAAAAATAATCCACCACTTCTTTTTTGAATTCTTTTTCCGCGTTGGCGGTATAAAGTGGAATGCCCAAAATCTGGCAGACTTTGCGCGCGTCTTCATAGGATTCTAGTGAACAGCATTTGTTTTCAATCAAAGCATTTTTCACTGGCTCTTTCCAAAAATGCATAAAAACGCCCACAACATCAAAGCCCTGTTTTTTGAGTAATGCCGCTGCCACTGATGAATCCACCCCCGAAGACATACCCACAATTACCCGTTTTTTATTGTTTTTAACCATAGAGTAATGATATTATAAATAAATTTTTATGTAAAATTAAAAGGAGAGTCGTCATTAAGACTTCTCTCCTTCAGAAAAACAAATAAGGATTTAGTAGTTTTCCTTGTAGATCAGCACGACAACCTGGTCGTCGTGCAACATAATGTTCTTAGCAGTGTAATTCAACAGCCAGGCTGAATAGTTCATGTTTCCCGCAAAGAATATCGACTTAGAAAGATATCCCCGCTCGTCAGGCACAATTGCCCCGACTAGATTTGATCCTGAAGGCTGAATTCCTCCCGTTCCGCCTCCGGAAAATTTTACCAGATCATCCAGTGTGTATTTCCGGCCATACGGCGGAAAAACTATGATGTAGGAAAATTGCCTGTCATCAGTCGGCAGCCTGAAATAATTTTTGGCTGTGCCGACACCTTTGACCAGGACTCCCAGATCCTCGGGATCCTGCTCGATTCCGGACCATGTTCCATATACATCCATGTCGAAAAGTGGACCCTCTGCAACCACTTCTGGCGAGCACATTTTTCCATCGACATTAAACTCAAAGATACCCAATGAGTAACTGACGATCTGTTCGCCTGGCTGACGATCTTCCCAGTGTGCGGGAACATATTTCGGGAAGTATTCGCTCTGGATATATTCCCTGACTTTCGCATTCCCACAATTCCCCGAGGGAACTTCAAACGCAAAAGGAATGTACACAATATACTTTCCATCTATTGCAAATACCTTTCTGCCCAACACTTCGGCGTTAGCCACCGAAGATATTAACAAAACTATGGCCGCTACTAAAAAAATAATCTTTTTCACGATACACCCCCAAATTTTTATTTCACCGCGAAAGCGGTGATGTTTCTGAAAATATATCTTCATGGCAGAAATCCTGCCAATTTATTTTTTAACGAACCGATTGGTAATTCTATCATAAATCCAGATGAAAGTCAATAGTCAAAAATATGGCTTTCAAATAAAGACCTCCTGTGGCTTATAAAAAGCAAAAACCGCGGATTATCCGCGGTTCATAATTTGCTTTAATTTTATAATACTGTATATTTTTGGACTTTGCTTGTTTTGCCGGTTTTTAAATCCAGGCACTTCCATGTATATTTTCCCACCGGTTTATTAGGGGGAATTTTGTATGATGTTGAAAATTTACCATTAGCATCAGTGTTAATCTTCGTTGGCGCGTAATAACCTCCACCGGGTTTCGAAAATTCACAAGTTACCGCGTTATTTTTAGAAAACTTTTTACCAGATTGGATTATTACTTGCCCCCTGTTAACTTTGCTCGGAGAATTTTTTAAAACTCTTTTAGGATTGGATTTTTTCTTTTTGTGTTTATGACTAATTGAAGTCGTACTCGCAGAATCAGAGGTAACAACACCCATAACAAAAGTTTTATCATATGCCTGATTGTTAAATGAAACATTTACACCGTTATTTTTAGGGTTAAAGAAAATCGACCCATAAAAAGTTTCGATAATTTCATCACTAAAACCTGAATTGCCGACATATTCCCACGATGATCCGGAGTACTTCATCACCGACGCCTTGTTCGACTTACTAGAGTCTTTAAATACGGCGTAGGGTTCATAAGTGCTTGGATTTAGAGCATACCTTATTTCAGAGTCATTGCTAGGAATTGTAAGATCTGATTCTTGCCAGGATGATCCATTATAATTCATTATTACGGTGTTAGGTATTGCATCGCCCAGATATATGATTTTTGGCAAGTTATTATTATCAAGATTTAATGAAAATGTCCCATACCTTGCATCAGGACTAGATGAAAGATCTCCAATCAAACTCCAGGCACCACTGCTATATTTCATTACAGTTGCCTTATGCCCAATCATATAACCCACATATGGATCCCCGGTTGATTGATTAAAGACTAAATTTATTTGCTGATCAGAATTAACGATTCCACTACCAAATCCAGCGCTTCCGACAATATTCCATGAGCTACCATCAAATTCCCTCACTGTTAGTTTGTACGCATTCGCCCAATCTTCGTAGGCAACATAGGGATGATGCGTCACTGGATTAAAAGCAATCACGGGGAGTCCCGCTGTGCCTGCGCTAAATTCTGGGCTACTGACATATTCCCAAGCCGATCCAGTGTACCGCATGACAGAAACCTTATTTGATGTTTCTAAAAATGTTATATATGGATTATTTGTTGCCGTGTCAAAAGCAATTTTTGGTATAGAACCTGGAATAGTTGAAAATCCAGCTGTACCAACATAACTCCAGGTAGTGCCATCGTATTTCATTACGGACGCTTTATATGACTGTTGCGGATCTATAAATGAAACGTACATATTTCCTGTTGCTGGGTCAAAAGTGAAAGAACTTGCCGCATTCGAGTTAATACCTCCCGTCGGTTGGATATATTGCCAAGTCTGTGTTGACCCTTCCGTTTTTGGCATACTTTGTCCAAAATTGGAAATTAAAAAGAGCATCCCAATAATCACGATGCCAATTTTTTTTGTTTTTTTCATTTTTTTATTTACCTTAAAGATTATTTAGCTATTCATATAATACTCCCCCCCCAGACCCTTAGCAATAAAAAGTTATCCACAGCAAACAAAAAAAACAGTTCTGCGATTCAAGCTGTTTTTCTCTCCTATTTTGTATTAATAATTTCTTGTTGCAGCTGTTTATCTGCACTGAACGCTTTTGAATCGGGTGCACTTTTAATGATTTTGTCTCCAATTCTAATTGTGATAAAAGCTGTGATCAAGCCAGCCAGCATTAAAACAATGACGCCTATGTGAGTGGGAATTTCATAATTGCTGTATTTATTATATCTACTCTTGCTTGCCATCGACTTTTTTCGTTTTATTAATTAGTTCTCTGACGTCTTTCAGATTGACCTGCGGCTTTTGCCTGACAGTTCTGAATTTCTTGGGCGCAATGTGCGACATCTGCGACAAACTCATGGGCTTGTCCTGGGGAACATAAACCTTACGCGTCTCTTCCCTCGCGCTTAATTTAACTGCCTCTGGTTTTTTAACCACTATCGATCGCGGCTGGTTATTCATTGTTTGTTGTTGGTTATTCCCGGCTTGCGGATTGCGCGCTTTCGCCAATGCTCGCTGATAATCTTTCAAACATTCCTTGCAAAAAGCCGGCCGATTAGGATCAGGCTTGAATGGAACATAAATTTTCTGTTCACAAGTATCGCAAAGTGTTTCGTATAATTCCTTTTTTTCTTTTTGTCCAACACTTGTTTCTTCCGTGATAATAATTGGATTTTTTGCGGTATCCACAGTGCCGTTTCCGGCTGCCACAACCGGTTTAATCAATTCGGTCGCAATATTGTTATTCGCCGATTTAAGATTTTTCGGAATTACTTTAATGACTGGCGGCGCAAAATTAATTTGGTCGGAATTATCCCCAATTTTCCTGGTTTTCGGCACAACTACAACATTAGAAGCAACATCACGAGCGGGCCCGCCTGCCGGATGGGCAGGTTCTACTTTATGGATTATCACGTCTTCCGTGTCCTCCATTATCATGCCGCTCCAGCGGGCAATCCGATCTTCCACTTCCGCGCGATTTTTCCCATAACGTTCGCGCGAAATACGGATAACTTTTTCTTCGCCTTCTTTCGTATCCGACAGATCCAACGGCGGTAAAGATACAGCTGAAAAAGCATCGCCCGCTACCCCGTCAATCATCAGTTTTAAATAAATATGGTATTTTGAAAGGTTCACGATGTCATTCATCATAAACACCGGTTCGAATTCTTTCTCTAGATGCTCGGCATCTTCCGCGCCCACCCGGAAAGCAACGATAGTGCCTACGTTTCCAAAAACCGCGTCGCGGACCGTTGTGTTACTGTCAAAAATTAACTGGTTAATGTATTGATGCGCCAAAATCAGATTTAATTTATATTTTCTGGCTTCCGACAAAATATTAGCGAACGATTCCGTGGCAAAGTTTTGGAATTCATCCACATATAGATAAAAATCTTTTCTATCTTCCTCGTGCATATCCACGCGGCCCATCGCCGCCAGCTGGATTTTGGTCACAATCATGCCGCCCAAAAGCCGCATCGAATCTTCCCCGATGCGACCTTTCGATAAATTGATAATCAAAATTTTCTGATTATCCATGATGTCGCGCATATTGATAGCTGATTTCGGCTGGCCGACAATGTGGCGGATGACAGAGGAAGACAAAAATTGTCCAACTTTATTTTGGATGGCCGCCACGGCTTCCTTGCGGAATTTATCATCCCATTTGTCAAATTCATTAATCCAAAAAGACTTGACCACCGGATCTTTTATTTTTGGATAAACCCTTTTGCGATAATCTTTGTCAGACATCATGCGATTCACCCCCAGCATCGTCGAGCCAGGATAATCAAGCAGTGCCAAAATAGTATTATTTAAAATATATTCCATCCGCGCGCTCCAGACGTCCGGCCAGATCTTTTTGAAAACACCCATCATACCGGAGGCAATCAGATTTTTTTTATCTTCATCCACGGCTTCCAAAATATTGAAAGCGATCGGAAATTCCGCGTCTGACGGATTGAAATAAATAACGTCATTGATTCGATTTGAAGGTATAGCCCGTAACATCTTTTCCGCGAATTCGCCGTGCGGATCGACAACACAAACACCCTCGCCATTGCGGATATCCTGAATGGCCATATTTTCGAGCAAGTTGGACTTGCCCATGCCGGTCTTTCCGATCACGTACACGTGCCGGCGCCGGTCATCCCGCTTAATGCCAAAGATGCGCTCTTGGTTGCGAAAATTTGTTTTTGCAAAAAAATTAATTTCAGCCATATCAAAAAAATTATTTAAGCGAGGATACTTTTTATTTTTTGCATAGGGGTCTCTTCCATAAGCGATCTACAAAACTGTAGGTGGGGCTCCCCGCAAAAAATAAAAATGTATCCGAGCGCTACCCAACAGGCAAATTAGCCGGAGCAGAACCGCGCTTGGCCTGTACCTGCGTAAGTGATGGCGCCTGAACTTCCATATTCGGGAAATGCCAAACGGTTGCCAATTCCCGGGAAGACATATGGATGGTTCTGCCTGTCATATCGCGGTCGCGATAGCGGCGATAAATTTTTCTCTGTCGAAAAGCCAGCCGTTCTTTGCGCATCCAATAATAGGCGTAGGTCTTGCTGGCATCTTCCGGTTTGAAACTGTTCAGATTTAAGTCGCTGAATTGTTTTAATGATCCAAAAAAAGCGGAAACAAACGTCTTGTCAAAAACTTCGCGCCGGGCCAAAACTAAGAGCCGCATCTTGACTCGGAAAAAATTGTGCATAAAATTTTCTTCCGTCGCTTTCAGCGCTTCTTTCTCTCCTGGCGTCAGCTTAAATTCCAGCGGCTGGTCTTCCTTTTTTTCCACTGATTCAAATTCTATCGGACCAGAAAGAGCCTTGAACAAATTGGATAAAACATCAATCAAGTGGTCAAATATGGTCATTTCTTTCTTTTCCGTTTTTTTCGCCAGTTGATCGATTATTTTTGTGTGTTTTGGATCTTTTTTCCATTTTTCCGCTTGAGGATCAAGCACATATTGCAACCAAATGTGCTGTCCTGGTCCAAGCATGCCAATGACTTCCGCCATCGCCGCCAATGGGTCAATCATGGTGCCGGTAATATCTTCTTCAAATTTGTCATAAGTTTTGATCGGAAGTTCGTCGGGCTCCGCAAATTCGACATCAGTGCCCCATAAATCCCAGTCTTTGTTGGGAACGACTTTAGGAAATTTTTGGGTGTAATCTTCAACCTCAACAATTTCCGTGCCGGGAAATTGCGCGTAAATCTGCGCTTCAATCAAGTTTCTATATCTCTTTTGGGTGCGCACATAAAGGTGCATCACGCCCTCTTCGCCCACAATTTCAAAACTGAATCTATCCATGAGCGTTCCTCTTAAATACATATCGAGCGGACTGATAGTAACCACGACGCCAGCAATGCCCTGATACAGAGATTCGAATCCTTTGGGGCCTTTTTCGATATCTTTGGGCGGAATAATTTCCAAATATGTCCATTGCAGCTTTTTAAAAAATGAATCAGCCGAATATTCAATCACATAATCCATCCACAGCGGCTTAAACATGAAATACAAAAGCGCTGGTAAAATAATCCACCAGAATTGAAATAGGGCTTGAAAGATTGGTATAAATTGGCTAAATACGTCTAAAATATTGTTCATGTTTGTCTTTGGCGTTGCAAAGTTTGAATTTTATTTGTATTTTCAGTTTCCCTTGGACAGGTTTATTTCTTCAGTGTATAAACATTATCGGCTTTTTCAAAAATTTTTGAATTGTTCAAGTTGATCATAACCGTTGCTTTCTTCACTTTTCGCAGCTTCATGATTTCCGTTAGAATCTCTTCCTTGGTCAGCGACTTCTGGCTCTTATCCAAAATGTCATGCAGTACTTCCTGGATAGTGCCCCGCTTATAACCCCACTCTTTTAGGGCATAAATGCCCCGGCCCACCAGAATAAACCGCTCGTCCTTGATTAATTCATTATGTACAGTTTGAGGATGCGCTTTCCTTTTGCTAAGGCCGTATCGATCGATAAGTTTTGCAATTTCAGTAAAGTGCAGCGGTTCCCGTTTTTCCTTGAGAATCAAATATATTCTTTCGCGGGTTCCTTTCGGATTAATTTCTTTCCAGCCGGCCATCCCCCATTTGCCAAACTTATTTTTTTGGACATCCGCCAAAACAGCCAGATAATTCAAGATTTGCTCTTTGGAAAAGGCTGTTTTCTTTTCTGCCAGACGCTGGCTAATCTTTTTAACAAGCTCATCATCAGTCAGTAATTTATTTTCTTTTTCAAATATTTCTCTGGACGTTTTTTCGATTTCTTGAACCTTGCCTAGAACATCCTTTGAAACAGCCCAGGCTTTCTTTATCTCACCTTTTTCTTCAAAAATAACGATCTTCTCTGATAGCGCCCCAAAAAGGACCACTGCGTTAGCTTCCTTGTAATCGCCGCTGCTTAATTTTTCTATCAGTTTATTTTCCTCCATTATACCATTATTGTTTCCGATTGTAAAAACAATCTTATCTTCGGCTGCCTTGAAATCAGCTTCGTTCTTTTTTTGCTTCAGGCGCTTAAGCACATCGCCGATTATTTGCCGCACCCTTTCGCGCGTAATTTTATTTTCTCGGCCGATTTTTTCCAGCGTTTGCGGATGCCCCTGCACCAGCCCGAATCGCATCCTGACGATCTCTTGCGCCCGCTCGGATTCAGCAGACAACAGATTATTAGCCAAGTCAAAAAAACTAGCTTTTCCCTCTTGATTTTGGCTTGTTGCTGGTGTATTTTCCATATTTTTAAAAACTTTAAACAATTTAAATTTACGTCAATCTAGATTAGCACATATCATTGGTTTTTGTCAAGGGTTGGCGCTTTTGAATTAGTGTGCTAGAAAAAGCTAAGACAGTTTTGAAGATTCTTTTACAAATAGAACCTCATTGAGGTTTTCATAGAATATTAATAAAGAAAAGGAGATTCCAAGTGAAAAAAATCAAAAGACGTCTTCCAAAAATCATAATTGACATTCACTGTCACGAAAGAGATCTTAAACAACGCAACAAAACAACTGTACGACAAACAATGCTGGAAGCTAAGCAAGGCTTGATTTCGATATCAGCCGCCATGCCTAATACTTGTGAACCACTCACTACCTGCGAGCGCAGTAAAGATTATCACGAGTTACAAGTAGACGCCCAAATAGAACTTGCTCTGCCAGAACAATACCAATGGTTCGGTTTAACCGATGATAATCTCGTAGAATTTCAAAAAGCGCTCGCGATATCTTGGATTCTCGGAGGCAAGGGCTATCCCAAAAAAGATGATGGCACATCAGTGACAACAGGAACCATCGGCATCGTGCACGACCAAACAATACTTGAAGCCATGTATCTGGCCAGAAGCGTTAGAAAAGCGCTTCCCTTTCATTGCGACGACCCCTATATTATCGCGCGCGCCAAAGGCAACCCCATTGAAGCTGAGGTGGCATACGTGAGAAAAATCATCTCTCTGGCTCGCAAAGTTCCCGGGGTAAAAATTATTATCTGCCATGTTTCCTGCATCGAAAGCGCCATGATTATCTTGGAAGCCCAGAAACAGGGTATGCAGATTGTCTTGGAACTATGCCCGCATTACCTCTGGTTTGACGCCGACCGGACAAATTGGAATTCAAACATTGATCCGGTTTTCTACAAATGCTTCAATAATCTGCGTACGTCTAAACATCGCCTATTTCTGATTAGCCTGCTGACTCTAAACAATCCTCTGATTATTATTAGTTCTGACAACGCGCCACATACAAAAGAAGAAAAACTTACACAGGGATTTGGCGGACTACCATCAAACCAGGAATTGGTCGCTGTCATCTGCACCCTCGCCCACCAACTCGGTCTTTCTGATGAGCAGGTTGGAAATCTCTTGTCATTCAACGTCAGCAGATTTCTTGAGATTCCCGTTTCGAATGAGTTAGTTGAATACGAGCTTGAAGAAAGGGTCGATGACATCCAATATAACAATGGAATAGTTTTAAGCCCATGGAACGGATCAATATTGTTGTTCCCAATAAACTGATAGGAGGCGAAATGATAATAACCAATAACAAAAAGTATTTGTCTAATATTGTTATAACAACCGCCTTTGGACATTCTGGCGGCGGATTGTTCCCGTATACACTGCGGCCCGCCTACAAGAAACTTAGAGAAACCGTAATCAGGACAGGGACAGCTGTTATTACCAAATCTTCCACCCCAGAAGAAAATCAGGGGCGAGTTATTCTTTTTGATCCCAAAAGACCATGGACAATAATTCCCTTTCTTTACACAGCAAACAAATATATCAAGAAGCCATCTAAAAAAGAGATGGTAAACTCATATGGGTTGACCAACAAGGGAATCAGGGTCCATGGCGAAGAAATGCGTGAATGCACGGAACAAGGAATTCAAATAGTCCCAAATGTTTTCCTCTTTCTTGGAAAAAAGAGCATTTTTCAAGTAGTCCAAGAAGCGCTTTTTGCGGCTGAGCACATTTTTCACTTGAGACTTTATTACGATTCGATAGTCTGGAACTGGTCATGCCCGAACTCAGGCGAAGATTTGCAGGCCCACTTCGACAAAATACTCGCAGTCCGAAAAGCCGTAAAAAAGCGGCACCCCATGCTGACGAATATAGATAAAATGAGCCCTTCTCATCCCATTGAATTCTTTGAGGAAATGGAAAGGGACAATAATACTATATTCGACTTTTTCAACACCATAGCATTTGAAGAAGTATTTCTCGGGAAAAAGTCACCTATAAAAAATGTCCCTGGGGGCGGAGGCTATTCTGGTCCAGCTTCAAAAGAAAAAGTGTTTAAAAAACTCAGGGAGTCCAAAAAAAGATTAAACTCCAGAATAATTATGGGTCATGCGGTGGATTGCGAGGATGATATCAGGAGACTATTTGGAATGGGTGCTCATTGTGTAAGCACTTGCAAGATGGTATTACAGGATACGAAAGGAGTCATAAAGCTTCTCGAAAAATACAATTAGAAAGCAACAAACTTCAAAAAGGGCTTGCGCCATCCGACGCAAGCCCTGAATTTTTTTCCAAAAGTTAATATCCGATCAGAATCATTTTAAGTAAAGCCATACGGACATAAACCCCGTTCCACGCTTGCTGAAAATAACAAGCGCGCGGATCTTTGTCCACGGCATAAGCGATTTCGTTGACGCGCGGAAGCGGATGGAGAATTATTGCGTCTTTGTCCATTTGCCCGACAAAATCCTCACCAATCACAAACATCTCGCTCGCCTTGGAAACTTCCTCAAAAAGACTTACATTTTCTTGAAATCTTTCTTTTTGAATGCGTGTCTGATAAATAACGTTCATTTTCGCAATAATTTCCGGCGTAATTTCAAAAAGCTCCTGCCACTTCGCGCCGTGTTTATCCAAATATTCTTTGATATCGTCTTGCATTCTGACTGCCTCGGGAGAAATAAAATAAATTTCATTGTCCGGAAAATGTTTCGCCAGAAAATAGCACAGCGACCTCACCGTTCTTCCATTGGCCAAATCGCCCATCATGGCAATCTTAAGCCCGCTGATCTTCGGATATTTTTGCCGAATCGTATAGAGATCGAGAAGCGCCTGCGTCGGATGCTGTCCGTTGCCGTCGCCGGCATTAATCACAGGCACGCGAGAAAATTTTTCGGCCCGTTCCGCTCCACCCTTTTTATTATAACGAAGCGTTAGCAAATCAATCGGGTATCCGCTCAGAACGCGGATTGTGTCCTCCAGGCTCTCGCCCTTGGCGGCCGAAGAAAAAATTCCCGCGCTTTCCGTACTGATACACTGGCCGCCCAGTTTTAGCATGGCAATTTCAAAACTCCAGCGGGTGCGCGTGCTGGGTTCATAAAAAAGACTGCCCATGATTTTTCCCTTGAGCAGTTCCGGATCAATATTTTTTTTCATTTCATCAGCAATCAAAAAAACCGCCTCCAAGGTTTCCCGGTCAAACTGCTGGGCGTTGATTACCCCGTTTAGTTTTTTCATAATCCATATTTCACCTTATTCGCCAAATGTTCGTCGTATGTTTTGGAAAAAATAGTCTGGCCGGTCTTGAGATCGGTCAAAAAATAATTATAAGCCGAGTCTTGCGGATGGATGGCCGCGATGATGGAAGCCAATCCCGGATTAGAAATTGGCCCCGGCGGCAAGCCTTTGTTTTGGTAGGAATTATACGGCGAGTCAGTAGCCAATTGCGCTCCGCTATGCGCCGCGTCTTTGTCACCCAAAATATAGGTGAGAGTCGCGTCACTCTGCAAAGCTTGCCCGATTTTGATCCGGTTCCAAAAAATTCCAGAGACCAAGGCCCGGTCCGCGTCAGTTTTTACTTCTTTTTCCACAATGCTGGCCATGGTCAAAATCTGAAAAAGCGATTTGTTTTGCGCTTTGGCAGCACTGGCGATATCGGTAATTATTTGTGTGTCCGTATTGTCGAGAATTTTTTTGAGAATCCCGTCCGGTGTCGCGTCTTTAGAAAAATAATAAGTATCAGGAAAAAGATAGCCTTCCAGCGCCGCGTCTTTCGGTTTGTCGGAAAGGGACTTAAATTGAGAAACGATTTCGGCCGGCGGATTTTTAACCAAAAACAAAAAGGCATCGCCGTCAAAGCCGTGATTGCTTAGTTCATCCGCCATTTGTTTAGCAGTCCAGCCCTCGATAAAAGTAACTCGTTCATAAACTTTTTGGGGATTAGTTATAATAGCCGTAATCTCCGGAATAGTCATGCTGCCATTCAAAAGATATTCTCCTGGAAAAAGTTTATTGAGAAGTCCATGCGAGCGGATATAATAATAAAAATACCAATTATTGGAAATCAATCCTTCTTTTTCCAGATTTTTCCCCACCGTCGCGTTGCCGTCACCCTTGACAATTTTGAAAATCTTATTTTGCGTGTAATTTCCGTGCGAAAAACCAACCTGATGATCAAAATAAAAAAGACCGCCGATCAAGGCAACCACGATCACAACTGCAATTATCACTCTTCTTAGCATTTGTTTAAAACAAATTTTAACTTATGACCAGCGGCACGAAATAAAAACCTGTAAATTCTTCTTTATAAAAATCATTTTCTCCTTTCTTTTCAAGATAGATCACACTGTTGCCAATCGGCATGACTAACTTTCCGCCCACTTTCAGTTGATCTTTCAAAGCCCCTGGCACTTCATATGAAACTGCCGAGACCAAAATTCGGTCATATGGCTCTTTTTCGGGAAAACCCTGGCTGCCATCGCCTTCAACAAATTCTGCGATGCCTTTTCGGACATATCCGAATTTGTCCGCGTTTCTTTCTCCAAATTCCTTAAGTTCTTTTATTCTCTCAATGCCAATGACTTTCCCCTCAGCTCCCGCTATATAAGACAGCAGCGCAGTTGTCCAGCCAGAACCACTCCCAACGTCCAAAATCTTCTGCCCTCGCTGTGGATCCAAAAGTTCCAACATAAAAGCCACTACTAATGGTTGAGAAATAGTTTGACCATAGCCGATCGGCAACGCAATATCCTCTTCTGCTTCAAGCTCAAGTTCTTTCGGCACAAATTCCATCCGGCTGATCTCGGAAAACGCGTCGATAACCGGATCGCTTTTGAGATAACCTTTCTGTATTAAATCATTGACTAATTTACTCATAAACCAATAACTTGAACGATGATGCTTCTAGTTCGAGCGCCGTCCATCTCCGCCATGAAAATATTTTGCCTCTCCGTCAGCAACAATTTTCCTTTTTCAATCGGCACTGTCTGGCTAACTCCCAAAAGCATCGCCTTGCAGTGAGAATGGCCGTTGCTCCGACCATCGGATGATTTTGAACGTCCGATTTCGAATAAGTCGTGAGAATAACGATCGCTCACGGGCACTAACCTGTATAAAATCCGCATAAAATCTTGGATCAGCATCGGTTCATTGTGGTTCACGACTATGCTGGCGGAAGTATGCGGAGAATAAACCAGAACCTGGCCTTCTCTGATACCAGAATTAGAAACTACTTCTTCAACCTGATTGGTAATGTCCACAAACTCAATCTGACTGGTGCTTTTTATTTCTATGTTTTGTTTGTATATTTTCATATAAATAACTACGAATTACAAATCTCTTACAAATATACAAATACCCCAAAGAAAATTAAAACAGGCAATTTGTAAATTTGTACTTGATTTGTAGATTTGTAGTAAAATTACTTTTTAAAAACTCCGGACACAGCCTTCACTACCCTTCTATCCAAAGCATCTGGTATTATCTTATCACAAGTTGGCTTTTTGACCAGAGCGGCAATAGCTTTCGCCGCTTTTAATTTATGTCTATCAGTAATCCTTTGGGTGCGCGTGTCCAGAGCGCCGCGGAAAATTCCCGGAAACACCAGGATATTATTGATCTGGTTGGGATATTTTGAACTGCCAGTCGCAATGATGTAGGCTCCGCCCTTTTTAGCTTCTTCCGGGCTGATCTCCGGGACGGGATTGCTCATAGTAAAAACAATGGACTTTTTATTCATTTTCCGCACATCATCCTTGGTCAAGATATTCGGCGCCGAGACTCCAATGAAAACATCCGCGCCAACCAGCGCGTGATGCAGCATACCTATGACGTTATGAATGTTGGTAAAATGCATTATTTCTTTTTTGGCCGGATTTAATCCTTTTCGTTCTTTGTGTATGATGCCCGTGCTGTCGGCTAGAATAATATTTTTGGCGCCGTATTTTATTAAAAGCTTAGTGATGGCAATGCCGGCCGCGCCCGCGCCAGAAATGACTATTTTTATTTTTTTGATATCTTTTTTAACAACTTTCAAAGCATTGATGAGGCCTGCTAAAACCACAATGGCCGTCCCGTGTTGGTCGTCGTGAAAAACCGGGATATCCAGTTCTTTTTTCAATCTTTCTTCAATTTCAAAACACCTCGGCGCGGAGATATCTTCCAAGTTTATCCCGCCGAATGTTGGAGCAATGGCTTTCACGATTTTTATAATTTCTTCCGTGTCCTGCGTCGCGAGCACAATCGGAAACGCATCCACGCCAGCTAATTCCTTGAATAATAGCGCTTTCCCTTCCATCACAGGAAGCGCCGCTTCCGGCCCGATGTTGCCCAACCCCAAAACCGCACTGCCGTCAGAAACTACAGCCACTGTGTTTTTTCTGATTGTATATTCAAAAGCTAACTTTTTGTTTTTTGCGATGGCTTTCGAAACTTCCGCCACTCCCGGCGTATACAAAACCGGCAGATTCTGTTTCGTCAGTTTCTGCTTGCTTCTAATCTCTATTTTGCCGCCGAGTTTTTTGGATAATTCTATCGGATTCATAATCTTTTATTTTCTTATGTCATTTTTAAGCTTATTTAAAGCTAAACTATCTGGTTATATCCCAGCTATTGACTTTTTGGTTAATTTGGAGTATAATGGCGGGTTGTGAATACATTGTTATTCTATACAAAAATTTCCTTAACAAGGAGAAGAAATATGTCGAACAAATGTTTAACTAGTACTTATGGTAACGATAGCGAAGCACAAGGAATCGTCATTGGCTTTGTCTTAACAGCAACACTTTCCGGCTTTGCGATGAACTCTGTTTGTGGAGGATTAGCAGTTCTGTGCGGCCTCATCTCACTCACAGCAGCAATTAATTACCTCGAAAAATAGCTGCCGCATCTCGTATTAGCCACCACTCGCTCGTATAATCAGCGTTTGGTGGTTTTTATTTTCTCAAAAAACTTTAATGATAAGTCTTTAAAAAAATATATCGAGCATTGCGAAATCCGTTGGTATAAATTGAGGCGATTCGACCGTTAAAAATTTTCTCCCGGCTCGCCTCGAGCCTAGAAAATTTAGGTCGGAAGCCGAAAATTTATCAACGGATGAGCCTGCTCGAGAGTTTCTTTGTAACTTTCTTTGCGGTCAAAGAAAGTTAGATCAGTAATTATTTCTTCGTCAATTTTAACTTACGATAAAGCGAACCAGCGGCCACTGCTCCTTCGGCCACGGCCGTGATGATTTGGCGGAATTTATTGGAACCGGTCGTCACATCGCCGGCGGCAAAGACATTATCCACGTTTGTCGCTTGCGTCTGATCGACAATAATATAACTTTGTTCATCCAACGCCACGCCCAAGCTTTGCGCGATAGCAACGCCCGGAGTCGTGCCCACTTCGATGAACACCCCCTGAACAGCCAACTCTTTCGGGCCATCCGTGGTTTCGTAAACTATCCCTGTCACCTTCGCGTCTCCTTTTATTTCCTTGATATTAGCACAAGCAATTTTTTCTATCTTTAATTTGTCCAGTTGCTCATCCCAAGACGGTTCCCAGGTATAGGCATTGCGGTAAAGAACAGAAACTTTTTTGGCAAATTCACTCAAGTGTATCGCCGCGGTCGCCGCCGCGTCCCCCCCTCCAACCACTACCACCTCTTTCCCGCGGAAAAACATAGCATCGCAAGTCGCGCAGTACGAAACACCCTTGCCCACGAATTTATCTTCGCCCGGCACATTCATTTTTCTAGCCTTCATGCCCAACGCTAAAATAATGGTTTTGGAAAGATATTTCTCTCCTCCCGCAGAAACTTCAAAAATATCGCCATTTTTAACGACGGAGGAAACGTCCGACTGAATAATTTTTGCTCCCAAATGATGCGCGTGGTGCTGAAATTTTTCCATCA
>Ga0209048_10001434_pt1 | contig 24590 bp, 26 predicted proteins | sample FrelakmetCRP12CR_FD_187146 | JGI IMG/M metagenome (GOLD analysis project Ga0209048, IMG submission 187146) | Freshwater lake sediment microbial communities from the University of Notre Dame, USA, for methane emissions studies - CRP12 CR (SPAdes)... | ecosystem: Environmental > Aquatic >... | reverse complement strand
AGTGGAGCCCCGGGAACATGGTTAAAATTTCAGGACCCTCTTAAATCCGTAAGATGGATTTTATAGAATGTCAACAAAGCCCTTTTTTTGTTTGTTGTTTTTCCCAGGCAGAATTGAGTGGTGTGCCGTTTCCCGCGGTTTTAATAGAATGTTCCGTAAAACCTGTCTGAAAAAATTGAATATCGCGGGAAATTGTTGTTAGATCTTTCCAATTGCTATGATTTATTATAGGAAAAATTTTAGGAAAATGGGACCCATTTTCCGGTTTGGATTGTCCCCTTTTTTGTCGGAATCTCCTGAACTGTATTGCATCAGACAATGAATTACAATAATGCATGATATTGTCATGGCTATAGCCTTTTTGGTAATGGCAACCGGGTCGCAAACTTACTAAACAGCAGTTATTTTTCTCAAATAACACCCATTGGTTATAACTTTGAAATCGTTAGCTACATTAATTTTATATACTTCTATAGCATAATTTCGATGCTTACAACTTTATCGATCAAGGTGGCAAAGATGAAGACAAAAGTATCGATAGGTGTGATCATCATAGCTATGGTGATCCTCATTGCAGTCTCTGGCTCATCCATGGCTGCTCGTCCTGTACCGGCTGGAAATGAAACATCAGTTATTACTGTCCAGACTTCAGCGCAAGTCATCGGTAGTTTCCAGGCACACACTGACCTCGCTCTCCAGGAGAGCACAGGTAACCTTTCACCCCCGCTCGTTAGTGGTGAAAAGCTTGCACTCGTTGCGTATTCTGAGAATACAATGGCAATCAATGGTGCAACAGACTATTCAAAGAACACAAACATTAATACTGGTGATGTGGTAAACGGGCAGGAAAATGTACAGACTGACAGGATAATCACGTTCGATGCCGGCGATGGTGGCCGGATGGTTTCAAGTGAAAACATCCTTGTCCAGACGATTGGAAGCGAGGACACGACTGCAGCAGGTTGCTGCCCGTGGGGAAGCACGACCAATGCAACATTACCCGCTGAGTGCGAGACCGTCCAGGCAGGCAGTAAGATGGACGTATCCGAGGTCTCTGCAAGTTCCAGCAGTGGTGCACGGGCAATTGCGGATACACCGGGAACAACGGTCTCGCTCGATTATTCAATCGACGCCCATGGCATTAACCAGACTCCGGGCAGCATGGAAAACGCGGCAATTGGTAGCGCCACGGCATACGTTGATGGAAACATTATGCAGGGTCATAACGGTTCAGCACCGAGTACGAACATGGAATACCATGATGTGACGTCGGTTGACGGACTCTTTGACCTGTCGAAGGATGTGAGCTACTCATCGGCTCCGAATTAACCAAAACTATCCATACCTGAGTAAAGGGAAGAACAATCAAGCCTTCCCTCATTTTTTCGGTTATTAGTACTGTAAGCTGCAGTTTTAGTCATTCCACACACTTTGGTAGTCCTGTTTTATCCGGCTTTCAGTGAATCCAGCTCTGTTAAAAACACATGAATGGAAAGTTCATACCAGAGCGATTGAGAAAGCCTCGTTCAAAATCTTCTCATATTGGATGACAATCAGGCATTTACATGGGAAACTCTGCATATAAAAAAAAAGAGGGGATACGGTGACAGGAGGGGGTTTCACCCCCTCCCTGTCCCACCCCCGAAAAGATATTTATTGGCAGGGTTCAATTGGGGCATTCAAGGAAATTTCAGAGATTTGAAGATCATTCCTTATCCCAACCGGGGTCGTCAACGCGGCGGGCCATGAGCCCCGGGAGCGTGACTAATTTTTGGAATTACCGAATCTGCAAGATAGATTTGAGAGGGTTTCAATAAACCCTTAAATTCCGGTTTATGTGGGTTAAAACAAATTGTCCGGGTGGATTATTTTACCATTCGCGTTAATTGTGCACTATCACCCGCAGTAAGAATGAAGTGTAGTTTTTATCGCGGGAGGCCGGCTTTTACATTACTCTTGCCTGCACCTGCATTTCGTTTTTGAAAGAGATCAATAGTTGTTGATATGCGGGTTATTTGTCACTGGCCTGTGGGTTAAGGAGCTGAAACAGACTACTTCCCCGAAGGTCTGGATTACAAATTATTTTATTCACTATCCGGTTATAACGAAATATACCGGCACCTATGGGGTCCATATATCCACTCATGGCCGTGGTACTATCCTATCTTGGGTTTTGGTTGGAGCCCCATTCATTCAATTGTTATATTTTTCGCTCTGCTGACATCCTGCGTTATCTAAAAAAAGGAGTACTTAGGCATAAGGGGTTACACCCCCTCCCTGTTCCACCCCCAATAAGATATTTATTGGCAGGGTTCAATTGGGGCATTCAAAAAAAAATTTTAGAGATTTGAAGATCATTCCTTATTCCAACCGGGGCCACCAAAGCGGCGGGGCGGAGCCCCGGGAGTGTGATTAATTTTGGAATATCCTAATCTGTACGATAGATCTCAAGAGCATTCCCATGAAAACAGACATGATGCTAAAAGTTCACAAGCATAAAAAATGAAATACCAAGGGGATATTTTCCTATTACATGCTTGAACGAATTCCAATATATGGAGATTTTGAACGGGTATTTCCAATCGTCCGGGTGTGAACTCACCGTATCGGGCGTTCTACAAAGTGTGCTATGAGCCTCTGGGCTCATTGATGATTAGGAAAAAGGTGGCCCTTAAGGTGCTTGCCCTGAGTTTTTCATACCCGTAATATGTTGTAACAGCCCTCCTCCGTTTTATCAGAGATCTAAAGGTATGAATCGTCTGGTTTGTTATCAGGATGGGTTTATATCAGGCAGGGGTCAGGACAGGAAGGGGTACCCGCTTCAATTGAGAGGGTTAGCCCGGAAAGGGTTTTATCAAGGTGTATTTTTTTTGCATATTATAAAAGTTCTCAGGTCAGCTACGTCCCGGTTCCCCATGGGTCATTACAGCGGCAACGGGGCTGAACCCGGCGATATGCGCCATATTTACCCTTATCCCTGTGTGTATTAAAATGAGGCATAAGCGTTACCAGGATTTCAGATTTCAGGTTTCAGGTGATAACCCCCTAACAGTATCAGGTGATTCTTCCCAGGAATCGTAACACCTGTGACACACGTATCGATTAGGAACAGTAACCCGGATCATACCAGATGAGATTTCATCAGGTTCTCCCGTAGGTGTCACAAAAAAGGCCTTAAAAAGCCCGCCATTGGGTTTCAGGTAACGGATGTTACTGCTGCCTTTGACAGTGATGATTGGGGTTACTGGATATATTTCCAAAAACACTCTGAAGAAAAGAACAATACAATTAAACTTTTTCTAAAAGAACAAGGGGATGTTAGAGGATAAATCCTCCATTATCTCCCTATTCCTGGTTCAACAACCTCAGAGTAATGCCTTACCGGACTGGTAGGCGATTGTCTTGGTGAAGGCGCTGATTGTACCCTGGACGCTTGAGGTCTCGGAGTAGGTCAGGTCTTCTGCCTTGGCGCTGACTGGTGTGCCGTTTGCACGTGCTTCCTGGATGTGTGCCTTTACGTAGGCCATTGCCGAGCCAATTGCGGGGATCTGTCCCTGTGATGTGCCGTATGGCTTGACATTGATGTTGTAGTTCAGGACGACTGGTGCGGTTGCATCAGTGCCGACGAACCTCTCGTTCGCTGCGGTTGTAACTGATCCAACGGTCAGGTCATACTTGCTGCCTGCCTGGATGATGTTACAGTACGCTGGAATGGTGTCTGCTGGGAATGCTGAGAACGGACAGAGCATGCGGTCGCTTGCTGCAGTGTAGTTACCTGCGCCGTCGAGCATGATGTTCTCTGAACCGACGATGTTGCCACCGTCTGCAGTTGCAATGAATGTAACTGCGGTGTCAGCCTTTACGTTGGACTGGGAAATAACCTTGTTGCGGGTGTCGATTGCCATTGTCTTTACAAAGGTGGTCGATCCTGCCTGTGCTACGGTGCTTGCATCGTAAGCGGTGGTGTACTGTACTTCCTGGTCAGTAAGTGGCGGTGCATTAATTGCAGCGTTTGACAGAGTCCATCCGAGCCCTGCACTGTCCATTACGAGTCCGTCTGCAATGATTGCAGTTGAAGTTGAAATTGTCTGCCCCTCTGGAACTGCTGGAACGACCTGGTCGGCCATTACAACACCAGTGAGTGCAACCAGCATTGCGAGTGCAATGACGATAACGCCTGTTGTCTTCATTTAATTTCCTCCTACATTTTATGCTGATACTCTCAGCATCAACCAATGTTTTTAGCTACCGATACATAATAACCTTTCTCTCTGAATCCCCTAAAGAAGAGGTATTCCCAGAGAAAGGGTTCATTTAACCGTTCATTTGAAGCATGTAACCAGTGGGTTAGATCAACCGCTCGTATATTAAGTTATCTTCAACAGGCCCGGAGTCAAACCCGCAATAGTGTTCATTTGGGGAACAAATACCATTGCTTTCAGTTTGTTGTGAACCCTGTGGTATCAGGCCGTTGCATGAATCGGGGGGTCCTGGGGGAGGTCTCCTTAAAAACACCGCAGGAAATAAGGAATCGTTACCTGACGGTTCACTATCTTCCGGGAAAGGAATTCGCGCAGGATCATGCAGACCCTTGATCATGGATATGGCACGGATGAAAATTTCCTAATTGCAATGGGATTGACGGGTTCTTACATAATATCAATGGACTACCACGGGATTATTTCCTTGCGACCGTAATATACCCGCTATGGCAGACACTTGTTGATGGGCGTGTGCCCCTCTTGGTCCGTGTCATTACCCGCTCGATCAGCTCATAGGCAGTAATCTCGGGGAAGAGCCCCTCCATAGAATCCATTACCACGAACATATGCTCGAGGAACGGTGTATAACAGGCAAGGTACCCGCCGGGGCGAATCAGGTGCTCCGCATGTTGCACGTGCTCCCCGGTCAGCGCCATATCAAGGTGTACCACATCATACTCGCCTTCAGCTGCAAGGAAGTCGGCAGCTACAACCCGGACATTATCAAGACCGGCATCCTCAATATTGGACGCGGCAAGTTTTGCAAAGTCAGGGCGGTGTTCGTAGCTGGTAACTGTTCCCGAAACGCCGCCGAAGTAGATGGCCGCGATCCCGCTTCCTGTGCCTGCGTCAAGGACATCATCCTTCTTGTTCATTCCCGTGCAGGCGATCACGAGCCCGATATCCTTCGGGAGCATGGGGGCGCCGCTCCGGCGTGCATGTTCAAAAAAATCCGCAGGCCTGGGAATTTTTATGGCAAATTCATTTCCTTTATGACTTGCTACCATTGTCCCCGGGGTTGCACCCGGAAGGAGCCCCAGATCAATCATACCGAGGTCGGTTGAGAGTTGTCCCTGCCCTGCACGCACAAAGTACTTCCGGTTGTTGCCGACGAGGAGGACCCGGTCCCCTGGTTCAATCATGAGGATGAGAGCCTCATGATCGCTTCTGCAATATCGCCCTTCGTCTCGGTGAGCACTTTCTCTGCTGCCTCGATCGTCGCACCAGTCTGGTCAGCAACGAGGCGGACATCATCAGCCGGGATTTCCGGTGCAACCGGTTCGAACCGCGGGTCCCCGATGACCTGATAGGTAGTGACACCCTGCATGGTCATCGCCGAGACCTCGGCATTATCAAAAATATAGCGCCCCTTCGGGGTCGTGATGACAATCTGGCTGACATCTTCAATCTGCTCGACCTGCATCCCGAGCTGTTTCATCATCTGTTTCATCTTTTTCGGGTTCATTCCGGGTAACATTATACTGACCTTCCCTGCCGTACTTTTACGGCTACTCCGTAATTAAATACCAGCATCTCGGCCCCGGCGAGCATCGCTGTACCTGTCGCAAGAAGCGTATCCTCTCCCGAAACGACCAGCACCTCGTCTCCGGACCGGATCGTTGGGTCTGCAGCAATAACGTGTTTTGCAAAGGCGTTCTTTCCGGCTGCAACAAACTCGGCTACCTCAGCATTGACTTCTACCCTGTAGGACGGCGGGGGGAGTGCCTTCTGCAGCCTTTCTGCACATTCTATGCTAAGTGTCAGCCTTCCGTCCTCGGCCCGGACTGTTGCCAGGCGTATCCCACCAAGGAGTACCTGGCGGATACGGCCGGTGGTGGAGAAGCTGAACTCGCAGGAATCAGGGAAGAGCTCCGCTCCAATGCTCTTACCAAACTGGTAATCAGCAATGACCCGGACTCTCCGGACTGTGCTTTTCTCCGAGTAACTCGTTGACACGTATGACAAACCTCTCTTCACTGCCTCTTGGTATATATGCACCTGCCGCGATTTTATGGCCTCCCCCTGAGCCCCCCAGTTCCGTGGATACCCTGCTCGCGACCTCCTGGAGATCTATGCCCCCGGACACTACCCGCTCCGTCGTCCTCATGGACGCCTTTATGAGGGTCTGGTTTTCCGGGAGCTCGCACATGATGAGGATCGGTTTCTGCCAGTTCAGCTTTGAAAGGGCCATACCGGCCCCTATTCCTACGATAGTATCGGGGAACCGGTTACCGACATGGATATACTGGAGGTGGGAGATCTCCACCACTCCTTTATCGAGGATATATTGCAGAAGTTCACGGATCACGGCACGGTGATTGGTGAGCATTTTCCTGGCTTCACGGTACGCAACCGACCGGTCACCACGGCATATTGCCCCGCCGATGTCTGGCCGTGCCCATCTTCCGCATGCATTAAGAACGGTAGCAAACTCCTGTGCATTCCGGAGCGGTTCCCCTGCGGTTTCGTCGGGAAATAAGTAGGTCTCACAGAACAACCGGTCGAAAGGTTCCCCGTTTGCCATCAGTTGCTCAACGAGGGCACTCATGATCTTCTTTCGGTCCTCAAAAGGAAGTCCTTCCCAGATCAGGTCTCTCCTGCCATCATTTCCCTGTATGTCAATTTTTTTCAGAAACCTCCGGGCCCCGTTGACATTGTTGCTGATCCCGGTGATAAAGGGGTCATCGTTGTAACTCAGACACACGTGGAGCGGGCGGGTTGAAGTACCATAACAGTTCAGGTCATGGGGCCTGACAACGATGCTCCCATGCGACACCCCGTCATCCACAATTTCTCGTGCAGGCCCGGTAAGGGCGCAATGTTCACGGGCCATCATATCCCCTACGTTTCCAATGACGGCAATTTTTGCAAGGTCCCGGTTATCAGGGTCAAGCCGGCGTGCCACAAGGTATGTGAGCCCCGCTGCGCTCAGTTTTAACAACCCGTGGGGGATACAGTTTACCTGGAAGTACCCGGTTCCACAGGGCTGGCTTACATGGTGGTCGATGATGAGGACCTTTTCGCTATCCATCCCCCTCTCTTCAAGAAGGTTCTGCTGCCCGGCGCCAAGGTCTGTGAATATTTTAAATGTCCCGTCCTCTGGGACCTGGTGCATGGTGAGGGGCTCAAGCTGGCGCACAAAGACAGATTTTGTGGCAATTCCCTGGCGGGTCAGGGCCTCGGAGAGGATTGCTTCGCAGGAGATACCATCTGCATCGATATGAGAGATAATGGTGACCTCCTGCAGGTTGTGGATGATATCCGCAGCTTTCGTTACCTCCTGATCGATCCCCATCTTATCTCATATTACGCGGTTTAAATTATAGAAACTCTCTGTTAAGGCCCGATTCTTTGTGTGTTAACGTATTTCTGTTAGTGCCATATCCATACCCCCGGGCCTGGTCCGGCAGCCGATCATTTGATAGGTCACCGATGAAGAATCCTCTCCATATGACATTATGCAGGGGGAGGAACCAATGACCGGGCGGAGGAAAGGTCTTTACGAGTTTCTGGAAACGGGGACGATCACTCCGGTGGGTATGAAAGCGGTTGAAATCAACGCAATTTCACTCGGATATTCCGCCGGCCAGATGATGGAGAGCGCAGGCAGGGCACTCGCTGATTTTGCGCGGAAACAAGCCCCTGAAAAAGTCGTCGTGCTTTGTGGAAAGGGAAATAATGGCGGTGACGGGATGGTGGCGGCCCGTTACCTGGCCCGTGATACTGATGTTGATACCTGGTACTATGACCAGCAACCCGTGAGCCCGGGCGTCGAGCGCCAGCGCCGCCTGCTCGGGTATTGTGATACCCCGGTAACCCGGTTCCGGTGCCGGAATGATCTCGACCCCCTCCCTGAATATCTCCGTGATTCAGACCTTGTAATAGATGCCCTGCTTGGCACAGGTGGTGACGGCCCCCCCCGCGAACCTCTCAACACCTGCATTGCTATGGCCAATGAGTCCGGGACCCCGATTATATCAGCAGATCTTCCTACTCCCGGGATCCAGGCCAGATGGATTGTTGCGTTCCACCGGCCAAAAACCAGTGGGTCAGAGGTAGCAGATATTGGGATTCCCGTTGAAGCCGAAGTATTCACGGGGCCCGGGGAGGTCACTCTTCTTCCCCGGAGGGGTCCTGCGGCACACAAAGGCGAGGGGGGACGCATACTTGTTATCGGGGGCGGGCCTTACCAGGGGGCCCCCTATCTTGCCGGTCTTGGTGCACTCAGGGCAGGGGCAGATATTGTAAAGATAGCGTCACCTGTCTTCGAACCGGTCCCTGACTTAATCTACGAACGTCTCAACGGAACCGTTATAAACCGGGACCATATTTCCCGGCTGATTGAACTGGCCTGCCATTCGGATGTCGTTGTATGCGGCAACGGGCTTGGAGATGCAAGCCACGACGTCGTGTGTGCCGTTGCACCGCACTGCAAAAAAGCAGTGTTTGATGCAGATGCCATCCGCCAGCCGCTGCCCATTGCCGGGGAGTCAATTTTTACGCCTCATGCGGCGGAATTCACCAGAATGACAGGAAAGGTCGCCCCGGCAGACCTGGCCGGGCGTGGCCGCATGGTGCAATCTGCAGCGGAAGGATCTACAATTCTCCTGAAAGGTGCAATTGACGTGATATCTGACGGCACCCGGGTAAAATTTAACAGGACCGGGACACCTGCAATGACCGTCGGTGGAACCGGCGATGTCCTTGCAGGGGTTACGGCGGCATTGTTCTGTCACCTGCAGGGATTTGACGCAGCGACAGTTGCCGCATATGTAAATGGCATGGCGGGTAGTGCTGCCGAGAAGGCGATCGGCGGAGGTTTACTCGCAAGCGACCTTGTTAATTACATTCCACGCGAACTATTTGGCAAAGGTGTATCCAATGGTTGACTTTTCCCATATCACGGATTCCCGTGCACAGATGGTTGATATTACTGAAAAAGGTGATGTACCCAGGGAAGCGACGGCAAAAGGGCGGATTTATCTCAGGAAGGAGACCCTCCTCGCGATACAGGAAGGGGCGGTAATAAAAGGCAATGTGCTTGCTACCGCACGAATCGCAGCAACCCTTGCGGTAAAAGATACCCCCCGGATCATCCCGATGTGCCACCAGATCCCCATAGGTGCGATAGAGGTAGAATTCAGCGAAGACGTGTCATGGATTGAAGCAACAGTCCGGGTGAAGACCGTCGGGAAAACCGGTGTTGAAATGGAAGCCCTTACCGGTGTAAGCGTGGCCCTTCTCACTATATGGGACATGGTGAAATCAGCCGAGAAGGATAGCGGAGGCCAATACCCTGTTACACGAATCGAAGGGATAAGGGTAATGGAGAAGAAGAAAGGTGCCGGGAACAGGCAATAATAATTCTGTCCACCGGTACCCGGTACGGTACAGTCGCGTCCTGCCTGTCACGCTGTAGTTCATTTTATATCCCGTCCCGTTGAACTGTTTAGGAATACGGGATGCGTCCCGTGTAGGAATGTAGCTCTGAAAAGAGCTGAACCTTGGTGAATATCATGTCAAAATCGATGTATGCGTACGTCCGCGACGCATGGAAGAAACCCGATGATTCTCCGGTCAGTGCCCTCCAGTGGGAGCGCATGCAGGTCTGGAGACGGGAAGGAAGCGTAGTACGTTGTGACCACCCGACCCGTATTGACCGGGCCCGGAGCCTCGGTTACAAAGCGAAACAGGGCATTATTGTTGTCCGTGTAACGGTGCGACGTGGAGGCCGCAGACGGTCCCGGTATGTGCGTGCACGAAGGACTGCAAGAATGGGTGTCAACCGCATCACCGCGGGAAAGAGTATCCAGAGGATCGCTGAAGAGCGTGCCTCAAGACGGCATCCAAATATGGAAGTCCTCAACTCGTACTGGGTAGGCCAGGATGGACGACAGAAATGGTATGAGGTAATCCTTGTCGATGGTCACCACCCTTGCGTGAAGAGTGATCGCAACCTCTCGTGGATTGGCGACGCCGTCCACCGGGGCCGTGCAGAACGTGGTAAGACGAGTGCGGGAAGGAAAGGCCGTGGTATGATGACCCGCGGAAGGGGTACAGAAAAGACCCGCCCAAGCATCCGGTCACATGCGAACCAGGGAAAATAATTCCTTCATTTTTTCAGATACGGGCTGCCGGATGATAGCCACAGATGCGACCGTATTTCCATCCCCCCTGGGCAATACTTCGATTCGCCGGATGGTCCTCGAGACCCGGGAGCTTGGTTTTGATAGTATCGTAGCTATCGGCCAGACAGGATGGGAAATAGATGGCTTTTCTGTGATTGGCGGCACGCTGGTACGCGAGCCGCAGGTGAAAGCAGTAATTAATGCAGCACGGGCGAATTCATCTGGTACTGGGGTACTCGTTGTGAATGCTGGTAATAATGGATTTAACCGTGCGATAATCCAGATCAAAGGGGTCCATGTAATCCGGCACCTTCACAAGACGGAAAAAAACTCGTTTGACCATATTATTGCAAGAATGTCAGCAGAGAACCATGTTGCCATCGATATAGACCTCCGCCCACTTGTAATGTCACGCGGGATCTGGCGACAGAAAACAATCCAGCGGTATAAGGATATTATCGGTCTCTGTGAACGGTTCGAGTTTCCGCTCACCCTCTCGAGCAACGCCCGATCGGTTGTTGAGTTAAAATCGGTGAGGGAGATGGTGAACCTTGCCTCCCTGGTGGGTATCGCAGAACCTGATGCAAGGGAAGCCCTTGCGGCGATCAGGGGCCTGATTGCCCCCTGCGGCCCTGTGCAGGTGGTCGGATGAAACCCCGCCCCCCGACAATGCGGGATAAAAGACGGTATGTCCTTGCAAGGATAACCCCGTTATGGGTATGTCCTGAAACAAAATCCCTCTACCTTGTTGTTCAGGAAGCGATCACGTCCCTCTGGGGGGACGCCATGTCAGCCGGCATCCAGATGGCAGTTGTGTATGGAGATAACGAATTCTGTATTATCCGGTGCAGGAGAGGGTGTGAGGGGTGGCTTGAGACTGCACTCTCCACGGTATCGTGCGTGAATGATCAGGGTATTTCCCTCCGGAGTTATGCCGTTTCCGGCACAATTCATGCTCTGAAACGGAGGATTGAAAAGTGCAGAAAGGGTCCTGTCCCTGATGCCAGAGAGCTTATAATTGGTGAGAGAATATTCGAGGCATATTATTTCCCGGGTCAAAAAGTTGATGTATTAGAAAAGGGATTTAAAAGCCGGGAGCTATTGTTCCTCACAGAAACAGATATTGAGGAGATGTAATGCAACCACAGTATCAGATGGGTTACGACCGCGCAATCACTGTATTCAGCCCGGATGGAAGGTTATACCAGGTTGAATATGCCCGTGAAGCGGTCAAACGCGGTACTACCGCGGTAGGGATCAAGTGTGTGGAAGGCGTGGTCCTGATTGTTGATAAACGGGTCAGCTCCAGACTGCTTGAAGCATCATCGATAGAGAAGATTTTCAAGATAGATGAGCATATCGGCGTTGCATCGTCAGGTCTTGTCGGGGATGCCCGGTCACTTGTCGACCGTGCACGAATTGAGTCCCAGATCAACCGGGTCACCTACGATGAGAAGATCGATGTTGAAGCGCTATCCAAGAAACTCTGTGACCATATGCAGACGTACACACAGTTTGGTGGTGCAAGGCCATACGGTACGGCGCTTCTAATTGCCGGTATCAGTGACGGTGAATGCAGGCTCTTCGAGACAGACCCGAGCGGGACTCTCCTCGAATACAAAGCGACGGGTATCGGTATAGGTCGTCCGGCTGCAATGAAACTCTTCGAGGAGGAATACAATTATGACGCGACCGTTTCTGAAGCGATTATACTCGGGCTTAAAGCGCTCCGGGATGCAACCGAAGGGAAATTTGATGTTAATACCGTCGAAATTGGGGTTATTGAAATGAAAAACCCGGTGTTCCGTAAGATGAGCAAGGATGAAGTAGCTTCATTCGTTGAGATATTTGAAAAATAGGAGGCCCATTACATGATACCACTAGACAAGGCAGTGGTAGCGCGACTTGAGAGCCATGGCGAAAAGTTTGAGCTCCTGGTAGACCCTGACGAGGCCGTAATATTTCGACAGGGTGGAGAGATAGACCTTGAAGATGTGGTTGCAGCTCTCAACGTGTTTGAAAATGCAGCACACGGGAAGCGGGCATCAGATGAATCACTGATGAAAGTCTTTTCTACCACCGAATTCCCTGTTGTAGCAAGAAGAATTATCGAAAAGGGAGAAATCCACCTCACTGCCGATCAGCGCAGGCACATGATTGCCGAAAAAAGAAAGCAGGTAATTACGTTCATCAGCCGCAACGCGATTAACCCGCAGACCGGCCACCCTCACCCGCCACACAGGATAGAAATGGCGATGGAAGAAGCTAGGGTCAATATCGACCCGTTTAAAAATTTTGATGAAAGTGTCAAGGAAACGGTCAAAGCACTCCGTCCTCTCCTGCCGATCAGGTTCGAAGAATTACGTATTGCTGTCAGGATCCCGGCGGATTATGCACACCGGGCGTACGGCGAGCTCCACAGCGGAACGGTCATAGAAAAGGAAGAATGGCAGAAAGACGGCTCCTGGATTGGGGTCATCAGAATTCCTGCGGGTATCCAGGGAGAGTTTTATGATACGGTAAACCGTCTCACCAAAGGCGAAGCAGAAGTGAAAGTGCTTGATCAAGTATATTAGTCGAGATGACAAATAATAGAAGACTGAAATATTTGGGGAATATCATATGAGCAAGGCAAACCAGAAAGCGAAAGGAAGAGTCACTGGCAGTGCAGGCCGGTTCGGGTGCAGATACGGAAGATTTGTTCGTAAAAGAGTCGCAGAGATGGAAAAGATCTCGCGGGCATATCACCGCTGCCCGAGGTGTGATGTAATGGGTGTACACCGCAAAGGTACCGGTATCTGGGAATGCCGCAAATGCGACTTCAAATTTGCAGGTGGCGCATACCAGCCGCAGACCCCCATCCTTCGGGTAGCCCTCAGGACGATCGAGCGCTCACTGCAGAAGGAGGCATGAGGTCTTTTGGCAGGCTCATATAAGTGTGCACGGTGCAAGCAGAAGGTGGAGATTGACGTAAATGTCCGTTGCCCCTACTGTGGTCACCGCATCCTCTTTAAGGAGAGAGGCGCGGCGATCAAAGAGCTGACGGCCAGATGACGGTTGTCACGACCTCGCGAAAAGCAGCACCCGGAGTCCGGTCTTTTGCAAAAGACCTTGCATTTGCACTTGGGTATTCGTTTTTGACCAGGGGCAAAATGGGCCTCCATGAACTGAATACAATTGATACCTCTTTTTTGATTATCTCTACTGAACCTGCAGGAACAAGGATGCAGATCTTTTTTTGCGGGGAACCTGTTGCAGATTACCTCGTAAAAAATCTCACGATCGAAGATCGGACCGGTACTATGAGTAAAGAGGTTTCTGTCACTGACCAATCGGTTTATGATGTGATGAAACCATATATACGAGTGGCATTGAGCCGGGAAAAGGGCGGTACCATGATATTTGATGGGACCCGCCGCCGCCGATACCTCCTGGGGCTGACCCCCTATGGAGAATCGTGCGGGACTGCGGATACCGCGTTATAATCGTGATATAAGCCGGGAAAACCTTATGCAGCATAATGCGGTGTTCCGCTTCATCGGACCTGATATCGGGCATATACATCAGGCGATTGCACCCGAAACGACCGGCGAAGTCAATGCGAGGTCTCAGGCAGAGTGCTGGGTAGAAGCCCCGGATACCCTGGTCCTCGTTGTAAGTGCATCGGATATCGGCGCACTCAGGGCATCGCTCAACATGTGGCTCCGGCTTGTGAATGTTGCAAAGGAAATGCAGGAAATTATACCTAACCGTGGTGGTTGCAAACTATGAACCAGATCTCACCAAAAGTCCAGAACCAGCTTGCGATGCTGCAACAGATCCAGCAGCAGATGCAGAATGTCATGGCACAGAAAACCCAGTATGAAATGGCGCTCCGGGAAGCGAAACGAGCCGTTGAAGAGCTTGCAGACGTCCCTGAGGACGGGAATGTATACATGAGCGTCGGGACCGTGATGATGCAGAAGAAAAAGGAATATGTTATCCAGAACCTGACGGAAAAACAGGAAACCCTTGACCTTCGTATCAAATCACTTGAAAAACAGGAAAAAATGCTCCAGGGAAAATTTGAGCAGCTCCAGGCCCAGATTAAACAGGCTATCGAAGGTCCCGGTACCCCGTCTGCAGCATAATATCAGGTATTAACATTTTTTTGAGAATTGCAGGATTACATCAAATCCGTTTCAGGGATCTTTTTCTCATCTCCCCGTCGAACATCCCCCGGATGGCCAGTTGCCGATAGTCTCGTGCCCTTGTCACAGGGGGACATGGAATCACTTGATTTCAAGTAATAAAATGCCCCACTAACCGGTGAAAAAGGGGGATAAACCCATTTTTCCGGACTTACTATTTCACATGGTGGAGGAGATTGATCGCATTGATCATCGCCTCTGCAGAAGCGATAACGATGTCATCACCAGATGCACTGGCATCAAATATGCGCCCGTGCTCATCCTCTACGGCGATGGTGACATGTCCGATTGCATCAGAACCCCCTGAAATCGCCTCGATATTGAACTCCTTCAGGGTGATCCGGGCGGCAACAATCCCGAGAATTGCATTCAGCGCAGCATCAACGGGGCCACTTCCGACACTCGAGTAAACATGCTCCACACCTTTTACTTTTGCCCGGATGCTTGCTGTAGGGATTGCATGATTGCCGGTCATTATGGCGAGGTCCTCGAGTTCAATCAGCTTTTCACCGTTTACAGTACCTGTTACGCTGCCTGCAATCTCGTAGAGGTCCCCATCAGTTACCCTCTTTCCTTTTGCTGATATGAACTTGACACGTTCAACAATCTCATCCAGCTGGTCATCCGTCGGGTTCACGTGTGCATCGGTCAGCATCTGCCGGACTGCATGCCGTCCCACATGTTTCCCAAGTGTAAGCCTCCTTCGGTGGCCAACCATCTCCGGTGTCATTATACCGGGTTCAAAGGTAGCGGAACACGCGATAACCCCGTGGGAATGGATCCCGCTCTCATGCGAGAATGCATTATCCCCTACCACCGGCTGGGTGGGCGGGACGCCAAAACCTCCGTAGCGGGATACAAGCCTGGACGTTTCTACCAGTTTTTCCAGTTTAATCCCGGTACCAATACCATAAATTGCCTCAAGGACCATGACGGTCTGCGCGAGGTCAGCATTACCGGCACGTTCACCGAGTCCGTTTACCGTCACCTGTACCTGGGACGCCCCTGATTCCACCGCGGCAATGGTATTCCCCACTGCAAGGCCGAAATCATTGTGGCAATGCACATCAATCGGACAGGAAACTTCGGACGCAATTTTTCGGACAAGGACTTTCATAGCAGAGGGGGTGATCACCCCGACGGTATCGGGGACGTTTATGACCGTTGCTCCCGCCTCTGCTGCCACCTGGAACACCTTGACGAGGTAGTCCCAGTCAGTCCTGGTTGCATCCATTGCAGAGAACATGCACAAGTCACTGTGGTCTCTTACATAACCGACTATCTCTCTCGTGATATCCAGCACTTCTTCGGCACTTTTATGGATCGTGTGGGTACGCTGGACTTCGGAAGTCGGGATGAAGACATGGACTATGTCCACGTCACAATCCAGGCAGATATCCACATCCTCTTTCTTTGACCGTGCAAGGCCGCAGATCCTGGAATCAAGTCCCAGGGCTGCTATTGCCTTCACGGTCTCCCGTTCGGCTTCTGAAGATGCAGGAAACCCTGCTTCAATTGTATGGACTCCGATTGAGGAAAGCTGCCGGGCTATATCGAGTTTCTGATCAAACTTAAAAGATATACCGGGCGTTTGTTCACCATCGCGTAGCGTGGTATCGAAAACAGCAATTTTTTTTGGCGCATGGCTAGCGACAAAGAAGACAATTCCCCGCAGGGACCGTTCGTTCTATCATACTTCCAGTATTTGGTATCCACTGTTATAAAATGAATCCTAAATAAACTCCAAAAGCTCCCCTCTATATCGATATGTTTAATACGATTATTTCCCCTATATTATGAGCGCAAGACCCCGCCTTAACTCAGCCTGGTAGAGTGCGCGGCTGTAGTATGGTTTGCCGATTGAGGCAACTGCGCGGCTACCGCGATGTCCCCGGTTCGACTCCGGGAGGCGGGATAATTTGTGCGAAAAAACGGAAGCCCAGGTAGTGTAGCGGCCCATCATGTCTGCCTGTCACGCAGACGACTCGGATTCGAATTCCGACCTGGGCGTTCTTATTTTACGGTTATTTCTAATATTGTCCTGTATTTTTTATATTGATACCTTGGCGGATCCCGGACCGGGCAGGACCACGTCAAGTCTGTCCATATAATGTTCCAGGCGTCGTGCTTATGGAATTGTATAAACCGGATGCCCAACGTATCATTGGGATAGGAAGAGTGCAAAATGGTGCCCGGGCAAAACGTTCGAATAATTCAGTTAATCGTGATTACTTTCATAACCTGCGGTTTCATGGCGGGAACCGTGAGCGCGGGTTGTTCCAGCCAATTATTTCCAGGACTGGGGGGCTGCTGTTCCGACCCCTGTTGTGAACAAAATCAGTCTCTTTGTGTTTTTGGAGGATCATGCAGTGAAAGGGTGACGATGGTCTCTCTTGGCATGACCGGGGCCCGGTTCTCCGGAACGCCCACTTCGGGGCCGTCTCCTTTGCTGGTGCAGTTCGCTGCCAATTCCGGACCTGACATCGCCTCGTGGTCATGGGATTTTGGAGACGGGACTTTTGGTTCAGGGATGAACCCGGTCCATACCTATACTGCACCGGGTACCTATACCGTGAAGCTTACGGTACGGCAGGGCCAGGCAAATGTGAATTACCAGACTTCGACGTCTTTCTCGTGGGGCCAGGAGAGCACGTGGCAGAAAGAGGCCATGATCCAGGTAACTGGGCCCGTTACTACCAGCAACCTTGTGTCGTCAGATCTGAAAGGGGTGCTTAACCCCGCTACCGGACTCATCGGGGCAGATAATCCCGAACAACCCGGCATCGTTACCCTGTACAAGCCTGGAATGTACCAGGTGGTTAATCTCTGGAAACCCCAGCCTCTTACGTATCAGCGGGGAAAAATATCCCCAAGGGCATCGGGTCTGTCTTCATGGAAGACCGGGGTCGTTTAAAGACCGAAGGGAAAGATAGATATTGCCTGACCCGGTGCCCGTGGTATGAAAGCAGTCGTTGACAGGATCGAGGACGGTATCGCCGTCCTGGTACTCTGTGAAGGCGGTGGGACTATTATCCGGCTGCCGCTCTTTTTATTGCCTGATGCAGGAGAAGGGGATATTGTCGAACTGATGGTCACGAGAGATGAGGCAGGAACAGCGGTTGCAAGGGAAAAAAGCAGGCTCCTGGTTGCGGAATTAAATAAAAAATCTTCAGAATAAATCCAGTTAGGGTAATTTTTCAGTCAATCGGCTCCCATAACAAGATATATGCTGTTTGCGTCTGCATCTTAACTAAAGAAATTTTTATGGGATCGGTTGTGCAAGGGACGATGTGCTGATCCTGTATGCAGGCACCAGGCTGAACGATGGTATAATGTCCGTGCGCAGTAAAAAAACAGAGAAAGAGATGATGGATATGAGAGGTTTGAAAAAATCAGTCGTATGTGGGTTAGTAATAGTCCTCATGTGTGCGTCATTGATGGCGATGGTATCAGCAGCAACCGTGGACTTTGGAAAGAGTAACCAGCTTTTTACCCAGAAGACGGGCGTAAATCAGATCCTGGGAAATGCGGGCAATAACGATGTGTTGAAGGCAGCGCCACACCCGGCGTACCCTTCATCATTTGCCCTCATCAAACCACAGGCAAATGCACCCTATATTCGTAAAATAGGTTCGTACAATCCTGTTCCTTATTATGGGTACCAGGTGACACTGCCCGTCTCTTATCCAACGATTACGCCAGTACGTGAACAGGCAGCCGGAAGTTCAGGTTCATCGCTTGGTGGTCTTATTATTCGCGGTCCGGAGGGGGACTGGATTAACATGAGGGCCAATTTCTATAACTCCGGTATGGGCATATATGATGGTCGATGGCATTACCACGTAGGAACCCTTCCCGCATACTGGGAAAACATGGCCCTTCCTGGATCGTATACAATCCAGATAGCCCATAAAGACACCAATCTTGTATATTATTGCGAAACGGTGATGGTGTACCCCGGGCAAACAACTGAAATCCAGGTATACAACAACCTGTGCCCGCTGTGCTCAAGTTGTTAACCGGGAACACGATATTTTTTCTTACCTTTTTGTTAAACCTGCTTTTCAAACCTGATCATTAATAAAATTCGCCTTCCGGATCTTCCAATAACAGTCAGACTGCCGATAACACCAATGGTCAAAGAGATTAAAATCTTCGGCGCATTCGTTTAGTTCAGGATAAAACCCTGGATAAATGGGTTTTTTCCCATAATGCAGGGGCAAGAGGACAGGTAATACCTCTCACCAGTATCTTATTAGAAAACCAAGATATTATACCAAAAATTCCTTGGCCTTCCGGAAGATAACTGCCGTGGTGGACCATTTTCAGGGGGTATCAGTATGTTAATTGCGGTATGGTCGGGGATGAATGCCTGAACAATCAACCCTTGCCTTTCCAATTCATGAGTCCGGGTTATCCGGGTTTGAAAACCATCTCTGCCTTTTTTATTGCATGAATGATAAGGTTCCATTTTGTGCAGGTTTTCTCCATGCTAATCCCCTTGCTATCTCTCTGAATTCCCCTATGGGGCTTCCTGGGCCTTTGTATTGTATTGCCTGGTAAAACGCCATACAAAAAACTATAAACTGCATAATGCTATACATAATCTGCCTGTTCTCTGAAGGCTGATTATTGTATCCAATCTAAAATATGTAGTCTTCTTTTCAAATAATCACGTTCTTTAGCCCTTTTTATCGTAAAGAACCGCGAAGACGCAGGTTGGGTTAACCGGGAATTCCAACTCATTCCCCTTCCAGATGGATTCCTGATATCGATTAGAGGCATCTTGACTGGGTGGAGATGCAACCGGGTGCAATTGTATACGGTCCCAGGTTGTCCTGAGTGAAGGGGCCGGGAAGGTAGCGATGACATCCCATGAAATCCAGGATGATCTGAAGAAAAATATCATCCTCCGAAGAAGAGTAGCGGTAATGTACCCGACGGGCCTCAAAGGACCCGTGTATGTAACCCGGAAAGAAAAATATCCCTGGGTTTCATAAGAACGCCCGCAAATGTGTCCTTAAGGTGAATTTTTAACAATATGCCGTGTTGTATCCTAATCCGTGTCGCCCTGCCTGCGAAAATCGTTTAATTTATCTTCCTGTCATAACCAATTAGCTGAAAGTATTACGGGTAAGCCTTGGAGGATTTGAATGATATGACAGGGAAAACAGAGGATATTGTTAATCAAGCGGCGGAAGATAATATTGAGAAAGCCAAGGGGGAGATCGCCAGGAGTACACAGGCCTGTAATGACCCTCAGGTCCGGCTATACGGAACCCTGCTCCTTGGACAATTAAGAGAGTCTGAAGGTACAGACCCCCTTATTCAGGCCCTCCGTGACCCAGATAAAAAAGTGCGGGCCCAGGCAGCGAAAGCACTTGGTGGAATAGGTGATCCGTCTGTAGACACCCTGACCCTTCTTATGAATGATCCTGACTGGAAAGTCCGCTATCGTGCTGCAGAGGCACTTGGAATGACCGGGTCGAAAAAGGCTGTTCCATTTCTTATCACTGCGCTTGATGACCAGAAAGATCATGTTCGTTACATGGCTGCAAAGGCGATTGGTGAAATCGGATCCGGGAATGCCGAAAAAGCACTCATTGCCAGGCTAGTGGATGAAAATGAATTTGTAAGAAGAAGTGCGGCAACGGCTCTTGGAAAAACCGGTGGCATTGCAGCGAAGGAAGCGCTAAAAAATTCCCTGGCCAAAGAACCATCGGGAGAGGTCCGCGATGTTATAGGATCTGCGTTACAACTTCTCGAAAAAAAGGGGTTGTGAGTTTTTATTAACACCTGTTCTATGGGACCCGGGGTAACAATAGGATTACCTGATTTTTGTACCGGGTTCGACAGGGGTTTCCGGTTTCAGGAGGGATGCACGGTCCCCGGCGGCAAGGACCATTCCCTTGCTTTCAATCCCAAAAATCTTTGCTGTTTTTAAGTTAACAAGCACGACCACTGTTTTTCCTACCAGATCGGCAGGCTTGTAAAACTGGGAAATCCCGCTGACAATCTGCCGTGTCTCGGTACCGATGTCCACCTGGAGTTTGAGAAGTTTACTCGATTTCGGGACTGCCTCCGCCGAGACAATCGATCCTGTCCTGATATCCAGCGTAGAGAAATCTTCGATGGTGATCTCTTTTACCTTTTCCTGCGGTTTTCCGGCGGCAAGGACCCGGCTGGCCAGGAGGGTATCCAGCTCTTTTAGTAATGTATCATCGATCTTCTCAAACAATGGCTTTGGTGGTTCCAGTCTTCCTGCGGTTAACCCGAGGACAGATTCACTGACCGGGTGATCAGACAAGTTGTCCTGGTACCCGAGCATTGCCCAGATAGCACCCGACTTGTCAGGCATTACAGGTTCTATTATCAGTGCCAGTGCTTTCACTATCTGGAGGCAGTTTCTGATGACCTTTCTTGCTTCATCCGTGTCGGTTTTTATTAATTTCCATGGAGCATTTGTCTGGATGTAGTTATTACCCAGTGCGGCAAGCCCCATCATTGCATCGACAGCATTTTTAAATTCATACTGGCGGATTGCCACATCGACGGTGGTAAGGCATTTATTAATTTCATCGGTTATCCGGGTATCTGCCTCCCCTTCGGGAATTCCCCCGTACTCCTTATGGGCGAAATACAGTGTCCGGTAGACGAAATTTCCGAGCGTGTTGACGAGTTCGTTATTTACCCGCTCCTGAAATACCTTCCATGAAAAATTGAGTTCTTTTGTGTGGTTGGTATATGAAAGGAGGTAATACCGTAGATAATCGGGAGAAAGCCCTTTATCCAGGTAGTCCTCGTTTGTCCAGACCACGTAACCCCGTGACTTTGAGAATTTATGGTCATCCACTTTTACCATGCCACTTGCCACGATGGAATGGGGAATACCATATCCAGCTCCTTTGAGCAAAGCAGGCCAGAAGATACAGTGGTGGTAGATGATGTCCCCGCCGATGAAATGTGTTACCTGTGTGTCACCGCACCAGTAGTCTTTCCAGTCTTTTCCGTGCCCCTTCGCCCATTCTTCGGTAAACGAGATATATCCAATCGGGGCATCAACCCAGACATAGACCACGAGGTCCTCTCTCCCGGGAAATTTCACCCCCCAGTCAAGCGTCCGTGTGACACACCAGTCGTGGAGCTCGTCCGTTACCCAGCCAAGGGCATAATTGCGGGCATTGGAAGTCCCTTCGAGGGTATCGAGGTATGAGAGCAGGAAATCTTTGAATCCGCTCAGTTTGAAGAAATAATGTTCCTGGTCCCGGAATTCAGCCCTTGTGCCGCACACGGTGCAGGTCGGCTCTTTTATTTCCCCGGGTTCCAGGTGGCGGCCGCACCCCTGATCACATTCATCTCCCCGTGCTGGAGTGTTGCAGTGGGGACAGAGGCCCTCAACGTACCGGTCAGGAAGGAACCGTTTACATTTCGTGCAATAGCTCTGGTGGACTATTTTTGAATAAATATAGCCATTATCAATCAATGTGTTCATTATTGACCGGGTCCGCTCGTGGTTCGTCGGATTATCCGTCATACCGAAATGATCAAAAATTACATTAACACGCCTGAATGTTTCAAAGAAATGCAGGTGATATTTTTCGGCAAGGCTTCGCGGTGAAACGCCTGCCTCTTCAGCACTTACTACTACAGGGGTCCCGTGATTGTCGGACCCGCAGACGAATACGACCTCCTCGCCCGCTCTTCGCAGGTACCGGACATAAAAATCCGCCGGAACATAGGTACGAAGGTGCCCGAGGTGACAGGGACCGTTGGTATACGGGAGTCCGCATGTCACCAGTATTGGTTTCCTGATCATCACACTATTTCTTGAAGTGATGATATAAATAAGATGATACAATGAGCAAAAAGATAAAATTTCAGACCTGTTCTCTTGGATCAGAGCCGGATCCAAGCCTGGATAAAGGTGAACTGGTCAGTTGGATCCGGTCAAGGGCCGGTCTTGGCGGAGACCTGGCCCGATACTGGTTTCAAAAACCCCTGAGCTACCAGCGGGAGGCCCAGGTCGACGTTCCCTGTGCCGGGGGGGTATTCTACGGGGAACGCCTGCGGGAATGCCTCGCAGGGCTGGATAATGGAAAAATTGTCGGAGAGCTAGGGCTTGATCCCGGCCTGTTGAAAACAGATATCGGGGAGGCAGTCAAAAAACCTGATCCCCTGTGGGTCGCAATGCCGGGCCCCGGAAAGCTTGGATTTACCGACAAGTACTATGGGGACCCTGAAGAGGCCTCAAGAAACCTGTATTTCTGGTTCCGGCGGCTGATGCGTGAAATGCGGGACTCAGGGGCCGATGGTAATGTCCTAATCTGCGACCATGTTGTGGAGGAGGAACTTGAAGCATTATGCGGGAAAAAAATTCTCTTTTATTTATCAGACCCAGACCAGGAAGGTCTTGAACTGCTCCTTGAACACCAGAGGACGATTGCAGTTTCAGGTGCTGCTATTGACCTGGTCGTGAGTCTCAAAGAGGAATATCCCGTAAACAACCTGATACTCATCGATCCCACAAATGCCGGGCTGGAAATATCGTTAGAACACTGGGAAAAGGACCATATTAAAGCCGGGGGTTACTGTATTGATAATTGTGCAGAGTACTGGAAAAAAATTGTTAATACGGCGGATTTCCAGGCGCCGTCAGAATGATTCGGCAATTTCTGTAAATTTTTCAAAATGATGATTTTTTCCAAATAATAAGAATAAAATCCTGTCTTTCCATGTAAAATCGAAATTACCCCCGGCAGCGTGCGGGTGGCCTCCACCCCGGTACTCCCTCGTAATGAGGTGACTTACCGGTGGTACAGACCGCAGGGAAAATCTCCCGCCCCGGGATATTATTACTTCTATGTCGGTACCAAGGGTTTTCCTGATATAGGCCGCGGTCTCACTCGGGTACCCGAAGAGCGGGGCAAATGCAATGTTATATTTCTTCCCCATTATCACCGTTTTCCGCCTGCTTTTCTCCATCATCTGTTCCATTTCCTGCCTGATATCGTTGTACTCTCTCTCTATCAGGGTATCGGAAAAAACACCGTTTTTAAGACAGTCACGCACATAGATAAGATTTTCCCGTCTCTGGAGGACCTGGCCAAGTATCGCCGCTCTCGGGTCTTCGTTTTTCCACAGGTCGTAATCACAGACCACCCTCGCAACTTCCTGTGCAACAGGGTTGTCAGGTTGCAGGTCTGCCGTACAGATCCCGCACCCGCACCTGCTCGTGTCAATATGGAGGAGGTCTACACTTTTTTCAACAACGGCGACCTCCTCATCTGTCCAGCGGTGGTGATCACGCCATTCGACTTTCCAATTGTTAACTTTTAATTTTTTAACGGACCTTTCTGCGCCCCGTGGAAAGCCGAGATCGCTGATGCTGATCAGGTCACCGTTGCCAGGGAGATCTGCGATCGCATTCAGCAGGAGTGGAAATTTTCCGACAGATGAGAAAATGGAGACTATCTCTCCAAATTTCATGCGGTGAACGGCATCGGCACCGGTGGCATCAAGGTCATTATGCGTCAGGTGAATTACATGAGATGACCTGTCCCTGACAAGGCCGATCTCTGGCATCTCCTCTTCTTTACCCTTCATAAACCTGATACCCATCCCCAAAGGATCCAGCATGCAGATATAAAAAAGGATAGGATCGCACGTTGTTTTGTCAGAATGCAAATCATTTATTAATCTTTACGTTAAATATGTAATTCCGCGCCTTAGTAGCTCAGTTTGGGAGAGCGCCAGACTGAAGATCTGGTTGTCCCCGGTTCAAATCCGGGCTGAGGCACTTTTGAAAATTAGGCGAAAATCTGGGGTTTATTAAGATTTAAGAAATAATTTTGGCATATTTTTTAATTATTTTTCATACGTTCAGCGAAGGAGTAAAACCGGCCCGACTTTGAAATTCCCTATTCACGAGCTTGGGTTTTATACGTTTCCCGAATTTTTCAAGTAACTTGTTTATCCTCCGGTTGCTCGATTTCAGGGACCGGGTCTGGTCC
>Ga0209048_10001433_pt1 | contig 24604 bp, 17 predicted proteins | sample FrelakmetCRP12CR_FD_187146 | JGI IMG/M metagenome (GOLD analysis project Ga0209048, IMG submission 187146) | Freshwater lake sediment microbial communities from the University of Notre Dame, USA, for methane emissions studies - CRP12 CR (SPAdes)... | ecosystem: Environmental > Aquatic >... | reverse complement strand
GTCCAGTATTTCGGCCAGTCGATCTTCGCAGTCGCCGCGCATAGCGTTGCACAGGCGCGCCGCGCCGCGCGCCTCGCGGTCGTCGAGTACGAGGACCAGAAGCCGATCCTCACGGCGGAGGCCGCGGTCCGCGCCCAATCGTTCGTGCTGCCGACCGAGCGCATGCAGCGGGGCGATCCCGCGGGCGCGATCGCAGCGGCGCCGCATCGCCTCTCGGGGCGAATCCACATCGGCGGACAGGAGCAGTTCTACCTCGAGGGAATGGTCGCGTACGCGGTGCCGAAGGAAGACGGCACGATGCAGGTCTACAGCTCGACGCAGCATCCCGGCGAGATCCAGCACCAGGTCGCGCATGCGCTCGACGTCGACGCCAACGACGTCGTCGTCGACTGCCGGCGGATGGGCGGCGGCTTCGGCGGCAAGGAGAGCCAGCCGGGACTTTTCGCATGCATCGCCGCCCTGTTCTCGCAAAAGCTTCGCGTTCCGGTGAAGCTGCGCGCCGATCGCGACGACGACATGCTGCTCACCGGCAAGCGCCACGATTTCGTCACCGATTACGAGGCCGGCTTCGACGCCGACGGCCGCATCCTCGGCGTCGAGTTCACGCTGGCCGGGCGCTGCGGGTATTCGGCCGACCTGTCCGGGTCGATCAACGACCGCGCGATGTTTCACAGCGACAACTGCTATTACCTGGGCGATGTCGGAATCACGAGCTACCGCTGCAAGACGAACACGCAGTCGAACACCGCATTCCGCGGCTTCGGCGGGCCGCAGGGGATGGTCGGCATCGAGCAGGTCGTCGACGAGATCGCGCGCTTCCTCGGCAAGGACCCGCTCGACGTGCGCCGGATCAATTTTTACGGCAAGACCGACCGCAACGTCACCCATTATCACCAGGCGATCGTCGACAACGTGATCCACGAGATCGTCGACGAGCTCGAGAAAAGCGCCGACTACCGGAAGCGCCGGGAAGCGATCCGCGCGTGGAACCGCGGCAGCCCTTACCTCAAGCGTGGCATCGCGCTGACGCCGGTCAAGTTCGGCATCTCGTTCACGGCGACGCACCTGAACCAGGCCGGTGCGCTGATCCACGTCTACACCGACGGCACCGTGTTGCTGAACCACGGCGGCACCGAAATGGGGCAGGGCCTCTTCACCAAGGTTGCGCAGGTGGTGGCCGAGGAACTCGCGATCGACGTTGACCGGATTCGCGTCACCGCTTCCGACACGAGCAAGGTGCCGAACGCGTCGGCGACCGCGGCGTCGTCGGGCACCGACATCAATGGGAAGGCGGCGCAAGCGGCGGCCAAGACGCTGCGCGAGCGGCTTGCTGCCTTCGCGGCCGAGCATTTCAAGGTTTCCGTCGACGACGTGCGCTTCGCCAACAATGAAGTGGCGATCGGCGCACGAACGTTGCCGTTCGCCGAATTGGTGCGTCTTGCCTATTTCGCGCGGGTGTCGCTGTCCGCAACCGGGTTCTACAAAACGCCGAAGATCGGCTACGACCGCAAGACCTGGAGCGGCAATCCGTTCTATTATTTCTGCTACGGCGCGGCGGTATCCGAAGTCGTCGTCGACACGCTGACCGGCGAGAACCGGCTTCTGCGCGTGGACATCCTGCACGACGTCGGCCGCTCGCTCAATCCGGCGATCGACATGGGACAGATCGAAGGCGGCTTCATCCAGGGCATGGGATGGCTGACGATGGAGCACCTGTGGTGGAACGACAAGGGCAAGCTGATGACCCACGCACCGTCCACGTACAAGATTCCGGTCGCCAACGACGTGCCGCCCGTATTCAACGTGAAAATCTGGGAGTCCGGCGTCAATGCGGAGGACTCCATCTACCGCTCGAAGGCGGTCGGCGAGCCGCCGCTGATGCTCGCGATCTCGGTGCACCAGGCGATCAAGGACGCGATCGCGGGCGTCGCCGACTACGGCGCCAGCCCGCGGCTCGATACGCCGGCCACCGCGGAAGAAATCCTGCGCTCGGTCGAAGAATTGCAGGCGCGCCAGTTCGCGACGGCGGAAGCTGCCAAACAAAACGGGGTCGTGGCGTGAGTGCATGGCTCGAGGCGCTCATCCGTCATCGCGCACGCGGCGCGCCGGCCGTTCTGGTCAGCGTCGTGTCGGCGAAGGGTTCGGTGCCGCGCGGACCCGGAACGCGGATGGTCGTGACGGCGGACGCCGTCGACGGCACGATCGGCGGCGGCCATCTCGAATTCTCGGCGATCGACATTGCGCGGAGCATGCTTGCCGATACCCGCGCCGCGAGCGGCGAACTGCGCCGCTTCCCGCTCGGCGCCAGCCTCGGCCAATGCTGCGGCGGGCTCGCCAACCTGCTGTTCGAGCCGGTCGACGTCGATGCCGAATGGGTGAGCGTGCTCGCGGCGTTGCGGCGCGATCGCAAAACGGCAATCGTGGCGACGCCGACGGATCGCACGAGCGACGGTCGATTGATCGTCACCGAAGAATGCGTCGCGGGATCGCTCGGCGATGCCGCGCTCGAGTCGCGCGTCGTCGCCGCGGCGCGGGCGCTGCTCGCGGACGGCGGCGATGCGCGGCTCGCCCGCTTCGCACCCGCGGATGAAGGTGCGGAAGCACTCGTCTTTCTCGATCCATTGCGCGACGTCGGTTTCGACATCGTGCTGTTCGGCGCCGGGCACGTCGCGCGCGCGCTGGTCGCGGTGCTCGCGGGACTTCCCTGTCGCGTGACCTGGGTGGACGGGCGCGAATCCGAATTTCCGGCGGAGATTCCGCCCAATGTCACCGTGGTGGTCGCCGACGCGCCCGAGGCGGAAGTCGCCGCGGCGGCGCAGGGTTCCTGTTTCCTGGTCATGACGCACAGCCATCCGCTCGACCAGGCGCTCGCCGAAGCGATCCTCCGGCGCGGCGAATTCGCGTACTTCGGGCTGATCGGCTCGTTGCCGAAGCGCCGGCAATTCGAGCGCCGGATGGCGGAGCGCGGAATTCCGGCCGCGTCGTTTGCCGGCATGACGTGTCCCATCGGCGTGCCGGGAATCAAGGGCAAGGATCCGGCGACGATCGCGGTCGCGGTCGCCGCGCAGTTGCTGCAGGTGAACGAGGAGCGAGCGGCAATTCGCGGCGCCGGGCCAGCGGCAACCATCGCCGAGGCGCCGCGCAAGGCCGGGGAGAAGCAGGGATGACGGACGCGCAGCCCGGCATCGAAGCCGGCGGCGCCACGCCGCGGCTCGCGCTCACCGGCATCACCAAGGCCTATCCGTCGGTCGTCGCCAACGAAGACGTCGACCTGACGGTGATGCCCGGCGAGATCCACGCCGTGTTGGGCGAGAACGGCGCGGGAAAGAGCACGCTGATGAAGATGATCTACGGCGTGGTGCATCCCGATCGCGGCGAAATGCGCTGGGAGGGAAACATCGTTGCCGTCGCGAGCCCGGCGTATGCGCGCGAGCTCGGCATCGGGATGGTTTTCCAGCATTTCATGTTGTTCGAGACGCTGTCCGTCGTCGAGAACGTCGCGCTCGCGCTGCCGGGCAAGCCCGATCTCTCCGAACTCGCCGAGCGCATCCGGAAGGTGTCCGACAAGTACGGGCTGCCCGTCGATCCGCGCCGCAACGTGCACTCGCTGTCGGTCGGCGAGCGGCAGCGGGTCGAAATCATCCGCTGCCTGCTGCAGTCGCCAAAACTCCTCATCATGGACGAGCCGACGTCGGTGCTGACGCCGCAGGCGGTGCGCACGCTGTTCGAGACGTTGCGCAAGCTCGCCGCGGAGGGGTGCTCGATCCTCTACATCAGCCACAAGCTGGACGAGATCCAGGAGCTCTGCCACACGGCGACGGTCTTGCGCGCCGGCAAGGTGACCGGCCATTGCGTGCCTTCGCGCGAAACGCCGAAATCGATGGCGCGGATGATGATCGGCAAGGACCTTCCGGTCTGCGAACACGGCGCGGCGAAGGCGGGCGGGGATGTCAGACTCGAGCTCGCGGGACTGTCGCATGCGGCCGACGATCCGTTCGGCACGGACCTCAAGGACCTGCGGCTCGAGGTGCGTTCCGGCGAAATCGTCGGCATCGCCGGCGTTTCCGGCAACGGCCAGCAGGAATTGCTCTACGCGCTTTCGGGAGAGGCGCCGCTGGCCGAGAAATTCCCGGTGCGCATCTGCGGTTTCGATTCGGGGCGCATGCCGCCGGGCCGCAGGCGACGGCTCGGCCTGTGTTTCGTGCCCGAGGAGCGGCTGGGCCGCGGCGCGGTGCCGTCGATGTCGCTCGCCGAAAACGCGATCCTCACCGCCGCGCGCACACAGGGATTCCTGCGGCGGTCGTTACTCGATTTCAGGGCCGCGCGCGTGTTCGCCGCGCAGTGCATCGAACGCTACGGCGTCAAGTGCGGCGGACCGCAGGCGCAGGCGCGCTCGCTCTCCGGCGGCAACCTGCAGAAGTACATCGTCGGCCGCGAAATCATGCAGGACCCGAAGGTGCTGATCGTCGCGCAGCCGACGTGGGGCGTGGACGTGGGCGCCGCCGCCTTCATTCGCCAGGCGATCATCGACCTGCGCAACAAGGGCTGCGCGGTCCTGGTCATCTCCGAGGAATTGGATGAGCTCTTCGAGATCTGCGACCGGATCGCGGTGATCGCCAAGGGACGGTTGTCGCCCGCGAAGCCGGCCGCGCAAACCAGCGTCGAGGAAATCGGCGTGTGGATGAGCGGGATGTGGCCGGGCGCGCCGGGGATGGAGGAGGCTTCGCATGTGGAAGCTTGAGCCGCGCCCCGAAGCGTCGACCACCATGCGCTACGCGTCGCCGGCGATCGCCGTCGCGCTGACGCTCGTGGGCGGGATGTTCGTGTTTGCAGCGCTCGGGAAGAACCCGGTCGAAGGCTTCCGCATCTTCTTCCTCAACCCCGTGCGCGACCTGAATGCGATCACCGAGCTGTTGCTGAAAGCGACGCCGTTGATGCTGATCGCGGTGGGGCTCGCAGTCGGCTTTCGCGCCAACGTCTGGAACATCGGCGCCGAAGGCCAGTACCTGATGGGCGCGGTGGCGTCGACCGGCGTCGCGCTCGGCTTCCAGAGCACGGGGAGCGTGCTGGTGCTGCCGGCCATGGTCGTCGCCGGCGCGATCGGCGGCGCATTGTGGGCGGCGATCCCGGCGCTCCTCAAGACGAAATTCAATGCCAACGAGATACTGACGTCGCTGATGCTCGTTTACATCGCGCAACTCGCGGTGTCGTGGCTCGTATTCGGGCCGTGGCGGGATCCCGCGGGCTTCAATTTCCCGCAAACGGAAACGTTCACCGACACGGCGCTCCTGCCAATCCTGATCGAGGGTACGCGGCTCAATTTCGCGTTCGTGATCGCGCTGGTGGTGCTGGCGGCGGGTTATGTCTTCATGCAAAGGAGCTACGCCGGATACAAGATGCGCGTTGCCGGCGAATCGGCCGCCGCCGCCCGCTACGCCGGCTTTTCCGCCGTCGGCATGATCTGGATCGGCATGCTGGTCGGGGGCGCCGCGGCGGGAATCGCCGGAATGGCCGAGGTCGCGGGACCCGTGGGCCAACTCACGGACAAGATAAGCAGCGGATACGGCTTCGCGGCGATCATCGTCGCGTTCGTCGGACGGCTCAACCCGGTCGGCATCTTCTTCGCGAGCCTGCTGATGGCGCTGCTCTACATCGGCGGGGAACAGGCGCAGCAATACATGAGCCTGCCGTCCTCGATCTCCAAAGTGTTCCAGGGGATGCTGCTCTTTTTCCTGCTGGGGTCCGACGTGTTCATCCAGTACCGCCTGCGCCGCGCGACGGCGGCGAAGTAGACGACCCATGGACAACATCGTCACCGCGATGCTGTTTGCGACCGTCGTCGCCGGTACCCCGCTCATCATCACCGCGCTGGGAGAGCTCGTCACCGAGAAGTCCGGCGTCCTCAATCTTGGCGCGGAGGGCATCATGTCCGTCGGCGCCATCGCGGCTTTCGCCGTCGCGCATGATTCGGGCAGCACGTGGGCCGGCGTCACGGCGGGCATGCTGGCCGGCGCCGCCATGAGCCTCATCTTCGCATTCCTGACGCTGACCCTGATGGCCAACCAGGTCGCCTCCGGGCTCGCGCTGTCGATCTTCGGCGTGGGGTTGTCCGCGTTCATCGGCAAGCCTTACGAGTCGGCCACGATGCTCGCGGTGCCGTCGATCCGGATTCCGCTGCTCGCGGACATTCCCTTTATCGGCCCGGCGCTGTTCGACCAGCAGTCGCTCGTCTACGCATCGTGGGGGCTGTTCGCGGGTGTCGCATTCTTCCTGTACAAGTCGCGCGCGGGCCTCGTGCTGCGCGCGGTGGGCGAGTCGCCGGTGTCCGCGCACTCGATCGGCTACCCGGTGATTCGCATCCGCTATCTGGCGACGATATTCGGCGGCGCGATGGCCGGCGTGGGCGGCGCATTTCTCTCCGTGTTCTATACGCCGCTGTGGGTGGAGGGCATGGTCGCGGGGCGTGGCTGGATTGCGCTCGCGCTCGTCGTCTTTGCGACGTGGCGGCCGGTTCGCGTGCTGGTCGGCGCCTACCTGTTCGGCGGCGTGATGATCACGCAGCTCTTCCTGCAGGGCTCGGGCGCGCAGATCGAGATCCCGTCGCAATTCCTGTCGTCGCTGCCGTACTGGGCGACGATCATCGTACTCGTGGTGATCTCGCGCAACGTGCAGACGATACGGTTGAATTCGCCGATGTCGCTCGGGCAGCCCTATCGACCCGACTGAAGAAATTCGAGGCGACGCGAGCGAGCATAATTGCCGGGCAGAGGGTCACACGAGGTGAGGAACAGGCACGCGGTAGGTGGGGGCGCCGGCCGCGGGCACTACGGGGGCGCCCGAACTATCAGGAGACAAGCGATGTTCGATCGCAAAACATGGATGAGCGCCGTCGGCGCGTGCGCCGGTGCGGTACTGTTGGCGGTGTGGGCGGGGTCAGGGGTGGCGCAAGCGCCAGCCCCGGTCAAAGTGGGTTTCGTTTACGTCAGCCCGATCGGTGACGCCGGCTGGACGTTCCAGCACGACCAGGGCCGCAAGCAGATGGAAGCGGCGCTCGGCAACAAGGTGCAGACAAAGTACGTCGACAAGGTCGAGGAGGGCGCCGATGCGGAGCGCGTGATCCGCGAGCTCGCGCAAAGCGGCAATACGATCATCTTCACGACGAGCTTCGGCTACATGAATCCGACGGAGAAGGTGGCGAAGGCGTTTCCGAAGACCGACTTCATGCATGCGACCGGCTACAAGACGGGCCCGAACATGGGCAACTACAACGCCCGCTTCTACGAGGGCCGCTACCTGACGGGCGTGATCGCCGGCAAGATGACGAAGTCGAACATCCTGGGCTACGTCGCCGCGTTTCCGATTCCCGAAGTGCTGCAGGGGATCAACGCGTTCGCGCGCGGCGCGCGCAGCGTGAATCCGAAAGCCGAGGTCCGCGTGATCTGGGTCAACTCCTGGTACGACCCGGGCAAGGAACGCGAGGCCGCGCTGACGCTGATCTCGCAGGGCGCCGACGTGCTCACGCACCACACGGACTCGACCGCCGTCGTGCAGGCCGCCGAGGAGAAGGGCAAGTGGTCGTTCGGCTACCACTCCGACATGTCGAAATACGGCCCGAAGACGCAGCTCACCGCGACGACGCACCAGTGGGGCGACTTCTACACGAAGCAGGTGCAGGAAGTGATCGCGGGGACCTGGAAGCCGACCAGCACGTGGGGCGGCTACAAGGAAGGGATGATCAAGCTCGCGCCGCTCAACGCCGCGGTGCCCGCCGATCTCAAGGAATCCATCGTCAAGCTCGAAGGCGGGCTCAAGGCGGGCACGTTCCATCCGTTCACGGGACCGATCAAGGACCAGGACGGCAAGGAGCGCGTCGCCGCCGGCAAGACGTTGTCCGACGACGAGCTCAACAAGATGGACTACTACGTCGAGGGCGTGGCGAGCAAGCTGCCGAAGAAGTAAGGGTCATTCGCACGAATCCCCGGCTCGGAGGCGCAACGCTTCCGGGCCGGGTCGTTCGCGCGCACGACAACCAAAATGGATGCCTACGTCCTCGACTGGCTCAATCTGCTGGTGCGTTGGCTGCACCTCATCACCGGCATCGCGTGGATCGGCGCGTCGTTCTATTTCGTCATGCTGGACAACTCGCTGTCGCCGCCCGCCAAGGCAGCGGACCGCGAGCGCGGGGTGTTCGGCGAGCTGTGGGCGGTTCACGGTGGCGGGTTCTACGTCAGCCAGAAATTCCTGACCGGCCCGAAGGGCGAGCCGCTTTCCGCCAACCTGCACTGGTCGAAGTGGGAGGCCTACACCACGTGGCTGTCGGGGATGGGTCTCCTCGCGATCATCTACTGGTTCGGCGCGTCGACGTGGCTCGTCGACCGCAGCGTGCTCGACATTTCGCCGGGTGCCGGCGTTGCGATCAGCATCGCCGTCATCGTCGGCGGCTGGCTCGTCTACGACGGGCTCTGCCGGCTCGTGCGCGGCCGGGAAACCGTGCTCGCGGCGCTCCTGTTCGTGTTCGTCGTCGCGATGTGCTGGGCGCTCGCGCACGTGTTCAGCGCCCGCGCGGCCTACCTGCACGTCGGCGTCATGCTCGGCACGATCATGGTCGCGAACGTCCTTTTCGTGATCATCCCCGGGCAGAAAGCGATGGTCGCGGACATTCTCGCCGGACGGGAGCCCGATCCGGCGCCGGGCCTCGCAGGCAAGCAGCGCTCGGTGCACAACACCTATTTCACGCTCCCGGTTCTGTTCGTGATGATCAGCAACCACTATCCGATGACGTACGGGCATCCGTACGGCTGGGCGGTGCTCGCGCTGGTGATGCTCGCCGGCGTGCTGATCCGGCAGTATTTCGTGCTGCGCCACAAGGGCAGCGAGAAGGCGTGGCTCCCGATCGCGGCGTGCGTCTTGCTCGCCGGCGTCGCGGCGGCGATCGCGCCGCGTGGAATTGCGCCGGGCGGCCCGGCGGTCGCGATGGCGCAGGTGCAGGCAGTCATTGCGCAGCGCTGCGTGCCTTGCCATGCGGCGCAGCCGCAACAGGCCGGCTTCGTGCAACCGCCGAAGGGCATCATGCTCGAGACTCCCGAGCAGATCGCCGCGCAGGCGGGCAAGATCGGCGAGACCGTCGCCAACAAATACATGCCCATCGGCAACCTCACCCAGATGACCGACGATGAGCGGGTGCTGATCGCGGCGTGGATCGCGCAAGGCGCGAAAGCGCGATGACCGCGGCGGCGGGAACGTCTCCCGCACCGGCAGCAGGGGCGTCCGGGCTGACGGCATTTCGCGGCCGGATCCTCGATTTCATCGGCGACCCGGCCGCGTTGGGCGAGCGCGCGCACCGTTTCCATGAAGACGGAATGCTCGTCGTGCGCGACGGGCGCGTGCAGGCAGCTGGCGACTGGGCCTCCCTGCGGACGACGCTGCCCGCGGAAACGCCGGTCGTCGACTACACCGGGAACATCATCCTGCCCGGCTTCATCGACACCCACATCCACTATCCGCAATCCGACATCATCGCGTCGTACGGCGAGCAGCTGCTCGAATGGCTCGACCGCTACACGTTTCCGACGGAGCGCCGCTTCGCAGATCCGGAACACGCGCGCGAGGTCGCCTCGTTCTTCCTCGACGAACTCCTGCGCAACGGAACGACGAGCGCGCTGGTGTTCGCGACCGTGCATCCGGAATCGGTCGACGCGATCTTCGAGGAAGCCCGCTCGCGTCACATGTGCATCGCCGCGGGCAAGGTGCTGATGGACCGCAACTGCCCGGACTTCCTGCGCGACACGGCGGAATCCGGCTACAAGCAGAGCGCGGAGTTGATCGAGCGCTGGCATGGGCGGGATCGCCTGCTGTACGCGGTCACGCCGCGCTTCGCGCCGACGTCCACCGACCGCCAGCTCGAGCTCGCCGGGCGCCTGCTGGACGAGCATGGCGGCGTGCTGATGCAAACGCACGTCGCCGAGAACATGGACGAGGTGCGCTGGGTTGCCGAGCTCTTTCCGTGGAGCCGCAGCTATCTCGACGTCTACGACCATTACGGCCTGTTGCGGCACGGCGCCGTCTACGCGCATTGCATCCATCTCGATGCCGACGACCGCCGACGGATGGCGGAGAGCGGCGCGGCGATGTCGTTTTGCGCGACGTCGAACCTGTTCCTGGGGAGCGGGCTCTTCGACCTCGACGCGGCGCACGAGCACGGCGTCGCCGTCGGCATCGGCACCGATGTCGGCGGCGGCACGAGTTTCTCGATGCTGCGCACGCTCGCCGAGAGCTATAAAGTCGCGCAACTGGCGCACCAGCGGCTTTCGCCGTTGCGCGCGTTCTATCTCGCGACGCTGGGCGGCGCGCGTGCACTGGGGCAGGAGAACCAGCTTGGCAACTTCGCGCCGGGCAAGGCCGCCGATTTCGTCGTGCTGGATCCGGCGGCCACACCCCTGATGGCGCGCCGCATGGCGCACGCCGAAGGCCTGGTCGAGGCGCTGTTCGTGCTGATGATGCTGGGCGATGACCGCGCCGTCGCGGCGACCTACGTCATGGGCGACGCGCGGTGGCGGCGCGATGGATGATGTAGTGCGTTTCCCGGGTTCGCCGCACGCGCCTCGGCCTCCGCGCTGCCAAACAGAGCGAAAGTCAGCTCTGTCGGCCTCGCGGCGCCGATTCGCGATTGCTCCGATCCCCTGCGCGCTCCGCGCTCGGGGCCCCTCTCCGCCGCTCACGTCGCCATGCTAAACTCGCCGCGACCTCTTCGACGGTGACCTGTGATGCGCCGCTCCCTGCTCCTGCTCGCCGCCGTGGCCCTGACGGGCCCGGTTTTCATTCCCGCCGCGTCCGCCGCGTCCCCGGTCCTCGACCGGATCAAGGAAAAGGGCGCGATCACGTTCGCGTACCGTGAAGGCGCGGCGCCATTCTCGTTCAAGGACCGTGACGGCCGGGTCCGCGGTTACAGCGTCGACATCTGCATCCGCGTCGCGATGGCGGTGCAGCGCGAGCTCGCGCTGAAGGAGCTCAAGATCGAATGGGTCCCGGTGAATGCCGGGACGCGCCTCGACACCGTCGCGAGCGGCAAGGCCGACGCCGAGTGCGGAACGACGACGATCACGCTGGCGAGGATGGAGAAGGTCGATTTCAGCCTGCCGATCTTCGTCGACGGCGGCGGCATCATGGTGCGCGTGAATTCGAAGCTTGCGCGAATGAAGGATCTCAAGGGCAAGAAGATCGCGGTCATCCCCGGGACCACCACCGAGCAGGCATTGACGCGCGCGCTGACCGCAGCCGAAGCGCCCGCCACGCTGGTTCCCGTAAAGGATGGCGCGGAGGGCATGGCTCAGCTGACCAAGCGCAAGGTCGATGGATACGCAAGCGATCGCATCGTGCTGGCGGGGCTGCGCGTGCGTGCGCCCAAGCCGGAGGACTTCGATTTCGTCGGCGGCGATTTCTCGTACGAGCCTTATGCGCTCGTGCTCGCGCGCACCGACCCCGATTTCCGGCTTGCGGTAAATCGCGCGCTCGCGAACCTGTATCGCCACGGCGACATCGATCCGATCTACCAGCAGTGGCTCGGCAATCTCGGCAAGCCGGGCGTGCTGCTGAATGCGATGTTCTACCTCAATACGCTGCCGGAGTGAGCTCATGAACGCCCAACGTTGCGCTCCGCATGTCACGCGCTTCGCCCTCGCCGCTGCCGTGACGCTCGGCGCAGCGCTGGCCGCCGCCCAGTTCGTGCCGCCGCCGATTCCGGAGGGAACGAGCAGCAAGGCAGCGTCGATCAAAGCGGCCCCGACGCAGTCGGAAGCCTGCGCGCAGTGCGGCCGCGTCATGTCGGTTCGCCAGACGATGGTCAAGGAGCAGTGGACCCCGCTCGGGGGCGGCGCGAGCTTCGATTCCGACGCCCGCGCAGCGACGATGTTCCAGATCGGGCCCGGGCTGTCGAACCAGGGCAAGGTGATGGTGGGCGCGGCCGGTGGAGCCGCCTACCAGAAGACGCCGAACGCCTATGAGAAGCCGCGCTGGGAAGTGACGGTCAAGCTCGACAACGGACAGACGCGGGTGACGAGCCTCGCATACGAACCGTACGTCGTCGAAGGCGACCGGGTGCGCATCGAGGGCCGCAACGTCGAGCTGATCGAGTAGGCCATGCACCGCTGACGATGGCCGCGCTTGCGATCAACGACACGCCCGACGGCCGCCGCGTGCTCGCGCTGTCCGGGCGCCTCGATGCGGGCACCATCCGAGTTCTCTGGGACGACGCCCACCGGGCCCTGGCCGACGCGCCCACGCGTCCGGTAACCGTCGACGCCGGCGCGGTCGACTATTGCGACGGCGCCGGCATCGCGCTCCTGATCGACCTCGTCTCGCATCCGCGCGCGGCGCCGGTCGAGGTCGCGAACCTCAGGCCCGCGCACGAGGTGCTGTTCAAGCAATTCGACCCGGCCCGGCTCGAGCACGACCTCGACCCGGAACCGAAGCGCCCGCCGGTGGTCGAGGAAATCGGCCGCGCGGCCGCCGGCGTGTGGCACGACATCCGGTATCAGGTGAGCTTCATCGGCGAGATCGCCGCGGCGCTTGCCAATGCCGTCGTGAACCCCTCCAGCGTTCGCTGGCGCGACGTCTGGCGCATCTGCGAGCGTGTCGGCGCCGACGGATTGCCGATCGTCGCGCTGATCTCGTTCCTGCTCGGGTTGATCCTCGCGTTCCAGTCGGCCGTGCCGATGAGGCGCTTCGGCGCCGAGATCTTCGTCGCCGACCTGATCGGCCTCGCGATGGTCCGCGAGCTCGGGCCGCTGATGACGGCGATCCTGCTCGCCGGTCGCACCGGCGCCGCGTTCGCGGCCGAGATCGGGACGATGACGGTCAACCAGGAGATCGACGCGCTGACGACGATGGGCCTCGATCCGGTCCGTTTTCTCGTCACGCCGCGAATCATCGCCGCCCTGCTGATGACGCCGCTCCTGACGCTGTTCGCGATGCTGGTCGGCATGCTCGGCGGCGCCTTGACGATGCAGTCGTTCTCCATTCCGCTCGTCACGTTCCTGAAGGAGGTCGACAGCGCCGTCACGCCGACCGATTTCATGGCCGGCTTCGTCAAGACATTCTTCTTCGCGATCACGATCGCCGGCGTCGGCTGCTTGCGCGGGCTGCAGACCTCGGCCGGCGCATCGGCGGTCGGGGACAGCGCGACGCGCGCCGTGGTTTCGGGCATCATCCTGCTGGTCGTCATCGACGGCATCTTCGCGGTCGTCTATTTCATTCTCGATATCTGATGGACAAGGCCGAATCCGTCATCCGCGTCGAGAACCTGACCGCCGGTTACGACGAGAAGGTGATCCTGCACGACCTCAACTTCGAGGTGTACGCAGGCGAGGTGTTCGTGATCCTCGGCGGCTCGGGCTGCGGCAAGAGCACGCTGCTGAAGCACATGATCAGCCTCTACCCGCCGCTCGAGGGGCGCGTGCTGATCAACGGCAGCGACCTCACGTCGGCCGACGATGACGAGCGCCGCAGGATCATGCGCGGCTTCGGCGTGATGTACCAGTCGGGCGCGTTGTTCGGCTCGATGACGCTGCTCGAGAACGTCCGGCTGCCGCTCGAGGAATTCACGGACCTCCCGCCTGACGCGCTCGATCTCATCGCCCGGATGAAGCTCGAGCTCGTCGGCCTTGACGCATTCACCGGGCACCTGCCGAACGAGATCTCGGGCGGCATGCAAAAGCGCGCGGCGATCGCGCGCGCGATGGCGCTCGACCCCGGCATCCTGTTCCTGGACGAGCCGTCCGCCGGCCTCGACCCGATCACCTCGGCGGAGCTCGACGCTCTCATTCGTCGCCTGCAGAAGAACCTCGATGTCACCTTCGTCGTCGTGACGCACGAGCTCGCCAGCATCTTCTCGATCGCGGATCGCGTGATCATGCTCGACAAGCGCACGCAGGGCATCATCGCCGAGGGCGACCCGAAGGTGCTGCGCGACACCAGCGACAACCCGTGGGTCCGCCAGTTCTTCCGTCGCGAGCCCGAGCTCGCCGCCGCCTGACCCGCCCGCATCGCCCCCGCAGCGATGAGCCAGAAAGCCAACTACTTCAAGCTGGGACTGTTCGTCATCGCCGCCATTGCCGCCGGCGTCGTGGTGCTGCTCATCATCGGCTCCGGCCGCTGGCTGCAGAAGCGCATCACGATCGAGACGTATTTCAACGAGTCGGTGCAGGGCCTCGACATCGGCTCCAAGCTCAAATACCGGGGCGTGGCGATCGGCGAAGTCACGCGGATCGGCTTCACCTACAACAAGTACCAGCTCGACCGCCCCATGGCCGAGCGCGCGCGTTTCGTCCTGGTCGAGGCGCAACTCGACCCCAAGGCCCTCGGCGGCCGCGCCGGCGCGGGCGACCTCACGAGCCCGGACAGTGCGGCGCAGGAGGTCGCGCGCGGCCTGCGGGTGCGGTTGGCACCGCTCGGCATCACCGGCACGAGCTATCTCGAGGTCGACTATATGGATCCGCCGCCGCCGACGCTGCAGATCGACTGGACGCCCGAAAACATCTACATCCCCAGCGCCCGTTCGACGGTGACGGCGCTCGTGAACGCGGCGAGCGAGATCATGGAGCGGCTGCACAAGCTCGACATCGAGGGCACGCTAGCGAACGTGAACAAATTGCTGGTGACGTTCAACGACCGGGTCGAGGCGATCAACACCCGGGATATCTCGAAGCGCACCGAGCGGGTGCTCGGCAAGCTGGAGACCGCGCTCGACAACATCGATGCGAAGAAGCTCTCCAGCGAGGCCGTCGCGTTGCTCGCGGAGGTCCGCGCGAGCAATGCGGATCTCAAGAAGGTGCTCGAGAATCCGTCGTTCCAGAAGCTGCCCGATGAAGCTGCGGCGGCGCTCTCCCGCGTGCGCACGCTCGTCGACGATCCGAATCTGCCGCGGGCGATCCAGAATCTGTCGCGAACGCTGGGCCGGCTGGATCGAATCCTGGGCGGTGGCGAGGCCGACCTCACGACGACGCTCGAGAACCTGCGCCAGATCACCGACAACCTGCGCGACCTGACCGAAGACGCGAAGCGCTATCCGGCGAACGTGATCTTCGGCGCGCCGCCACCCCGTCCGTCCGAAGGCAAATGATGATCGCCCGCCCGCTCTCCCGCACTCCCGCGCCGACGACCGTTGCCGTGGTTGCGCTCGCCGCGTTCGTCGCCATCGCCGGCGGCTGCTCCGTGTTGTCGCGCCCGGCGCCCGTGAAGAATGTGTTCCTGATCGACTCTCCGGCGCCGCCACCCGCCGCCAGCACGCATCCGGGCACGCTGCAGGTGCGCGCGTTCAATCTAGCGGCGCAATTCCGCGGCCGGTCGATCGTGTATCGCGAGACTGACCTGCGCTACGCCGCCGACTTCTACAGCGAGTTCCTGGTGGCGCCAAGCGCGATGCTCGGCGAGGCGACGGCGCGTGGGCTCGAGCGCGCGCGCGTCTTTGCGCGGGTCGTGCCTCCCGGCGCGCCGCCCGACGGCAATTTGATGCTCGACGGCTTCGCCGACGCGTTCTATATCGACGTGCGCGACGCAAGCAAATCCGTCGCCGACGTCTCGGTGACCTTCTTCCTGGCGCGCGCGGATCCCGCGAGCGCGGTTCCGTTCTGGTCGAAGCAATATCAGCGGCGGGTGCCCGCGAGCGGATCGGGCGTCGAAGCGCAGGTGGCGGCGTTGTCGGCCGCATTCGGCGACATCGCGGCCGAACTGGCGCGCGATCTCGCTCTACTCCAGCTGCCGTAGTCCTGATCGTTCACTCGGGCGTGCCCCCGGCGGGTGGCGGCACGATTTCCACCTTGATCGGCGTCGCGGTGTCGACATGAACGTCGCGCTGTGGATAAGGCATCCTGATCCCCGCCTCCGCGAACGCGCGATCGATCATGTGCAGCAGGTCGCTCCTGACGCGGCGGGTGTCGTTGGCGGGCGTCATGTCGACCCAGTAGGTGAGCGCGAAATAGACCGCGCTGTCCGCGTACTCGTCGAGGTAGACCTGGGGCGCGGGATCCTTGAGTACCACGCCATGGCGGGTGGCGACGTCGAGGAGCGCATCTCCCGCCTTGCGCAGCGCAGTGCCGTAGGCGACCCCGACGCGGATCGTCTGTCGGCTCTGCGGGCTCGAGTAGGTCCAGTTGGTGAGCTTGTTCTCGACGAACGCGCTGTTCGGGATCATCGATTCGATCCCGTCGGCGCTTGTGATCGTCGACGCACGAATGCCGATCGCGGTAACCCGGCCGCGGATTCCGTCGACATCGACGAGATCGTCGAGCCGCATCGGCCGCTCCAGCAGGATCATGAGTCCCGCGACGAAGTTCTTGAGCAGCGTTTGCAGCCCGAACCCGGCGGCGATCGCGAGTGCGCCGCCCAGGAAGGCGAACGCAGTGAGCGGAATGCTCGCGCTGAAGAGAGCGAAGATCACGAGGATCGCCGTCAGCACGAACAGGATCCAGTTGCGCAGGAGCGCTGCCGATTGCGCCGCGATCCGGCCGCGGGACACCGCCACTCGCTCGATCCGGCGGGCGACGAAGCTGCAGAGGAAATATCCCAGTACGACGATCAGCAAGGCGCCGACGGTCTTGCCGAGTGTCACGCTGCGCGAAACGCTGAGCTTGCGGCCGTCCGCCGTTTCGTAGGAATCGTCGACGGTGGTGAGCTCGTAGTTCCATACGCGTCGAATGCGCAGCAGCGCCTCGGCGCCGCGGTCCTTGACCCGCTCGACGAAGGACACCTCTCGCCGCCCCTCGAAGTCGGTGCGGAAGTGCCGCAGCAAACGCTCCAGCGGCTGTCCCGACTCGATCGCCCGGCGCAGCTCGCTTTCCCGCAGTCGATACGTCTCGAGCAGCTCGGCCGCGATTGCCGCGGTGTCGGGCGTGCTCGTGCGGACCTTGGTCTCCTGCTCGTGAACGCGTGCCGTGGTCGTGGCAAGCTGCTGGCCGAGATACTGCTGCCAGGTGCGCACGCTCGCGAGGGAGCCCGCCAGTTTTTCATAGACGGCTCGGGCCTCGACCGGATTGTGCTGCGACATGGCGTCGGCCCGCGCCTTCCATGCGGCACCCTCGCCGTCGAGCAGGAGCAGGTATTCGCGCAGGAGATCGACACGCAGCACCGCGGTGGCGGCGGCTTCGCGCCTCGCGTCGGCGACTCGCGCAAGCCGCGCTTCGCGCTCGGCGCGGGTTGCGGCATCGTCGTCGGGCGCGATTTGCGTGGCCCGCTCGCGCGCGAGCGCCGTCTCGGCGGCGGCGCGCGCGTCATTGGCGAGCGACGCATCCTGTGCCGCTTGCTCGATCAGGCGATTGACCTGGGTCTTGCGAGCTTCGAGGTCGCCCCGAATGCGCGCGAGGTCCGCCGCGTCCAGCGTGAAGTCGCCGCCTGCGGAGGCGAGCCTGCGCACCGCAAGATCGCGCGAGGCGGCGCCCGCGCTGCCCTCTTCGCGTGTGTTGCGCACGGCCATGTCGAGCAGTTCGCGCGTGGCTTCGTCGACGCGTGCGCGCGCGATCGCGCCGTCGCGGTCCCAGACGAGCTTCACGTAGGCCGGATCCTTCGCGGCGCCCTCGGCGCGCTCGGTCGCGAGTCTCGCGGCGGCCTGGCTCGCTTTCGCCTTGGTCGCGAGCTCGCCGGCAAAGCGCTCGAACAATTCGCGTCGTTGCATCGCGCTGGCGATTCGCGCGTCGGCATTGTCGACATCGTCGCGCAGAACGTCGACCGCCAGCACCGAGTACGGAGGCGGCGTTGGAAGGCCCTGCCAATCCTGCAGCGCGCGCTCCGCCTCGGCGCGCTCGTGGCGGGCAGAGTCCATCCGGTCGAGGACGTCCAGCTGCTGCTGGTAGAGCGCTGTCAGCTGTCGCGCGAGCGTGACTCGCTCCGCGATATCGCCGGGCGGCGTGCCCGGAGGTGCACCGAGGGTTCCGTCGGTCGACGCCTCGAGGCCGGCGAGCCGTTGCTGCGCCGCCTCGAGCTCCTTGCGGACCTCGGTGTGTGCATCGGTGGTCGAAGCGTCCGCCGGCGGCAGCGCAGCCTTGTCCGATGGCGCGGGCGCTGGCGAAGTCTTGTCGGAAGTCGCTGCCGCCGGTTGCGCTCGAATACCGCTGGGGGCCAGGATCGCCGTCGCGATCCCGGTGGCAAACAAGAGGGACAACGCCGAGCCGGCAAGGGCGGAGCGCAAAGGCGTTATCGCGTGCACGGTCGGTTCACGTCAGAACAAAGGAGGCATTCCCGTGCCGCGCTCTTGCGGCGGCGGCGCGCGGTCGCCCGTCATGTCGGCGGCGGCGACGACCCATCCCCCACCCATCGCTTTGTAGATCCCGACGCTCGAAGCGAGCAGCGACGAGCGGACAGCGGCCAGCGTGAGCTCGGCCGGAAACAGCGACTGCTCGGCCTGCAGCACGGTCGTATACGACGTGTAACCTCCGGTGAACTGCAGGCGCGCGAGGCGCGAATAGGTCGACAGCGCATCGACCAACCTTTGCTGTGCGGCCAGCTGTTCCTTGAGCTTCTGGCTCGCCACGAGCGCGTTGTCGACGTCGGCGAATGCGCTCTGGATCGAGAGCAAATAGCTCTGCAATGCGGCCTGCTGACCTGCCTCGGCCTGCGCGACCTGGCCACTCACCACGCCAAACGTGAAGATCGGTCCGATCACCTGGCCTGCGTAGTTCCATACACGCGTCGGGCCCGTGAACAGGTTCGACAGATCGGCACTCGCGCTGCCAAGCGCGCCGGTGAGGGAGATCGTCGGAAAGTAGAGCGCTTTGGCGGCGCCGATTTGCGCGTTCGCGCCGACCAGTTGCTGCTCGGATTGCATGAGATCCGGGCGCCGTTCGAGGAGCTCGGACGGAACACCGGCGGGTGCGAGGGGCGCGGTGAGCTGGTGGATGGTCTTGCCGCGCTCGATCGGACCGGGATTGCGGCCGGCGAGCACCGACAGGGCGTTCTCGAGCTGCGCGATCTGGCTCTCGATCTGTGGAATCTGCGCGGCAGCCGACTCGTATTGCGATTGCGCCTGCGCGACGTTCATCTGCGAGACCTGGCCGTACTTGAATTGCAGCTCGAAGAGCTTGACCGAATCCGAATAGGTATCGAGGGTACGCTTCGAAATCGCGAGCTGCTCGTCCAGACCGCGGATCTGGATGTAGTCCGTGGCGACCGAGGCGACGAGCGAAAGCACGACGCCCTGCCGCGCGTCGTCGGTGGCGAGCAGGTTCGCGCGGGCGGCCTCCGACTGCCGACGGATCCGGCCCCACAGGTCGAGCTCCCAGCTCGCCGTGGCCACGACCTGATAGGCGTTGCGGGGATTCGGAAAGAATGCCGCGAGCTCGGGAGGATAGTTCACCTGCGGCGTGCGGTCGCGCTCGCCGGTCGCCGTGTAGCCGATCTGCGGAAAGAGCGGTGCCCGCGCCTGCGTAAGCACACCCGCCGCCTGCTCGACGTTTGCGGCGGCGACTTTGATGCTCCGATTATTGGCGAGCGCCTCGGCGATCAGCGCGTCCAGCACCGGGTCGCCGAACTGCTTCCACCAATCGATGTTTGCCGTGTCGGTGGCGTCTGTCGGTGCGAATCGATACGACGCCGGCGTGACGGCGCTCGGCCGTGTGTAGTCGGGGCCAAGCGTGCATGCCGCGGCGAGCACGCAAGCCGCACCGACTGCGGCGACCCGGCGCATGTCAATCACCCTCCTGCGGCCTGGGCGGCGGAGGCGCCCCGGATGCGGGCGGTGCCGGCGGTGCAGGTGATGGTGAGGGGGGCGTTGGTGGTGACGCCAGATGTGACTCGTCCGCTCCACCCTTGCGCTCCGCGAAACGGTCGAACAGATAGAAAAAGAGTGGAACGTAGAGCATCGCGAGCGTGGTCTCGCCGAGCATGCCGCCGATGATGCCGGTGCCGATCGAGTGGCGCGCGTTGGCGCCGGCGCCGAGCGCGAGTGCCAGCGGAAGACAGCCGAACGCGAAGGCGAGCGAGGTCATGATGATCGGTCGCAGGCGCTGCTCGCCGGCGAGCCTCGTGGCTTCCAGAATCGAGTGACCCTGATGGCGGAACTCGACCGCCGCCGTCACCCGCAACACCGCGTTCTTCGCGCCGAGCCCGATCAGCACGAGCAGGCCGATCTGGAAATACACGTCGTTTTCGAGCCCGCGCAGCCAATTGGTGACGAGCGCGCCCAGAATCCCGAACGGGACCGCGGACATCACTGCGCCCGGCAGCGTCCACGACTCGTACTGTGCGGCGAGGACCAGGAACACGATGATGAGGCCGAACGCGAACGCGATCATCGAGGTGCCGCCGGACTTCTTCTCCTCGAACGCGAGGCCCGACCACGCGAACGTGTACCCCGGAGGCAGTGACTCCTTGGCAACTGATTCCATCGTCGCGATCGCGTCGCCGGAGCTGTACCCCGGCGCGGCGTTGCCGTTGATCTTGGCCGCCGGGAAGCCATTGAAGTGCGGCAGCAGATCCGGGCCGGCAACCCATCGGGTCGTGACCAGCGCGGACAGCGGCACCATCTGATTGTCCTTCGATCGCGTGTACAGCCGCGTGAGGTCCTCGGGATTCTGCCGGTACTTGGCATCCGACTGCACGATCACCCACCATACGCGGCTGAACTGGTTGAACTGGCTTGCGGTGAGCGAGCCGAACTGCGCCTGGATCGCGCTGTACACATCCTCGATCGAGACCCCGAGCAGGGTCGCCTTGTCGCGGTCGACGATGGCCCGCAGCTGCTGCGTATTCGCGCGGAACGTGGACGACAGGGTCGTGAGCTCCGGATGCGTGCGCGCCTTCGCAAGGAACTCCTGCGTCACCTGGTCGAGCTGTGTGGGATCGCCGGAACCCGTGTCCTGGATCCAGAACTCGAAGCCGCCTGTCGTGCCGATACCGGGGATCGGCGGTGGTGCAATCGGCAGCACGATGGCTTGGTCGATCTTTTGCGCCTCGGCGTACATGTGCAGGAGCACGGCGCGCGCGTTCTGCGTGCGCGCGACGTCCGCGGAAGCATAGCGTTCCTTGAAATCCTTGAGCGTCACGAAGAAGGTGCCGGAGTTGGTCTTGAAGCCGCTGTCGAGCAGGCTGTAACCGGTGATCATCGAACGCAGGTCCACACCCGGCGTGTTCGCGAAGATGGCATCCACCTTCTCGGCGACCGCCTGCGCGCGGTCGATGCTGGCGGCCTCCGGCATGATGATCGCCGCCATCACGTATCCCTGGTCTTCGTTCGGGACGAAGCTCGAGGGCAGCACCGTGAACAGGTGGTAGATGAGCCAGAGGAAGCCGGCGAGCAGGACGAGCGCGATCGCCGACCGCTTGATGGTGAACTCGACGGCGTGCCCGAAGCCGCGCGTCAGCGCTTCGATCTGGCGGTTGAACCACGCGAACGGCCCGCGCTGCGGCGGCGGGTTGTGCTTCAGCATCAGTGCGCACATCGCGGGCGTGAGCGTCAGCGCGACAAAGCCCGAGATTGCGACCGACACCGCGATGGTCACCGCGAACTGCTTGTAGAGCTGGCCCGTCGAGCCCGGAAGAAAGGCCGCCGGGATGAACACCGACGACATCACCAGCACGACGGCGACGAGCGAGCTGGCGATCTCGCCCATCGCCTTGATCGTCGCCTCCTTCGGGGGGAGGTGGAAATCGTGCATGTTGCGCTCGACGTTCTCGGTGACGACGATCGCGTCGTCGACGACGATCCCGATGGCGAGCACCACGCCGAACAGCGTGATCAGGTTGATCGAGAAGCCCAGTGCGAGCATCCCCGCCATCGTCGTGATGAGGGACACGAAGATCGCGACGGTGCAGATGATCGTGGTGCGGAAGCTCTGCAAGAATAGGTAGACGATGAGCACGACGAGGACCACCGCCTCCAGCAATGTGTGCAGCACCTCCTCGATCGACAGCCGCACGAAGTCGTTGGTGTCGAGTGCCACGACGTAATCGATCCCCTCGGGAAATCGCGCCTTCATGTCCGTGAGCGTCTGGCGGACCGCCTTCGACACGGTGAGCCCGTTCGCGCCGGGCTGCAGGTAAACGGCAATGAACGTCGTCGGCGTGCCGTTGAGCTTCGCGTCGACGATGTATTGACGCAGGCCCACTTCGGCGCGCGCGACATCGCCCACCCGCACGATCGCGTTGCCGTCCTGGCTCGCGCGCAGGATGATGTTCTCGTATTGTCGCGGCTCGATGAACGGCGCCTGCGTCACGACCGGGAACGTGAGCTCCATCGGCCCCGCGGACGGCTGCTGGCCGATCTGGCCGGCGCCGAACAGCGCGTTCTGCGCCTTCACGGCATTCGCGATGTCGGACGTCGTGATCCCGAGAGAGGCCATGCGGTCCGGGTTCATCCAGATCCGCATCGCCTGGTCGGCGACGCCCATCACCTGCGCCTGCCCCGCGCCGGGCACGCGCTTCAGTGCGTCGAGCACGTAGACGTTCGCGAAATTGGCAACATAGTCGGGGGTGTATCGGTCGCCTTTGGCGAACACGCCGATCAGCATCATGATCGACGACGATTTCTTCTGCACCGACACGCCGAGTTGCGTGACCGCCGTCGGCAGTTGCGGCAGCGCCAGGTTGACGCGGTTTTGCACCTGCACCTGCGCGATGTCGGGGTTGGTCTCGAGCGAGAAGAAGACGGTCAGCGTGAGCTGGCCGTTGGCGGAACTGGTCGACGACATGTAGAGCATGTTGTCGACGCCGTTGATCTGCGCTTCGATCGGGGCGGCAACCGAATCGGCGAGCGTCTTCGAATCGGCGCCCGGGTACGTCGCTGACACGGTTACCTGGACCGGCGTGATCGTCGGATACTGCTGCACGGGAAGCACGACCATCGAGACCAGCCCGGCGAGGCAGAGAATGATCGAGACGACCGCCGCGAAGATCGGCCGCTCGATGAAGAAGCGCGAGAACATGCTGTATGGGCCCGCTTACTTTCCGACGGTGAGCTCGACGCGCCGCGCCTGCTCGGCGCTGCCACTGCCGGTGACGTCCTGCGGCGGCACCAGCCGGACGCGTTCGATGGGGATCCCTTCGGCGACGAGCGCATCGCGCACGGCGATCGCGCGCCGTTTGGCGAGCTCGACGTTGGCGGCGTGGTTGCCGGTGCGATCCGCAAAGCCCGTCACGTCAATCGGATTCAGTCCAGTCTTCATCGCTGGCGCGAATCCTTTGAGGAGCCGCAGCGCTTCGGCGTCGAGCGTGGATTTGCCGGTTGCGAAATTGACCACCAGCGACGCCCCGGCCGGCATCGAGAGGGGCGCCGTCTCGCCGGCGCCAGGTTTTGCCACGAACGGTGTCGCCTTCACGGTGGCGCCGGGCGCGAGGCGCAACGCGCCGTCGACGACGACCTGATCGCCGGCCGCGAGCCCTTGCGAGATGAACCAGGATTCGCCGTACCAATCGCCTACCTGCACCGGTCGTTGCTCCGCCTTGCCCTCCTTGTCGATGACCCAGACGAAATGTCCGCGCGCGCCCTGCTGCACTGCACGCTGGGGGACGAGGATGGAATTGGGCCGGATGGCACCGAGCAGCCGAGTGCGGACGTACTGATTGGGGCGCAGCACCCCGTTCGGATTGTCGACGGAGGCGCGGATCAGGAACGTGCCGGTCTGCGGGTTGTACGACGGATCGGTGAACGTGATCCGGCCCTTGCCCGGAAAAATCGACCCGTCGACGAGCTCGATTTCAACCTCTAAGCTGCTGCTCTCGGGCAGGCGGATCAGGCCGGATTTCGACTCGCTGCGTATGCGCTGCATCTCGTTTTCCGAGATGCTGAAGTTGATCCACATGGGCGTCAGCACCGACACCGTCGTGAGCTGCGCGTTCTTTGCATCGAGATAGGTGCCGTCGGCGACGGCCGCGAAGCTGGACACGCCGTTGACGGGCGACGTAATCGTCGTGTACGAGAGGTTAAGCTTCGCTTCCTGAACCTGCGCCTTGCCCTGCTCGACCGCGGCGGCGGCGGAATCGTACTGGCCCTGCGCGTCGTCGAGGTCCTTCTGCGACAGCGCATTTTGCTCGGCCAGCGGCTTGGTACGCGCCAGATTCGCCTTGGCGACATCGAGCGATGCCTGGCTGCGCGCCAGCGCTGCCTGCTGCGCATCGAGCTGCGCCTGGAACGGCTTCTGGTCCATCTGGAACATGACCTGGCCTGCCTTGACCACGGATCCCTCGACGTACATCCGCTTGTCGAGAAAGCCCGAAACGCGCGCCTGGATATTGACCGCCTGCGAGCTCTGCGTCTGCGCGACGAACGTGGCGGATACGGGCGTGTCCCGCGGCGCGACGGTAAGCACCGTCACGTCGACCGGCGGTCGCTCGGCGGGCTTTTTATCGTCCTTGCCGCATCCGGCGAGCAAAAGGAGCGACAAGAGCAGGGAAGCAGCGAACGCCCGCGAACCGAGTGCACGGGCGAGGGGGCGATCCGCAAGGCACATGGGCGGATACTCCGGACAAAAGATTGCGGAAAATGAAAGTCCCGCGGTGACCTGCGATCACGGCCGCGGCAGCCGGCATTTGTACCGCACCGCCCTGATTTTGTCGACTCGGCGTGCCGTCTTGCCGGCGCCGGGGCGATCACCGTGCAGCGGGTGGCACCGTGCGTTCGGTCGCC
>Ga0209048_10001432_pt1 | contig 24607 bp, 26 predicted proteins | sample FrelakmetCRP12CR_FD_187146 | JGI IMG/M metagenome (GOLD analysis project Ga0209048, IMG submission 187146) | Freshwater lake sediment microbial communities from the University of Notre Dame, USA, for methane emissions studies - CRP12 CR (SPAdes)... | ecosystem: Environmental > Aquatic >... | reverse complement strand
TGGCCATCGATCTTTCGGGACCGAGCTTCTGGACGGCGCTGCTCGACCGGTATCTCGGGCAGGCGCGCTCCGCGCTGGGCGAGAAGGCCGCGGACGCTGCGTGGGAGGAAGGCCGGCGGACCGGATTCGAATACGCCGTCGCGCTGGCGCTCGACACCGACGCGCCGTCGGTTCCGCCGCGTCAGCCGTCCCGGTAGTGCGCAGCACGCGCGAGACGGTCGCGCACGGCCAGCCACGCGTCGTCCTCGGGCACGGCCTCGATCAGCATCGCCGCGATGTCCGGAACGTCGAGCGCGCGCAGGTTCGCATAGAGATCGCGCGCGTAGCTGGGTGCATCGGCCGGCGCCTCGATCCATTTGCCGCCGAACCCCGCGGGCCGCACGACGGTGCGCGCGAGGACGGCTACGGGCTCGCCCAACGCGGCGTGCCGCCGGATTTCCTGCAGCAGCACCTGGGGGGCGACGAGCCGCACAGGCGCACGCGGCGCGTAATGCGATGCGAGCGTACCCGACGCGCGGGGAGCATCGGCACCGGGCGTTGCGGGCGCGCAGCCGAGCACGCGCGCGAGTTCGGCGACGCCGATGCCGCCGGGGCGCAGCAGCACCGGCGAGCTGTCCGTGAACGCGACGATCGTGCTTTCGATCCCGACTGCGCAGGCGCCGCCATCGAGGATCATCGCGACCGCTTCGCCCAGGTCGTCCTCGACATGCTGCGCCGTGGTCGGCGAAACGTGGCCGAATCGGTTGGCCGACGGTGCCGCAATGCCTGAGCCCCCCAGGCCGGCGAACGCGGCCAGCAATGCTTTCGCGACCGGATGCGCCGGCACGCGCAGGCCCACGTTGTCCTGCCCGCCGGTCACCGCATCGCCGACGTGCGCGGCGCGCGGCAGGATCAGCGTCAGCGGCCCTGGCCAGAATGTGGACGCGAGCCGGCGCGCACCTTCCGGAAATTCGCGCGCCCACCGTTCGACCTGGCCCACGTCGCCCAGATGCACGATCACCGGATGATCGGATGGCCGTCCCTTGGCCGCGAAGATCCGGCGCACCGCATCCGCATTACCCGCGTCGGCGCCGAGGCCATAGACGGTTTCGGTCGGGAAGGCGACGAGTTCGCCGGCGCGCAGGCGCTGCGCCGCGAGCGCCAACGTCGCGGCCGTCGGCGCCACGACCCGCGTGCTCACCGCCGGCCCTGGCAACGAGCCGGCCAGCACTGCGGCGGCATGCGGGGCGCCAAAGGGAAACTGCTAGAATTCGAGCTTTTGCGAAGCAATGCACGTGGATCTGCGGCGCAGCGAGCGCAACGCGACGGGGTGCAAAGAGGAGCGGTAATGAGTGAGTTTCTGTTCACGTCGGAGTCGGTGTCGGAGGGCCATCCGGACAAGGTCGCGGATCAGATTTCCGATGCGGTGCTCGATGCAATTCTAGAGCAAGACCCGACCGGTCGCGTCGCGGCCGAAACGCTCGTCTCGACGGGACTGGTCGTGATGTCCGGTGAGATCACGACCACGGCCAACGTCGACTACGCGCGGGTCGCGCGGGAAACGGTGCGCTCCATCGGCTACAACGACCCCGAATTGCGCTTCGACGCCGACGGCTGTGCCGTCATGGTCTGCTATGGTCGCCAGTCGCCCGATATTGCGCAGGGCGTCGATCGCGCATCCGACGATTACCTCAACCAGGGCGCCGGTGACCAGGGGCTCATGTTCGGCTATGCGTGCGACGAGACGCCTTCGCTGATGCCGTTCCCGATCTACTACGCGCACCGGCTGGTGCAGCGGCAAAGCGAAGTGCGGCGCGACGGCCGCCTGCCCTTCCTGCGTCCGGACGCCAAGTCGCAGGTCACGGTCCGCTACGCGAACGGCAAGCCCGTGGGAGTGGATACCGTCGTGCTGTCCACGCAGCATCATCCTTCGATGAACGAAAGACAGGACAAGCTGGCCGAAGCAGTGATCGAGGAAATCATCAGGCCGGTGTTTCCTGCGGACATGCTGAAGAGCACGCGCTTCCTCGTGAATCCGACCGGGCGCTTCGAGATCGGCGGTCCGCACGGCGATGCCGGACTCACCGGCCGCAAGATCATCGTCGACACCTATGGCGGCGCGGCGCCGCACGGTGGCGGCGCGTTCTCCGGCAAGGATCCGTCCAAGGTCGACCGGTCCGCGGCCTACGCTGCGCGTTACGTCGCCAAGAACATCGTCGCCGCCGGAATCGCTTCGCAATGCCAGGTGCAGGTGTCGTACGCGATCGGCGTGGCCAAACCCATCAACGTCACCATCTATACCGAGGGCACCGGAAAGATTTCCGATGACCGGATCGCCGAGCTCGTCGCCGCGCACTTCGACTTGCGGCCCAAGGGAATTATCCGCATGCTCGATCTGCTGCGTCCGATCTACCGCAAGACGGCCGCGTACGGCCATTTCGGCCGCGACGAGCCTGAATTCACGTGGGAAAATACGGATCGCGCCGAGGCCCTGAAGGCCGCGGCCGGGATGTAGTCCAACCGAAAGGACTCGAACATGCTCGATCGCCGCATCGAACCTCTGGCACGCGCCGCCTGCATCGGCATGGCGACGCTCGCGCTCGCCTCGTGCGCCACGTTGAACCGTGAAGGCGTCGTGGCACCGCAGGATGGCGGCAGCGTCGCCGTCAGGCAGGGCGCGCCGATGGTAATCAACCTGTCCCCCGATCCGGCGTCGGGCTTCGGCTGGGTGCTGACCAGCAAACCGGGCGATGCGGTTTGGCTGATCGGCGGGCCGGACTACACGCCTGAACCCATTCCGGCCGGCATGATGGGGGTTGGCGGTACGACCACCTTCCGCTTTCGGGCCGAGACGCCCGGTACCCAGACGCTCGAATTCGCGTATCTGCCGTCCTGGGAAAAGGGCGCGGTGCCTGTGCGCACCGTTCGCTATGACGTGACGGTCATCTCTGCGGGTTGGCGGAACTGGTTCTAGCGCCCTTTGAAGGCCTGAGCGGGCGGAATGGTGAAGAAATCCAAGTTACTGTATAATATCGACTTTTAGCGGGATGAACCGAACGGCGTGGACAACGCTGTGTCCTGCACCCACCCCCATAAGGAACAGCGATGGCCGTCATATCCCGCACCCGCCGCAACACGCTCGAGCGTCGTTGCCTGCCCAAGACCTTCAAGCGCATGTTCGTCGGCGCGCCCAAGGGCATTTTCAAGATGCTGGAAAAGATCAAGAAGAACTGATCGGGACGTTTTGTCGCATCCCGGGCCGCCTGCGCTGAGGCGGCCCTTGTATTTTCACGGTTCCGTAACATCTGACGGGCGGTTCGCGGCATCATGGCGGCCATGGCGTTCGCCTATTACAGCCGCCTTTCGCCGGCGCATCAGCGCGTCTATCGCGAAAGCGACGAAATCCCGACGCTCGAACTTCCGGCCGGCGTGGCGGTGACTGCGCCCGTCGCCGCGATCCGCGCGGGCCTGCTGCGCGAGGACCGCACCGCGGTCCAGCGCGCCTGCCAGGCGCTGGTCGACGCGCTGGTCGCCGGATACGGCGTTCCGCCGGTCCGCGTCCGCGTGCTGGCCAAGCGGCCCTCCGACGACTACGGCGAGCTCCACGGCCTGTACGAACCCGACGAGGAGGTCACGCCCGCGCGCATCACCGCCTGGATGAGGACGGCACAGCGCAAGCAGGTGGTGGCGTTCAAGTCCTTCCTGCGCACGCTCGTTCACGAGTTCGCGCACCATCTCGACTACGAGCACTTCAAGCTGGCCGAGACGTTCCACACCGAAGGGTTCTACCGGCGCGAGTCGAGCCTCGCCAACGCCTTGTTGGCCACGCTCGAGTCCGCTGTCCCTGCCGAAGGCAACCTGCGCTGATTTTGGGTTAGAATGCGTGCCGCTCCCCGAGGAGCGTTGCAACAGCCGCCCGCGGACCCTCGTGTCCGCAGCGCGCTGCCAGGCTCGGGGTTCACCACCCTTTGCAACTGCGCTCGTTGATCCGCGGCTTTTCGCCCGCGGGATGACGAGTGCGGTTCGTGCCTCCCGTCCCGTGCCGCTCGAGCCGCCCGACCAGGAGTGATGCATGAACGCAGGCACCGATACCAGGAATCTCAGTGAAAACTTCAGCGACTTCCACGTCGCCGACTTGAGCCTCGCCGAATGGGGGCGCAAGGAGATCGCCATCGCCGAGACCGAGATGCCCGGCCTCATGGCGATCCGCGAGGAATTCGCGCCGGAACAGCCGCTGCGCGGCGCGCGCATCGCCGGCTCGCTGCACATGACGATCCAGACCGCGGTACTGATCGAAACGCTGCAGGCGCTGGGCGCCGATGTCCGCTGGGCGTCGTGCAACATCTACTCGACGCAGGATCACGCTGCCGCGGCAATCGCCGCGCGCGGCACGCCCGTGTACGCGCGCAAGGGCGAGACGCTCGACGAATACTGGGAATACACGCACCGCATCTTCGAATGGCGGATGCCCGATGGCACGGTCGGTACGCCGAACATGATCCTGGATGATGGCGGCGACGCCACGCTGCTTATTCATCTCGGTACGCAGGCCGAGAGCGACAGTTCGCTGATCTCGCACCCGGGCAACGAAGAGGAGACGGCGCTGTTCGCGGCAATCGCGAAGCGCCTGGGCCAGGACCCCGCGTTCTATTCGCGGATCAAGGCGAACATCCGCGGGGTCACGGAGGAGACGACGACGGGTGTGAAACGGCTGTACGGAATGCACAAGGAGGGCCGGCTGGGCTTTCCGGCGATCAACGTCAACGACTCGGTCACCAAGTCGAAGTTCGACAACCTGTATGGCTGCCGCGAATCGCTGGTCGACGGCATCAAGCGCGCGACCGACGTGATGATCGCCGGCAAGGTCGCCCTGGTGGCCGGCTATGGCGACGTCGGCAAGGGCTCCGCGCAGGCATTGCGTGCGCTGTCGGCCCAGGTCTGGGTGGCGGAAATCGATCCGATCTGCGCGCTGCAGGCGGCGATGGAGGGCTATCGCGTCGTGACCATGGACTATGCGGCGGACAAGGCCGACATCTTCGTCACGGCCACCGGCAACATCGACGTCATCACGCACGACCACATGAAGCGCATGAAGAACCAGGCGATCGTGTGCAACATCGGCCACTTCGACAACGAAATCGAAGTCGCCTCGCTGAAACAGTACGCGTGGGAGAACATCAAGCCGCAGGTCGACCACATCATCTTCCCGGACGGCAAGCGGATCATCCTGCTGGCGGAAGGCCGCCTGGTGAACCTGGGCTGCGGGACCGGGCACCCGTCCTACGTGATGAGCTCGTCGTTCGCCAATCAGGTGATGGCGCAGATCGAGCTGTGGGTCGATGCCCAGTCCAGCGGCGGTCAGTACCCGGTGGGCGTCTATGTGCTGCCGAAGCATCTCGACGAAAAGGTCGCGCGCCTGCAGCTGACCACGCTCAACGCGACGCTCACACCGCTGACGGACAAGCAGGCGCGGTACATCGGCGTGCATATCCGCGGTCCCTACAAGCCGGACAGTTATCGCTATTGATTGCGCGTTGCGAAGCGAAATGGAGCGTCGCTGGAGAACGCGACGCTCATTTCGCGCAGCCCAAGACCGTGGTTTCGGTCGGGTGAATTCCTGGCGTTTGCATTTCCCGGCGGGCCACGCGTTTCCAGTTCACTTTGTTGAGGGGTTCCGATGCGACTTCTACTGACCTGGCTCATCAACGCGCTGGCGCTGCTGGCGATCAAGTACATCCTGCCGTCGATCACCGTCGATTCGTTCGTCACGGCGCTGATCGTCGCGGTCGTCCTCGGCCTGATCAACACGCTGATCAGGCCGATCTTCGTGATCCTCACGCTGCCGGTGACGATCCTGACGCTCGGGCTGTTCATCTTCGTCATCAACGGGCTGCTGTTCTGGGCGGTCGGCTCGTTCGTCCCCGGGTTCCACGTGGACGGTTTCTGGGCGGGCGTGTTCGGCGCGATCATCTACAGCATCATCTCGTGGGCGTTGTCCGCGGTCCTGCTGGCGAAGAAGCGCTGACCGGGACGAAGGCCATGACGGATACGCCGAAGCTCTACAGCGCGGAGTTCTACCCGCCGCGCACGCCGGAGGGCGCGGCCAAGCTGCGCGCCGTGCGTGCGCAACTCGCGCAGCTCAAGCCGGCATTCTTTTCGGTGACCTTCGGCGCCGGCGGATCGACGCGCGAGGGCACGCTGGCGACCGTGCTGGAGATCCGCGACGAGGGAATCGAGGCGGCGCCGCACATTTCGTGCATCGGCGGTTCGCGCGAGTCGTTGCGCGACGTGCTGACGCAGTACCGGAGCCATGGCATCCGGCATCTCGTGGCCCTGCGCGGCGATCTGCCGTCGGGCTCGGCCGACGCCGGAGATTTTCGCTACGCAAGCGAGCTCGTCGCATTCATTCGCGAGGAAACCGGCGACTGGTTCCACATCGACGTCGCGGCTTACCCGGAATATCACCCGCAGGCGCGCAACTGGGAAGACGATCTCGCCAATTTCGAGCGCAAGGTCAAGGCGGGCGCCGATTCCGCCATCACGCAGTACTTCTTCAATCCCGATGCATACTGGCATTTCGTCGATGCCTGCGCGGCGCGCGGCGTCACCGTGCCGATCGTCCCCGGCATCATGCCGATCATGAGTGCCAGCGGGCTCGCCCGATTCTCGGACAACTGCGGCGCGGAAATTCCACGCTGGATCAGGCGCAAGCTGGAAAGCTTCGGAGACGACTCGGCGTCGGTGCGCGCGTTCGGTCTCGACGTGGTCACCGAACTTTGCGCCGGGTTGATCGAGGACGGCGTTCCCGGCCTGCATTTCTACACGCTCAATTCCGCGGCACTCACCTCCGTCATCTGGCATCGCCTGGGAATTTGATTCGCGGCGACGGCGTAGAATCGGCCGCATGGCCAATACTCCCGATTTCGTTGCGCACATCCTGGAGCTGATGCGCCCGGCCGGACGCGCGAGCGCGCGCGCGATGTTCGGCGGCCACGGCCTGTACGTCGACGGGCTGATCGTGGCGATCGTCGTCGAGGACGTCCTCTACCTCAAGACGGACGACGAGACGCGACCGGACTATGTCCGGCGTGAACTCGTTCCGTTCAGCTATACGACGAGGGAGGGCAAGGCGTACGCGATGAGCTACCATCGCGCGCCGGACGAGGCTGTCGAGGGACCCGAGGCGATGCGCGAATGGCTGCGCCCGGCCATCGGCGCCGCGCTGCGCAACGCACAGAAGAAGCCGCGCACCGCGGCGCGGCGCCGCGCGCGCGGACGTCCGGCCTGAATTCCTACGAACCGTGGCGGAATGACGCGAGTTCGAGCAGCGCATTCTGGCTGCGGTGCTGGACGGCGTTCATCGCGTCGCCGCGTTCCAGATAGGTCGCGATCTTCGATTCGCGGACACTGGCCCCGGCCGCCGGCGACCACCAGATCTCGTAATTGCATTCGGTGGCAAAACGCCAGAACGTTTCGTCGTCGAGGCGCATGATCACGCGCAGCCGGACGGCGTCGAATTCCCCGGCGGGAACCTGCACCTTCTCCCAGCCGCCGACCTGGGCAAAGCGGGTGATCTGCCCGGCCTGCTGCGTGGTCTCGTTGAAATTGTCGAGGCGCTGGTTCCAGCGTTCGCCGCCGGTGAGCGGGAACTGGTAGCGGATCAGCGGCGTCATGAACCGTCGGGTTTCGTTGTCGAACAACGCACCCACGCTTACTATCCCCGGTGCGAGCCACTGTTCGGTCCGCACGTTGTCGACTGTGGGACCCTGCTGCGTGATGCGCACGGTGATGCCCTGCGCATCGATCGAGGTGATTTCGTGCGTTTCATCCCAGGTCACCGGCGCGCGGAAGCCGTCCCTGGCGCTGTAGACCCAGCGGTCGCCGACGCGATAGACGGGAGCAGGCGCCGGCGGACCTGCTGTGCCGCCGACGGCGACGCAGCCGGGAAGCAAGGCCGCGCCCGCGGCCAGCATGAACGTGCGGCGATCCATGGTCAGTCTCCTTTGGTTAGCGCCTGTCAGTCGGCGCCATCGGTGATCGCACCCTTGCTCGCCGTCGAGACGAGCCGCATGTATTTGGCCATCAGCCCGCGGGTGTAGCGGGGTTTCGGCGGCCGCCATTGCGCGCGACGCCGCGCGATTTCCTCGTCGCCGACGTTTAACTGGAGCAACAGCCGGTGCGCGTCGATGGTGATCGAATCGCCTTCCTCGATCAGCGCAATCGTCCCGCCGACGTACGCTTCCGGCGCGACGTGGCCGACGACCATGCCCCACGTTCCTCCGGAAAAGCGCCCGTCGGTCAGCAGGCCCACCGATTCGCCCAGGCCCTGTCCGATCAGCGCGGACGTCGGCGCCAGCATTTCCTGCATGCCCGGCCCGCCCTTCGGCCCTTCATAGCGGATCACGACGACGTCGCCTGGCTTGATCTTCTTGGCCATGATCGCGTCCATCACCAGCGGCTCGGAATCGAATACGCGCGCGGGACCGGTGATGACGGGATTCTTGAGGCCGGTGATCTTGGCCACGCACCCCTCGGGCGCCAGGTTGCCCCTGAGGATCGCGAGGTGCCCGTGCGCATACAGCGGACGGTCGAAGGGGCGGATCACGTCCTGGTCGGCGCGCGGCGTGTCGGGAATCGATGCGAGCTCCTCGGCCATCGTGCGGCCGGTGATCGTCATGCAGTCGCCATGCAGCAACCCGGCCTTCAGCAGCATCTTCAGCACCTGCGGCACGCCGCCGGCACGGTGGAAGTCGACCGCCACGTACTTGCCGGACGGCTTCAGGTCGCACAGCACCGGCACCTTCTGCCGGACGCGCTCGAAGTCGTCGATCGTCCACGCCACCTCCGCCGCCGAGGCGATGGCCAGGAAGTGTAGCACCGCGTTGGTCGAGCCGCCGGTGGCCATCACCAGCGCGATCGCGTTCTCGATAGACCGGCGCGTGATGATGTCGCGCGGCTTCAGATTGTTCTTGATGGCCTCGACCAGCACGCGCGCGGATTGCGCTGCCGAGTCCGCCTTCTCCGGGTCGGGGGAGGCCATCTGCGACGAACCGAGCAGGCTCATGCCGAGCGCCTCGAACGACGACGACATGGTGTTGGCGGTGAACATGCCGCCGCACGCGCCGACGGTCGGGCAGGCGTTGTGCTCGATGCCGTCGTAGTCCTCGCGGGACAGCTTGCCTGCCGCGAACGCGCCGACCGCCTCGAACACCGAAACGATCGTCAGGTCCTGACCCTTCCACCTGCCGGGCTTGATGCTGCCCGCGTACACGTAGATGCCGGGCACGTTCATCCGCGCCATCGCCATCACGCCGGCCGGCATGTTCTTGTCGCAGCCGCCGACGACCAGCACGCCGTCCATGCACTGGCCGTTCACCGATGTCTCGATCGCATCGGCGATCACCTCGCGCGAGACGAGCGAATACTTCATGCCTTCGGTGCCCATGCCGATGCCGTCAGTCACCGTCGGCACGCCGAACACCTGCGGCATCGCGCCGGCCTCCTTCAGCGCGGCCATCGCGCGGTCCACGAGCGGCTGGATGCCGGCATTGCACGGGTTCATCGTGCTGTGGCCGTTGGCCACGCCGACGATCGGCTTCTCGAAATCACCGTCGCCGAACCCCACGGCCCGCAGCATCGCGCGGTTGGGGGAGCGGGCAATGCCCTGCGTGATCAGTCTGGAGCGGCGATTGAACGACATTCGGGTATCCTCGACGGGAGGCGCGCCAAGACGCACTTTGTATAATCCCTTCGATTTTAGCAGCCTGCATTCGCCCCGATCCGACACTCCCCCAAGCCGCGACACGCCCCCCGATGCTGGTTCACCCGAATTTCAATCCCGTCGCGCTGCAGTTGGGGCCGGTCGCCGTGCGCTGGTACGGACTCATGTACCTGCTTGCGTTCGCGCTTTTCGTCTGGCTCGGGAAGGTGCGGGCGCGCCGCAACCTGCTGACCGGCTGGCATCCGCGCGATGTCGACGACATGCTGTTCTACGGCGTATTCGGCGTCGTTCTGGGCGGACGGCTGGGCTACGTGCTGTTCTACAAGCCGATGTACTACCTTGCGCATCCGCTCGAGATCCTGCAGGTCTGGTCCGGCGGAATGAGCTTTCACGGTGGGTTCCTGGGCGTATTGATCGCGCTCTGGTTCTTCGCCCGCTCGCGCGGCAAGCGCTGGCTCGATGTCACCGACTTCGTGGCGCCGCTGGTTCCGCTCGGCTTGGCGGCCGGGCGCCTCGGCAACTTCATCAATGGGGAACTGGTCGGCCGTCCGACCGACGTGCCGTGGGCCATGGTGTTCCCGCAGGTCGATGCGATACCACGCCATCCCTCGCAGCTCTATCAATTCGGACTCGAAGGGCTGCTGCTCTTCGCGCTGCTGTGGTGGTATGCGGGACGGCAGCGGCCGATGGGCGCGGTGTCCGGCCTGTTCCTCGTGGGTTACGGCGCGTTCCGCTTCGTTGCGGAGTACGCGCGCGAACCGGATAATTTTCTCGGCTTCCTGGCGGGAGGGTTGACGATGGGCCAGTGGCTGTCGCTGCCGATGTTCGTCGTCGGGCTCCTGATGATGATCTGGGCTTACCGGCGGGCCGGCAAGGCGCAGCCCACGATCATGGACCGGATGAAGTGAAGTCCTGCGCGCGGCACGTCCGCCCGACCGGACTCACGACTCAATCGATGCGGCGGTAATCCCCGTCGATTGCATCGAAATTGCGGCGGCGCGCGCCGCGCCCCGCACCGGCCGCCAGTGGCTCGTACGACCGACCCACGTTGAGCGGGAGCGCCAGCAGCACGAGTGCCACGATGTCGCTGGCGATACCCGGCAACATGAGCAGCAGTCCGGCGAGTACCCGGCGTCCGCTGTCCAGCAGACCGCGCATGACCGGCTGTTCGCCATGCAGGGCCGCGACGGTCTTCATCCGGAATTCGTTGCGCTCGTTGTTGAGCAGCAGCGCGCCGGCGACAAAGGACCCGCCGAGCCAGACCCAGAGCGGGATGCCGCTCCAGCGCGCGACGCGCGTGGTGAGGTAAAGGTCGGCCAGCGGGAATGCCAGTACAATCGTGAGCACAATGAAACGCATGGAATCTCCTTGGCCGCGACCGCCATTCATTTGCCAATTCTGGTGCTGACCCATTTTCCCGATCACGACTCCGCCATGGGCCTGGCGCGTGTCCTGGTGACTGGGAGGCTCGCCGCTTGCGTGAATGTGGGTGCGCCGGTGGAGTCAATGTATCACTGGCAGGGGCAAATCGAAACAGCACAGGAGGTCCCGGTGACCATCAAGACCCGGGCAGCGTTGTATCCGCGCGTCGAAGCCGCCATCCTCGCCAGCCACCCTTTCGAACTTCCGGAGATCGTTGCTGTCCCCTTGAGCGATGGATTGCGCCCCTATCTCGACTGGCTCGCCGCCGAAACCGTTGCGCCCTGATTCCCCGTCGATCGGCTGGCTGACCGGAATCGTGGCCGCCGTGCTGTACGCGGGGCCGATGCAGGCGTTTGCGGTGGATCCCCAACTGTTGCCGCCCGAGCAGGCATTCCGCTTCTCCGCCCGCGCCTTGAACGACCGGACGCTCGAGGCTCGGTTCGCCATCGCCGACGGCTACTATCTCTATCGCGACAAGTTCAGGTTCGCGGTGTCGCCGGAGGGCGTCGTCCTTGGCGCGCCGGAATTGCCGCCAGGCAAGATCAAGACGGACGAATTCTTCGGCAAGGCGGAAACCTACCGCGGGACCGTCGTCGTGAAATTGCCGTTGTCCGCCGGCGCGGGGCAGACCGTGGTCCTGGCAGCCGATTCGCAAGGCTGCGCCGATGTCGGCGTCTGTTATCCCCCCACGCGGCAAAAACTCACGCTGGCAGTTCCCGCGCCCGGAGCGGGCCCCGGGGCGCTGGTCGAGGCGACCCCGCCGAGAAAGAACTGGTTCCAATAGGCTCTATAACCCATGCACTGTCGAGCCGCGTCGATGGTGAGTGTAAGTACACACTTTTAGAATTCTCACGTATGAACAAGACCTTCGTTCGCGGCGTGGCGGTTGCCTTCGTCGCCTTGGCGGCGCTCGCCGCCGGTTTCTATTTCAGCGCAGGCGTCCAGCGTGCCCCGCCGGCTGCAGGCCTGCTGGGGCTGGCGTTGCCGGACACCGAGGGTCGGGAGCAGCGGTTGGATCAATGGCAGGGCAAGGTGCTCGTGGTCAATTTCTGGGCCACGTGGTGTGAACCATGCCGGGACGAAATGCCGGAATTCGTGAAGGCGCAGGCGGCGTCCGGGGCCAAAGGCCTGCAGTTCGTCGGGATCGCCATCGACCAACCGGACAAGGTACGGAAGTTCTCCCACGACCTCAAACTCAATTATCCTTCGCTGGTCGGCGGGTATGGAGCGCTTGAGCTTTCCAAGGCATTGGGCAACAAGGTCATGGCGCTGCCGTTCACGGTGATCATCGATCGCGAGGGCCGTGTTGCCTACGCTCAGATGGGCCCCCTGAAGCCGGGAAAACTGGATTCTATCGTCGGCAAAATGCTTTGAAAATTCACTATCCTCAGCGATAATATACGTATTTATCTTCATTTACCGCCAACGTGACGTTGGCGGCTGTCATGATGGCCGGATGACGGTGGACGCCGCACGCGGGCCGCCGCAAATGCCGCTGAACGATCGTTCGCGGCTGCTTCCCCCGTTATCGCTGGACAATTAGCCGCTATCTCCGGCAAACTCCGGCTATCCAAAACTACCAAGGTTGCGCGCGATGAAACCCATTCGACGCAAAGCAGCCGCCGCTGCCGGCACCACGGGTCAGGGACCTGTCACACTGCTGGTCCTGCATGGACCGAACCTGAATCTCCTGGGCACCCGGGAACCCGCCGTCTATGGACACGCTACGCTCGCGGATGTGAACCGGCGGCTCCAGGCCCAGGCCAAATCGGCCGGAGTCCGCCTGCAGACTTTCCAGAGCAACCACGAGGGCGCGCTGATCGATCGCGTCCATGCGGCGCGGACCGAGGGCATACGGTTCATCATCATCAATCCCGCCGGGTTCACCCATACCAGCGTGGCATTGCGCGACGCGCTGGCGGGCGTGGACATTCCCTTCGTCGAAGTGCACCTCACCAACGTGCACGCCCGGGAGGCGTTTCGCCACCATTCCTATTTTTCGGACAAGGCGGTGGGAACGATCGTCGGACTGGGTCCTCGCGGTTACGAGTACGCGCTGGCGTTCGCGGTCGATCGATTGGGAGGATAGGCCGCCATGGACCTGCGCAAGCTGAAGACGTTGATCGAATTGGTCGAAACGTCGGGAATCGCCGAGCTCGAAATCCAGGAAGGCGAGGAACGCGTGCGCATCACGCGCGCGACCGCCTCGGCCGCCCAGTCCGTGACCGTGCAGACGGCGCAGCACGCTGCGGCGGCGACCCCGCCCGCCGCGCTGCCCGCCGCCGGTGCCGCGGCGGAGGCGCCGCCGGCGGAACCCGAGGGCCACCACGTGAAGAGCCCGATGGTCGGCACGTTCTACCGGTCGGCAACGCCTGGGTCGAAGCCGTTCGTCGAGATCGGCGACACCGTGGAAGAAGGTGCCACGCTGTGCATCATCGAGGCGATGAAGCTCATGAACGAAATCGAGTCGGACAAGGCAGGCGTGGTCAAGGCCATCCTCACCGAGAACGGCCAGCCCGTCGAATTCGGCCAACCGCTGTTTCTCATCGAGTGAGTCGACGCCACCGCGACGAAAGGCGACGGGCAATCCCGCCGCGGCGCATGCCCGGCGCGTGCCGGTCCGCACCTGAAACCCGCGCCGACATCACCCTGATCGAGCGCTGAATGGCCCTCACCAAGAAAGTGGCGACCAAACCCGCCGGCAAGCTCTTCGACAAGATATTGATCGCCAATCGCGGCGAGATCGCCCTGCGCATCCAGCGGGCGTGCCGCGAGCTCGGGATCAAGACGGTCGTGGTCTACTCGGAGGCGGATCGAGACGCCAAATACGTCAGGCTCTCGGACGAATCCGTCTGCATCGGGCCCGCGCCGTCTGCGCAGAGCTACCTGCATGTGCCCGCGATCATTGCCGCGGCCGAGGTGACGGACGCGCAGGCCATTCACCCGGGATACGGATTCCTGTCCGAAAACGCCGACTTCGCCGACAAGGTCGAGAAATCCGGATTCGTGTTCATCGGTCCGCGCGCGGACACGATCCGCCTGATGGGCGACAAGGTCAGCGCCAAGGCCGCGATGCTGAAGGCAGGCGTGCCCTGCGTGCCGGGTTCGGAAGGCGCGTTGCCCGAGGATCCCAAGGAAGTCGTGCGCATGGCGCGGGCGACGGGCTACCCCGTCATCATCAAGGCGGCCGGTGGCGGCGGAGGGCGCGGGATGCGCGTGGTCCATACGGAAGCGGCATTGCTGCCCGCGGTAGCGTTGACGCGCAACGAGGCGCTGTCGGCTTTCGGCAACGCCACCGTCTATATGGAAAAGTTCCTCACCAACCCGCGTCACATCGAGATCCAGGTGCTGGCGGACGAGCACAAGAATGCCGTTTACCTGTTCGAACGCGACTGCTCGATGCAGCGCAGGCACCAGAAAATCATCGAGGAGGCGCCGGCGCCGGGCCTGAACCAGCGCGCGCTCACCCGCATCGGCGAGCGCTGCGCGGACGCCTGCCGCCGGATCGGCTATCGGGGCGCGGGGACATTCGAATTCCTGTACGAAAACGATGAATTCTTCTTCATCGAGATGAACACGCGCGTGCAGGTCGAGCATCCGGTGACCGAACTCATCACCGGCATCGACATCGTGCAGCAGCAGATCTTCATCGCTGCGGGACGGAAGCTTCTGTTCCGGCAGCGCGATATCGTGAAGAAGGGGCATGCGATCGAGTGCCGGATCAATGCCGAGGATCCCTATTCGTTCGTGCCCTCGCCGGGCCGCATCACGTCCTATCACGCGCCCGGCGGCCCCGGGATCCGCGTCGACTCGCATGTGTACCAGAATTATTTCGTTCCGCCCAACTACGACTCGATGATCGGCAAGGTGATCGCATACGGCGACACGCGCGAGCAGGCCATGGCGCGGATGCGCATTGCGCTGTCGGAGATGGTGGTCGAGGGAATCAAGACCAACATCCCGTTGCACCAGGAACTGCTGCTCGACGACAAGTTCCTGCGCGGCGGCACGTCGATCCACTTTCTCGAAGAGCGGATGGCGAAGCGCAAGGTGGCGACGTGAACGGCGAGAGGGGACCCGCGCGCGCAGCGCGTGGGGTCGAGCAAACGGGAATCGGCGCGCGAGGCCGACACGGTTCGTGTGCCGTTGTGAAATGCGGCCAAAGTGGCCGAGGCGACGTGAGCGGGGCCGTGTGAGCAGCGAGGAGGGGCCCCGCGTGCGGGGATCCGAGCAAGTGCGAATCACGGCCGGCGGCCGACACTCGGAACCTGGCACGCGCGTTGCCGCTATAAGGAGGCCGCTGTGAGGGGACAAACGCGGCTCGCCAGCCACCCGTGACCTACGTCGGCGTGCGCTTCGACGCTCCCGCAGCGGAAGCCTCCGCCTGGTCGGATGCGCTGCTTGCGGCGGGCGCACTGGCCATCGACGTTTCGGATCCCGCCGCGGGCACACCGGAGGAAACGCCCCAATACGGCGAACCGGGGGAGCCGGATGAACAGCTCTGGCCGATTTCGCGGCTGTGTGCGCTGTTTGCGCCGGACGCCGACTCGCTCGCTGCCTTGCGGATCGCTTCCGGGGTAATCGCGCTGCCGCTGCCCGCGCACGAAACCTATGTCGTCGCCGAGCAGGATTGGGTGCGCGCGACGCAGGCCCAATTCGGACCGATCCGGATCGCCGAGGATTTCTGGATCGTGCCCTCCTGGTCTCGCGCGCCGCAACCGGACGCGCTCAATCTGCGCCTCGATCCTGGCCTGGCCTTCGGCACCGGTTCGCATCCGACGACGGGATTGTGCCTCGAATGGATGCGCGCGCACATCCGGGGCGGCGAGTCGCTGCTCGACTACGGGTGCGGCTCAGGCATCCTGGCGATCGCCGGCGCGCGTCTGGGCGCCGTGCACGTTGTCGGCACCGACATCGATCCCCAGGCCATGCGCGCGAGCGCGGAGAATGCGCGCGCGAACGGCGTCACCGCGAATTTCGTCCTGCCCGATGCGCTTGCTCCGGGGAGCTTCGACCTGGTCGTCGCGAACATCCTGGCCAACCCGCTGACCTTGCTCGCACCTGCGCTCGCGCAGAGGGTGCGCATGGGCGGCCGAATCGCGCTTTCGGGCATCCTCGAGCCGCAAGCCGAGGAGGTCGCCGCGGCGTACGCGCGCTGGTTTAATATCGGCACCTGGAAAACCCGTGATGGATGGGTGTTGCTGGTCGGGGAACGCAGCGTAGATCATGGCCGATGAACTCTATACCCGCTGTCCGGGGTGCAAGACGATATTCCGGGTGACCGAGGCCCAGCTCGCATTGCGCGAAGGACAGGTCCGCTGCGGCCATTGCCGCACCGTGTTCAATGGTCGCGAGCACCTGATTTCGCTGGCTCCGCCGGCGAGCGGGGAGCGGGAATACGACGAATACGCGTTAGGGCCGCCGACAGTGACCTTGCGCAGCGCGCGCGCGCTGGATCCGCCGCCGCCGGAACCGCCCCCGCCCGCGCCGGCGCCCCGGCCGCAGGACGACGAGTATGAAAACCGCTTTGCCTGGGAACGGAAGAAGCCGCGCCGGTCGCGTACGGCGCTGTATGCGACGCTGATTCCGGTGCTCGTGCTGGCGCTCATGCTGCAATCGGTGCTTCACTTTCGCGATGCGATCGCCGCCAACTGGCCGGGGACCAAGCCGCTGTTGACCCGAGTCTGCACGGTAGCTGGATGCACGATTCGCCCGCTCAACGATGTCGATGCCCTCACGATCGACGGCTCGGAGCTCCAGAGTGACCCGGCGCATCAGGGCCTGCTGATCCTGACCGCGACGCTGCGCAACCGGGCGAAATACGCGATTGCCTATCCGCATCTGGCGCTGTCGCTCACCGGTGTGCAGGAAAGCAGCGGCAAGGTGCCGACCGTTGCCCGGCGGGTGCTGGCGCCCTCCGACTACGCGGGCGGCACGACCGACCTGGCTGCCGGTATGCCCCCAAACCGGGAGATGCTGGTCAAGGTGTTCATTGACGCGAGTGCAACCACGCAGGAAGGTTATCTGCTGTACGCGTTCTACCCTTGAGCTGGCCCCAAGCGGGCCCCCATATCCGGATGCTGCAATGCGGGGAATGTTCATAGCGGCAGGGATCCGCTGCGCACCAAAAACGAACAAACAGGCTGGCAAACCGCCTCCCCTTGGTGCAAAATGGGCGTTGCGGGTGTCTGTTCCGGCAGGAAACTGCTTGTAAACCGCAGGTTGCAGTGCGGCGACGCATGGCATGGTTCTCGCTAATTATCCGGCGCCGCAGTTCGCATGGCATTGCCCCCCTTTCGTCAAACGCATCAGGAGATTTGCATGGCAACCCCCGCCGACGTGCTGAAAATGATCAAGGACAAGGAGGTCAAGTTCGTCGACCTTCGTTTTACGGACACCCGCGGCAAGGAGCAGCACGTTACGGTGCCGGCCAAGCAATTCACCAACGACAAGTTCGAATCCGGCCACGCGTTCGACGGTTCCTCGATCGCGGGCTGGAAAGGCATCCAGGCGTCGGACATGCTGCTGATGCCGGACCCGGCGACCGCCAACCTCGATCCGTTCATGGACGAAGCCACGCTGCTCATCACCTGCGACGTGGTCGAGCCGTCCGACGGCAAGGGCTACGAACGCGATCCGCGCTCGCTCGCCAAGCGCGCCGAGGCCTACCTCAAGTCGACCGGCCTGGGCGACACCGCCTATTTCGGTCCGGAGCCCGAATTCTTCATCTTCGATTCCGTCGAGTGGTCGGTCGACATGTCGGGCAGCTACTGCAAGATCTTCTCGAGCGAAGCCGCATGGTCGTCCGCCGACAAGTTCGACGGCGGCAACATGGGCCACCGTCCGGGCGTCAAGGGCGGCTATTTCCCGGTTCCGCCGGTCGACCAGCTGCAGGACATGCGCTCCGCGATGTGCCTTGCGATGGAACAGATGGGCGTCGAAGTCGAGGTGCATCACCACGAAGTGGCCAACGCCGGCCAATGCGAGATCGGTACCAAGTTCGAAACGCTGGTCAAGCGCGCCGACTGGCTGCAGATCCTCAAGTACTGCGTGCACAACACGGCGCACGCATACGGCAAGACCGCGACCTTCATGCCCAAGCCCATCGTCGGCGACAACGGCTCGGGCATGCACGTGCACCAATCGATCTGGAAGGGCGGCAAGAACATGTTTGCCGGTGACGGCTATGCCGGCCTGTCGGAAATGGCGCTCTACTACATCGGCGGCGTCATCAAGCACGCCAAGGCGCTCAACGCGATCACCAATCCCGGCACCAACTCGTACAAGCGACTGGTCCCGGGCTTCGAGGCGCCAATCAATCTCGCGTATTCCGCGCGCAACCGGTCGGCCGCCATCCGCATCCCCTATGTATCGAATCCGAAGGGACGCCGCATCGAAGTGCGCTTTCCGGACCCGACGGCGAACCCGTACCTGGCCTTTTCCGCGATGATGATGGCCGGCCTGGACGGCATCCAGCACAAGATTCATCCGGGCGATCCGATGGACAAGAACCTGTACGACCTCGAGCCCGAGGAAGCGGCGAAGGTTCCCCATCCCTGCGCGTCGCTCGACGAAGCTCTCGACCATCTGGACCGCGACCGGGAATTCCTGATCCGCGGCGGCGTGTTCACCAACGACATGCTCGACGGCTACATCGCGCTCAAGATGGAGGAAGTGACGCGGTTCCGGATGACGACCCACCCGGTCGAGTACGACATGTACTACAGCCTCTAGTCTTGGTCAGCGCGCGGTGTGGCGCGAGCGTTCCAGGCAGTGGAAGGGGCGGGCGGCGAATCCCGCCCCTTTTGCTTCATGCTCGCGATAGGTACACTCCGCTGCGATGCACAGAAATGAATCCCATGCCGGAAGACGGTGCGTGCTTGCACTTGCCTGGTGCCTGTTCCTCGGACCTGCCGACGGGGTACTGGCGCAGGGATCGGTGTGCAAGTACATCGACGCGAACGGCAACATCGTGTTCTCCAACCTGCCGCCCGACAAGGGAATGCGCAGGATTTCCTGCATGTCCGGGGAAGAGTCACCCAAACGAAGTGGCGGCGCCGCCAGCAATGGCGTCAAGAGCACGCCGACTCCCGGCGATTTCCCTCGGGTCGACTCGGGTACGCAAAAGGGACGCGACGAGGTGCGCCGCAAGGTCCTTGGCGAAGAGCTCGCTGCCGAGGAGCAGCTCCTTGCCGAGTCGCGTGTCGCGTATGCCAACGGCGCGCCGGTACCGTTGCCGGAGGAGCAGTCCAACGCCGAGAAATACCGGGAACGGATTGCGCGCTATCGGCAGGCAGTGCAACTGCACGAGCGCAACATCGAGGCGCTCAGGAAGGAACTCGGCACCACGAAGTAGCGCATTCGTCGCGAAAGGCGCCCCCCCTGGGGGCAGCGAACGCAGTGAGCGTGGGGGTTGTTCTTTCTGCGCCGAAGGGCCGCCCCGAGGCGCGAAAGGCGCTCCCCTTGGGGGCAGCGAACGCAGTGAGCGTGGGGGTCGTTCCACCGGCGCGGAACTTGCTAATTCAACGGGACCTTGTCGTGAACGCGCGTTGCGTCCGCGCGCTGCGTTGCCGTGAAACTGCGCTTCTTCCCGTTGTCCGCCGCCGCCCCGACACCGGCCTATTCCGGATTGGAACTGCTGGCCGCCGCGGTGCTGCTGATACGCAACGACGGACGCATCAGCTACGCGAATCCGGCGGCCGAAAACCTGTTCGAGCTGTCCCGGCCGAAGCTGGTCGGACACACGCCGCGGGAACTTTTCGGTGACTGCCGCGCATTGCTGGCGGCGATCGGTCGGGCCGTGTTGCGCGGCGCATCCTATACCGAGCAGGAGCTGGAGCTCGGCGTCAGCGGAAAACCGAAACTGCACCTGACCTGCACCGTTTCCCCGGTAGACGCCAGTGACGGCACGCTGCTGCTCGAATTTCGCCATATCGACCAGCAGCTGAAAGCTGCGCGCGAGGAGCGGCTGCAGGAACAGCAGCAGGCCAATCGCGACCTGATCCGCAGCCTCGCGCACGAGATCAAGAATCCGCTGGGCGGCATCCGCGGCGCCGCGCAACTGCTCGAAGGTGAACTCGACCGCCCGCACTTGATCGAATACACGCAGGTGATCATCGGCGAGGCGGACCGCCTCCAGTCGCTGCTCAACCGGCTGTTGACGCCGCATCGCCTGCCCGCCTACCGACGGACCAACATCCACGAGATCCTCGTGCGCGTGCGCAGCGTGGTGCAGGCGGAATTCCCGGCGATCAGCGTGATCTCCGATTTCGACATCAGCCTGCCGGAATTCGACGCCGACCCCGAACAGCTGACCCAGGTCGTTCTCAACATTGCGCGGAATGCCGCGCAGGCCCTGTCCGCCACGACGACCCATCCCGAAATCCGCCTGACCACGCGCATTGCGCGCGGGGTGACGCTCGCGAAGAGGCGCTATCGTCTCGCGCTTGCCGTGTCGGTCGAGGACAACGGACCCGGCATTCCTCCGGACATCCGGGACCGGATCTTCTATCCGCTGGTATCGGGTCGCGAAGGGGGCAACGGGCTCGGGCTCACGATCGCGCAGACTTTCGTGACCCAGCACAACGGGACGATCGAATGGGACAGCACGCCGGGACGCACGGTCTTCACGATCCTGCTCCCGCTGGAAATGACGCGGGACGCGCCGTGACGCGGCCTTTGACAGGGGAATAATCGTCCGATGTATGCCTATGACCATGATGCGCCTCACGGCGATGTGCTGAAGGACGTATGGATCGTCGATGACGACCGGTCGATACGCTGGGTGCTGGAAAAGGCGATGGCGCGGGAAGGGATTCCGTACAAGACCTTCGCGACCGCGTTCGAGGTGCTGCAGGCGCTCGCCGTGAGCCAGCCGCAGGTGCTGGTGTCCGACATCCGCATGCCGGGCGAATCCGGGCTGGTGCTGCTCAACAAGGTGAAGGAGCGCTATCCGCAGATCCCCATCATCATCATGACCGCCTACTCGGACCTGGACAGCGCGGTCGCGGCATTCCAGGGCGGCGCCTTCGAATATCTGCCCAAGCCCTTCGACATCGACCATGCGCTGGCATTGATCCGGCGGGCGATCAACGAAACACCCGCAACGTCGCAGGTACCGGCCGCAGCGGCGGAGGCCCCGGAGATCCTGGGCCAGGCCCCGGCGATGCAGGAAGTGTTCCGCGCGATCGGGCGATTGTCGCAGTCCAATGCGACGGTGCTGATCACCGGCGAATCCGGCACCGGCAAGGAACTGGTCGCCCGCGCGCTGCACCGGCACAGCCCGCGCGCTGCGGGACAGTTCGTCGCCATCAACACCGCCGCGATACCGAAGGACCTGCTCGAGTCCGAACTCTTCGGCCACGAGCGCGGGTCATTCACCGGCGCGCAGGCGCTGCGACGTGGCCGCTTCGAGCAGGCCGACGGCGGAACGTTGTTCTTAGATGAGATCGGCGACATGCCCCCGGACCTGCAGGTGCGGCTGCTGCGGGTGCTGGCCGATGGCGAGTACTACCGCGTGGGCGGGCACGCGCCGCTGCGTTCGAATGTGCGCATCATCGCGGCCACGCACCAGAACCTGGAGGAACGGGTGCGGCAGGGCTTGTTCCGCGAGGACCTGATGCACCGCCTCAACGTCGTGCGCCTGCGGCTGCCGCCGTTGCGCGAGCGGCCGGACGACATTGCGCCGCTGGCGCGGCATTTCCTGCAGAAGAGTGCGCGCGACCTCGCGGTCGAGCCGAAAGTGTTGACCGCGGACGCGCTGCGCGCGCTGGCCGGGTTCGCGTTTCCCGGCAACGTCCGGCAGCTCGAGAACATCTGCCACTGGCTCACGGTGATGGCACCGGGACAGCGCGTCGACGTGGCGGACCTGCCGCCGGAAGCCCGCGAACAGCCGAAGGAAAGCGGCATCGCCAGCGACACCGGCTGGCAGCAGTCGCTCGACCGCGAACTTGCGCAGGCGTTGGCGCGCGGGGAGCGCAAGGTCGGCGATCGGCTGGAGCAGGAGTTCGAGAAGACGCTCATCCGGCGCGCACTGACGCACACCGGCGGTCACCGAATGGAAGCGGCCGCATGGCTGGGCTGGGGGCGCAACACGCTGACGCGCAAGATCCAGGAGTTGGGTCTCGAGCCCGAACTGCGGAAGGGCGAGCGGGAAGCCGGATAGCAGGCGCGTCTCGATTCCCTACTTTTCCGGAATTCCAGCTTTGCGCAGGCCGGCGAGGATGTGCGCCTCCGTCTGCGCCTGATAAGCGGGCGAGTCCGATTTCCAGAGTGCCTGGTACCGAGCAATCGAGTATTCGGGCACACGCTGGAGCACGATCGCCTTTTCCGCTGCCGCCTTCGCGGCGTTGCCGGATTGGGCGTAGGCCGCCATCAGCAACACGTGGGGTGGAAACCACTGATCATCCGCCGCGCGCCATTTCTCGCACGCGGCGATCGCATCGTCGTAGCGGCCGAGTTGGAGACTGGCCCAGCATTTCTGCAATTGATAGTTGCTGATGGCCCGTGGGTCGATCGAGACAGCGCGCTCGACCAGCGCCACTGCTTCACTGGCCTGCCCGTTCATCACCAGCAGCCACGCGCGGAGATTGAGGTCATGAGTGGGATCGAGCTGCCGGGCATGATCGTCGGCCTCGAACGCAGCATCAAGCCTTCCCTGCCAGCCGAGCGCAATGCCGCGGAGCTCCCAGGCGTCCGCATCGCCTCCGTCGATGGCCAGTGCGCGTGCAGAAAATCCGAGCGCCTCGTCCACCAGCCGGTCACGGTCCTGGCCCGGGTCGAACTCGAGCTCAGAAATGGCATTGAACCCGCGTCCGATTAGGGCCAGTCCGAAGTCCGGTTGCAAGCGAAGCACCTCGTCGTAGAGTTGCCGTGCCTTGCGGATGCCCTCGCGCGAATTGGAATCAATCGCGTCCGCCCGAAAGAGCAGCTTCATCGCCGCCGACTGGTTGGGATCGTCGCGCAGCACCGCGTAAAGTGCGCCGCGAAGGCGTCGCGCCGACCGCATTGCCAAGACTTCGCGCTCCTCCCTTGTGGCCGCCTTCGGCACTTCGTTCTGATCGCCCCAACGTTGCACACCGGTCTCAGTGTCCACCAGCCGCGTGTTGACGACATCGCGGTCCGCATCCGAGCGGACCTCGCCTTCGATCACGTAACGCACGTTCAGTTCGCGGCCCACGGCGCGTGCATCGACGGCCTTGCCCTTGTACGCGGCCACTAGTCCGGGCGAAGCGACGCTGGCCATCCGCCATCGTCCAAGTGCGGTCGTGAGGTCTTGTGTCAGCACGTCCGCGAGTTGCACCTCGTTCGGGCTGCCGGTAGGCGCCGTGAACGGCAGGATGGCGATCGAATTTGGCGGCGTCATCGGAGCAACCGGCGATTTCACGAATTGCTGGATCAGGATGAACCCAACGCCGATCGCACCGAGTGCCGCGAAACTCGCGAGCAGCCAGCGACGACGCGTCGTGCGTTGCGGCGGCGATGGCCTCGCTGCGGCGCGCGCCTCATTGTCACTCCTGCCCAGCGTCACGCGATAGACTCGGATCGGCCGCACGATGTTCTTCACCTGCTGTTCCCCGATGTCGATAAAGCCAACACCCAGATCCTCGTGCGCGTGCTCGCGCACCGTCGCGGAAATGCAGATCCCGCCGGGTTCGGCCAGCGTCTCCAACCGCGCGGCGACGTTGACACCATCGCCCGCGATGTCGTCGCCATCAATGATGATGTCACCGAGGTTGATGCCGATTCGGAAGTCGATGCGCTCGTCCGGCGCAAGGTACAGGTTGCGCGTGCCCATCTCGCGCTGCGTCTCAACTGCACATTGCAATGCCGCGGTCGCGCTCCCGAATTCGACAAGCATCCCGTCGCCCGCCGTGTGAATGATCCGTCCAGCGTGCGCGGCAATCCGGCGATCGACAACCTGCTCGCGAATCTCTCTTAGCCGAGCATGGATGCCGGCCTCGTCACGCTCCATCAAGCGCGTGTAGCCGACGACGTCGGCGACGACGATCGCGGCGAGGCGGCGGGTGACGGTGCTTCGATTCACGGTAATTCCTGCTGCGATCGAGGATCGCTGTGGCGCAACCGTATCATAAGGTCCTGCCCGGCCGCGAGCTTGAATCGAGTACCCATTCCGACTGACGGCCTGGTCATTCCCGCGACGTGTTCAAGGCGCGCGGGAGTCGGTAACGTCTGCGATGTATTACTGCCCGGGTAACTGCATTGGCAGCGCACCGGGAACATGCAATGTGCGCTCGACCAGTTCCTCGATCACGATGTCCGGCTTCTCGCGTTCGATCAGCGCCGGGTCGAGCCGGCGGCTGGAGACGAAAACTGCACGTGAGAAGCTCTCCGCAAGCAGCGGGATCAGCGGGATTGCCATCGAATCGCGAAACACCACGGCACGCGGCAGATCCGGCCGGTCGCAGACATAGATCTCGATATCACGGACGCCACGATCGTCGACGCGCTGCGCGCAGCGGCTTG
>Ga0209048_10001431_pt1 | contig 24607 bp, 28 predicted proteins | sample FrelakmetCRP12CR_FD_187146 | JGI IMG/M metagenome (GOLD analysis project Ga0209048, IMG submission 187146) | Freshwater lake sediment microbial communities from the University of Notre Dame, USA, for methane emissions studies - CRP12 CR (SPAdes)... | ecosystem: Environmental > Aquatic >... | reverse complement strand
AGCCGATCTTGTTTGATCTGCCAGCCCCCGGCCGCGGCCGCGGTGATCCCGGTTTCACCGGGTGAGTCCGCCCCGACGCGATCGCACCATGGCCTCGTAGGCTCTCACCAGGGAAGAGACCGAGGCCAGACCAAGGCCCGTCCGCACGACAACCGGGGGATTCGATGACCGAGCAGTACGACTTCTTCTCCGCGTCGGCGGCGCTGGCCCGGGCCACCAAGCTCGACGTGCCCGAGCTCGAGCTGATGTACCGGCTCGAGATCAGCGGTGACGACTTCTACAACGCCCTCGCCGACCGCGTCGGCAACGAAGAGGCCGCCGAGCTGCTGCGCCGCAACGGGCGCGAGGAGCTCGGCCACGCCCGGCGCATCCAGCGCGCCCTCAGCCTCAAGCTCGGCCGCGAGTGGGAGCCGTCCGAAGAGATGCTCAAGCCGTTGACCATCCCGCTGCCCGACTCGATCGATCCCGGGCTGTTCCCGGTCGTCGTGCAGGCCGAGATCGATGGCGACGCCGGCTACCAGCGGTGGGCCGACGTCGAACCCGACCCCGAGGTGGCCACGCTGCTGCGCCTCAACGGCCGCGAGGAGACCATCCACGGCGAGCGGGCCGGCCAAGCCCTGGCCATCCTGCAGTCCGCCCAGGTGGGCTGAGGTCCCGGGGCTGACGAGGTGGGCATCACCCGTCTCGACCACGTGCAACTGGCGATGCCGGTCGGCGCCGAGCCCGACGCGGTGGGGTTCTACGAAGGTGTTCTCGGTATCGCCCAGGTCCCCAAGCCCGCGCACCTCGCGGTGCGGGGCGGGTGCTGGTTCGGGGATGGCCCGCTCAAGGTGCACCTCGGCGTCGAGGCCGACTTCCGACCGGCGCGCAAGGCCCACCCGGCGTTCCTGGTGGACGACCTCTCGGCGCTCGTGGCCCGACTCCGCGAGCACGGCATCGAGGTGCGCACCGAGGATCCGCTCGAGGGCTACGAGCGGGTCTACGTCGACGACCCGTTCGGCAACCGCATCGAGCTAATGGAGCCGACGCCGATCTGACCGGGCTCGCGCCGGACGGTTGCCTCAGGGCATCGTCGAGAGGGCGGCGCGCAGCTCGGCGGACACCCCGGCATCGTCGGTGAGCCTTCCGGCGACCGCTTCGACGAAGGGCTCGTCGTCGAGCACTTCGTCGACGTCGTCGATGCGCACCCGGGTGCCCCCGGCGACGGGGGTGACCTCGACGCCGGGCTTGGATTCGGGCAACGAGAACCGGCTGAAACGTGCCCGCCAGGCCACCCGCCCGGCCGCCTCGTCGGGCGTGACCGGCACGCCGAGGTCATCGGCGTGCGTGGCCAGCTCCGACGCGACGTGGAAGGCCTGCCACCGCACCGGGTAGGGCCCGATCGAGCTCCCCATCTCCTCGCCGTCGCGTGCCCGCATCCGTCGGCGGGTGTCGGCATCGGCCTCACGCCACTCGGCGACGACCTCGGCGGCGGGTCGGTCGGCGCGGCGCTGCACCCCGAGCTGGTTGAAGTCGTCGAGGCTGGCGACGCCCGACGCCATGCCTTCCTCGATGAACGCCACCACCCGGTCGTCGAGGCAGGCGTGGTGGTAGTCCTCGACCGCGGCCAGATGGGCGGCGAGGTCGCGTCGGGTCCACCCCTCGCAGCGCGACGGTTGCTGCCAGGCCGCCTCGTCGAGCGAGGACAGGTAGGCGTCGATCCTCGCCGCTTCAGCGTCGAGCAGGTCGTACGGATCGAGGCCGTCGAGCTCGTGGTCGTCAGTCATGGTCGTGCCTCCCACCCAGCCCGTCTGGCTCGGACGACGCCACGCTATCCGGCGGTCCGATGAGGGACGGGTCCGCGGCGGAGCCGTAGGCTCGCGACGTGGGACTGGACCAAGGCAGACCGGACCAGGGGCCCGCCGTCTCGGTCGCCGACCTGCGGGTGCAGCGGGGTGGCGTCGAGGTGCTCCGCAGCCTGTCCTTCGACGTGCCCCGCGGTCAGGTGGTGGGCCTGCTGGGGCCTTCGGGCAGCGGCAAGTCGACTCTCATCCGCAGCATCGTGGGCGTGCAGATGCACGTGACCGGTCGCTGCGAGGTTCTCGGCCTGCCGGCGGGCTCGCGCGAGCTGCGCCGGCGGGTCGGCTACGTGACCCAGGAGCCCGCCGTCTACGACGACCTCACGGTCCGCGAGAACCTCCGCTACTTCGCGGTCACGACCGGCGCCGGACGGCGCGCCGTCGGCCGGGTGCTCGACCAGGTCGACCTGCGCGGCCAGGCCGCGCGCCTCGTGCGCTCGCTGTCGGGCGGCCAGCACAACCGGGTGTCGCTCGCCGTGGCCCTGCTGGCCGACCCCGAGCTGCTGGTGCTCGACGAGCCGACCGTCGGTCTCGACCCCGTGCTTCGGCGCAGCCTGTGGCGACTGTTCCACGACCTCGCGGCCGCCGGGGTGACGTTGCTCGTCTCGAGCCACGTGATGGACGAAGCGAGCGAGTGCGACCGGCTGCTCCTGCTGCGCGAGGGTGAGCTGCTGGCCGACGAGACCGGGCCGTCGCTGCTGGCCCGCACCGGCACCACAGACGTCGGCGCCGCGTTCCTCCAGATCATCGACGGGGCGTCGCGATGACGGGCGCCACACGCGACTCCACGACGGGAATCACCACTATCCCGCCGACGCCGATCTCGCACCCGCGCATCGTCCTCGCCACCGCCGGTCGAGTGCTGGCCCAGCTCCGCCACGACCCCCGCACGATCGTCCTCCTGCTCGGCGCGCCGGTCATGCTCAACGGGCTCCTCGCCTGGATCCTCAGCGACACCCCTGGCGCGTTCGACCAGTGGGGTGCGGTCCTGCTCGGCCTGTTCCCGCTGATCATCATGTTCCTGATCACGTCGGTGGCAACGCTGCGCGAACGCACCGGCGGCACGCTCGAGCGGCTGATGACCATGCCCGTGGCCAAGGTCGACTTCCTCGGTGGTTATGCCCTCGCCTTCGGCCTCACCGCGACGGTGCAGGCGGTCGTCGTCAGCGCGTTCACGTTCAGCGTGTTCGGGCTCGACGTCAAAGGTCCCGTGTGGGCGGTGCTGGTGGTGGCGGTGCTCGACGCGCTCCTGGGCACCGCCCTCGGACTGTTCGTCAGCGCCTTCGCCAACAGCGAGTTCCAGGCGGTGCAGTTCTTCCCCGCCCTGTTGCTGCCTCAGCTGCTCCTGTGCGGGCTGATCGCGCCCCGGTCGACCCTCCCTGCCCCACTCGAGGCCGTCTCCGCGGTGCTACCCCTCACCTACGCCATGAACGCCATGCAGCAGCTCACCACCCACGCGACGATCACCGACGAGACCTGGCGCGACCTGGCCGTGCTGGTGGCTTTCATCATCGGCTTCCTGGTCGTCGGGGCGACCACGTTGCGGCGCCGCACGCCGTGAGCGCCGACGACGACCAGCACGACCTGCAGCCGGGCGGCCGTGGCCTCACCCAGGTGGTGCGCGAGTTCCTGCGCACCGAGGCCGCGGGCGGGATCGCACTCCTGGCCGCGGCGGTGTTCGCCCTCGTCTGGGCCAACTCCCCGTGGCAGGGCGGCTACCAGAGCCTGTGGTCGAGCGAACTCACCGTGGGGTGGGGCCGCTTCGCCCTCACCGAGGACCTGCAGCACTGGGTCAACGACGGCCTGATGGCGCTCTTCTTCTTCGTGGTGGGCCTCGAGATCAAGCGCGAGCTCGTGCGGGGCGAGCTGCGCGACCCCCGCACGGCCGCGGTGCCGGCGATCGCCGCGATCGGCGGCATGCTCGTGCCGGCCGCCATCTACTCGGCGGTCAACGCCGGCCAGGTCGGCTTGGCGGGATGGGGCATCCCGATGGCGACCGACATCGCCTTCGCCGTCGGCGTCGTCGCCCTCCTCGGTCGTCGCATACCCGCGTCGCTGAAGCTGTTCCTGCTCACCCTCGCCATCGTCGACGACATCGGCGCGATCGTCGTCATCGCGGTCTTCTACAACAACGGCATCCACCTCACCGCGCTTCTCGTCGACGCGGCCGTGCTGGCGGCCATGGTGGTGCTCTGGCGAGTGGGGGTCACCTGGTTCCCCCTGTTCGTGCTGGCCGGCATCGTGGTGTGGGTGGCCATGTTCGAGTCGGGTGTGCACGCCACGATCGCCGGCGTCATCCTCGGCCTGCTCACCCCCATCGCACTCATCCCGCGCCTGGAGCACGTGCTGCACCCGTGGAGCAGCTTCGTGATCGTGCCACTGTTCGCGCTCGCCAACGCGGGGGTCACGATCAGCTCGGGCGCGTTCAGCGCGCCCGGCGCGGCCGCAGTGGCCGTCGGGATCGGCGCCGGTCTGCTCGTGGGCAAGACCGTCGGCATCACCGGCGCTACGTGGATGGCGGTCCGCTCCGGCCTGGGCCGGCTTCCCGAGGGATCCTCGTGGCGGCAACTCACCGGCATCGCCACCGTCGCCGGTATCGGCTTCACGGTGTCGCTGTTCATCAGTGCGCTGGCCTTCTCCGACGCCTCACTCGTCGATGCCGCCAAGCTCGCGATCCTGCTGACCTCGACCGCGGCCGCGCTGCTCGGCACCGCGATCCTGCTCCGGGCCCGGCAGGCCACGCCGACGGCGGACGACGCGGTCGACTCCTAGCCTGGTGCCATGTCGGGAGTGCCCCGGATAGACATCGCCCCGCTGGTCGCCGCCGCCCCGTCGAGCGCGGTCACCACCGCAGAGCGTGCATCAGCCGCCGCCATGGACGCCGCCTGCCGGGAGACGGGCTTCTTCTCGATCGTCGGGCACGGCGTCGACCCCGCGTTGCGGGCCCGACTCGACGAGCTGTCCCGGGAGTTCTTCTCCTACCCCGACGACGAGAAGGTCGAGATCGCCATGGCCCGGGCGGGCCAGGCCTGGCGGGGGTGGTTCCCGGTGGGCGGCGAGCTCACCTCCGGCGTGCCCGACCTGAAGGAGGGGCTGTACTTCGGCAGCGAGCTCGGGGCCGAGCACGACCGGGTATGCGCGGGCACACCGCTGCACGGCGCCAACCTCTTCCCGCGCCGGCCAGCCCGACTCCGTGAGGTCGTGCTGGCCTACATCGACGAGATGACCCGGGTCGGCCAGGCCGTACTGGTCGGGCTCGCCCTCGGGCTCGGGCTCGACCGGTCGTGGTTCGTCGACCACCTCACCGCCGATCCCGTCGTGCTGTTCCGGGTCTTCCACTACCCGCCCTCCCCGACCGACACCCCGGGCGTCTGGGGGGTGGGCGAGCACACCGACTACGGACTGCTCACCCTCCTGGGCCAGGACGAGGCCCGTGGCCTGCAGGTGCGGACCGCCGACCGCACGTGGGTCGGCGGCCCGTTCGAGCCGGCCGCGTTCGTGTGCAACATCGGCGACATGCTCGAGCGGCTCACCGGTGGCCGCTACCGCTCGAACCCGCACCGGGTGCGCAACACCAGCGGCACCGACCGACTGTCGTTCCCGTTCTTCCTCGACCCTTCGTGGGACGCCGTCGTCGACCGGTTGCCCATCGTCGAACGCCCCGCCGACGGTGGCGAGGCCGAGCGCTGGGATCACACCAGCGTGCACGGGTTCACCGGCACCTACGGCGAGTACCTCATGGCGAAGGTCGGCCGGGTCTTCCCCGACCTGGCGTCCACCAACCTGGCCGACGAGCGCGTCGATCCGGCCTGAGCGGCATCGCCGGCCCGGGCGAGGGGCCGAATGCCCCTGGCAGCGTCGGCTGGCGGCGCTCACCGTGAGGCCGTGAGAAAACGCTCCGACGCCGACGGCTCGACCCTGACCAGGCTCGTCGAACAGACCCCACCCGACCGCGACCGCTTCGTGGACTTCCTTCGAGCAGCAAGCATCGTGGCGGTCATGCTCGGACACTGGATGGTGTCGGTCGTACTGCGCGACGGCGACGAGTTCACCGCGACCAACGTCCTGGCGTCGGCCCGCTGGTTGCACTGGGGCACGTGGCTCGTGCAGGTCATGCCGCTGTTCTTCTTCGTCGGCGGATTCTCGAACCTCCGGGCCGAGAGCCACGGCAGCACGACCGGGCTCGGCTATCGCGACTACCTGCGACGACGCCTCCGCCGGCTGATGCGACCCACCCTGGTGTTCGTCGTCGTCTGGCTCGCGGTCGCCGCAGTCCTCGACGCGACCTCACTCGACCCCGAGCTCGTCGGGCTCGCCGGCTCGCTGGCCGCGCAGCCCCTCTGGTTCCTGGCCGTGTACCTGCTGGTCGTCGCGCTCGCCCCACCCCTGGCCGCGCTCCATCGGCGGAGGCCGATCGTGCCGCTCCTGGCCCTCGTCGCCGCCGTGGTGGCGCTCGACGTCGGCCGGTTCGCGTGGGACCTGTCGGGCCTCGCGATGGCGAACTACCTCCTCGTCTTCCTGTTCGCCCAACAGCTCGGGTTCTTCTACGGCGACGGCACGCTGACCCGGATGCGGAGCACGACGCTGCTCACCATCTCAGCGACGGCGCTCGGAATGTTGGTCGTGCTCACAGCGACGGGTCCCTACCCGGTGAGCATGGTCGGCGTGCCCGGCGAGGCGGTTTCCAACATGAGCCCGCCCACGTTGTGCATCCTCGTGTTGACCGTCGCCCAGGTCGGGATCGTCATGGCGCTCCGACCGGCCGCCAACCGGTGGCTCCGGCACCGACGAGCCTGGACCGTGACGGTCGCGGTGAACGCCCGCATCATGACGCTGTTCCTCTGGCACCTGACGGCACTCGTCCTCGCCGCCGTCGTCCTGGTGCTCCTGCTCGGGCTGCCGACACCAGCAGGGGCCACCACCGGTTGGTGGCTCTCGCGGCCGCTCTGGGTCGCGACGGCTGCGTGCATACTCGCGGTGTTCGTCGCCGCGTTTGGTTGGGCCGAGCAGCCTCGCGACTCCAGGGACGCGGGGGGATCCAACGTCGTGGTCGCCGTCCTCGGCGTCGTCCTGGTGGTCCGCGGGCTGATCGGGCTGGCCCTGGACGGATTCAGCGACATGCTCAGGATCCCCGACCGGGGATTCCTCGGCCTCGCGCTGAGCCCGATCATGAACCTGATCCTGATCGGGGTCGGCTACGTGCTCGTCGAAGGCATCACGGCGATTCGGTCGCGCCCCGCCGCGAGATCAGCGCGCCGGTGAGCGTCCGGTTCACTGACCCGCCACCGTCCGCGACCCCAACCACAACGCGACACAACCGCAATGCGATGGACGGCTCCGCCGATCCGAGCGGCGTCGGCCAGCAGTCAGCCCGCCCCATGGTCGGTGCCGAAGCGCCGGTTGCTGTGGTGCTCCTCGGCGAGGCGGCGTAGGGCGATCAGCGCCTGCTCGTAGACCACCGTGCCCACGATCACCTGGGTGACGGTGTCGCTCGGGCCGGACGACGGGTCGATGGAGGCCAACTCGACCTCGGCGATGGCGAAGGCGGCATCGGCGTAGGGATCGAACGATTCGGGGCCGGCCTCCCGACCCAGTCGGCGCAACGCGGCCAACGCGCCCGCGAGCACGTCGAACGCCGGGGCCTCGGCGTCGACCTCCCAACCCCGGCTCAGGACATGGTCGACCACCTCCCGTCTCGCCTGTCGGTGCGCGGCCGAGTCGTCGCTCGCACGCGGGCCGAGGGCGTGATGGGCCGTGCCGATGACGTCGGCGAGCGGCCGCCGCGTGTCGTCGATGGCGGCGAGCACCTTGGCGATGCGCGACACGGGAACGTCGCCCACCTCGCGCAGCACCCGGATGAGGCGGAGGCGCTCAACGTGGCCGTCGTCGTAGCGGGCCTGCGTCGCAGCCGTGCCCTCCCCGGGCGGGAGGAGACCCTCGCGCAGGTAGTACTTGATCGTCGCCACGCTGCAGCCGCTCACCGCGGACAACTCGGCCATGCGCATGACGACCACTCCTCTGTTCGCACCGGGCCCTTGCCAAGGCCACTGGATTCTGTCACTATCCATTCTGGATAGTACCACTATCTACTTACCCCGAACCCCGGACCCGACCAACGAGAGGGACGAGCCATGGCCTCCATCCGACCCGGCCGCTACACCGCCGACCACGACGGCGAGGTCGTCGTTTTCCTGATCGGCATGCGCATCAACCGTCTGCGCAAGGTCCGCCAGTGGCTCCCCACCGCGCTGGCCATGCCTCCGATGCTGCGCGAGCTGTCCGAGCACCCCGAGAAGGGGCTGCTCGGCTTCGAGTCGTTCCGGCGGGGCCGCACGATCCTGCAGGTCATGTACTGGCGCAGCTTCGACGACCTCGAGCGCTTCGCCCGCAACCCCGACGACCCGCACCTGCCGGCCTGGCGGGCGTTCAACCGCCGGGTGGGCACCGCCGGCGACGTCGGCATCTTCCACGAGACCTACGTCGTGCCGGCGCAAGCCAGCGAGTCGATCTACAACAACATGCCCTCGTTCGGCCTCGCCGAGGCGACCGGAGCGGTCGAGGTCGGCCGCAAGGGGCAGGCGGCGAGGTACCGCATGGGCGCCGCCGACATCGACGAGCCCGCCGAACCCGCGCCCGTCTGATCGCTCCGCGGCCCCCCGGTGTCGTCGATCAGGAGCCGGTGGGCAACGTGTTGATGGCGCGGGCGAGCACCAGCAGGGCCACCGTCAGCGAGGTCATCGACTCGACCATCAGCAGGATCTTCGACCAGGGCTTCACCGCCGACACGTCGGCGGGGCTGAAGGAGGTCGCGGTGTTGAACGACAGCGCGAGGTAGTCGACGAATCGGGGGAACCAGCCGTCGGCGGCGTGCTCGGGCAGTCCGTGCTCGGGGAACACGAAGGCGCGCGACACCCGACCGTGGCCCGCGGCGCGAGCCGCCGCGCCACCACAGTCGAGATCCCAGTACCAGAGGGCGAAGGCGATCACGTTCACCAGCCAGACCGCGGCGCCGATGCGCAGCAGCTCACTGGCGCTGCTGAAGACGTCTCCGGTCAGGATGCCCTGCACCAAGCGCACGACCGAAAGCGTGTTGGCGATGGTGATGACCCCGATCATGATGCTGGTGGTGACGTGGAGCCATCGCTTGTCCTCGTCGATGCGGCCCGGGTCGCCCGCGATCAACACCACGAGGAACACGAGCAGGAGAGCTTGGTACACCCACGGCGGGATGCTGCGGAAGGTGGCCGGGAAAGTCGCCTGCAACAGCGCGACCGCGATCACGGCGAGGGCCATCGGCCACCGCGTCTCCCCAACCCGCGGAGATCGCGACGGGTCCGGCTCGGCACCCCCAAGGTCGTTCATCCCGTCATCGTGCCCGGCCCGGTTGGCCGGGCACCAGAGCAGCGGCCGGTCGAGTCACACCGTGAGGGCCTCGACGGTCGGGATCGAGGCCGCCGCGCCGGGGCGGGTGACGCTGAGCGCCGCGGCACGGTTAGCTCTGCGGATCACCACGTCGAGCGGTTCGTTCGCGGCGATCCCTGCCGCGAGGTAGCCGACGAAGCAGTCGCCCGCCCCGGTCGAGTCGACCGTTTCGACCAACTCGCCGAGCGCACGGAAGCGGCCTCCGGGCAGCCAGGCCACGACCCCGGCCGCGCCCAGCGTGACGACGAGCGTCCCGGCGTAGCGGGCCGCCACCGGGGCCGGCCGCTCCTCGGCGTCGACGATCTCGCGCACGGCGACGCCGAACACGGTTGCGAACTCGTGCTCGTTCAACACCAACACATCGGTCACGTCGAGCAGATGCTGTGGGACCGCAGCAGCGGGAGCGGGATTGAGCACCGTCGTCGCCCCCACCCCCTTGGCCCGCACGAACGCCTCGCGCGTGGTGTCGATCGGCGTCTCGAACTGCGCGGCGACGACATCGCCGACCCGGAACGCCGACGTCGTCAGCCGGTCGGGGGTGAGCTCACCGTTCGCGCCCGGGATGACCACGATCGTGTTCTCGCCCTGGCACACGGTGACGATCGCGGTGCCGGTCGGGACGTGCTCGTCCCGAACCACGCCGGAGGTGTCGACGCCCGAGTCGGCGAGGAAGGCGTTCAAGAGGTCGCCCGCCGCATCATCGCCGACGCATCCGACCATGACGGTCGACATCCCCGCGCGGGCGCTCGCCACCGCCTGGTTCAAGCCTTTGCCACCGGCGAACTGGGAGAACGACGAGCCCCGCACCGTCTCCCCCGGCGCCGGATGCCGTTCCGCCTCGGCCACGAGGTCGTGGTTGAGGCTCCCGACGATGAACACCTTGGGCATCTGCACCTGCCTCTTCCACGATCGGTCCCCGACCCCGCAACGATCATGCTCGCGTCGTCTACGGTGCACGAACTCGCCCGTCGAGCGGAGGAACGGATGATGGGTCACGCCCGAGCGGACAGCCCCCGCGACGATGGCTCCGACGACCGGCTCGCAGCCCGAATCCGCAACGCGTGGCTCGGCCGGATCAGCGGCTGCCAACTGGGCAAGCCGGTCGAGCTCCTGTCGATGCTCGAAGGCTACGACGCGCTGCAACAGTATCTGGCGGGGGTCGACGCGATCCCGCTGCGCGACTACGTCCCCTTGGGCGACCACCCGGCCGTCCAGGCCGAGGCGCGCTCGTGCCGGGGCCACCTCACCCGCGCCGAACCCGACGACGACATCAACTACACGTATCTCGGCCTGCACCTGCTCGAGCAGCACGGGCCGGGTCTCACAACCACGGACGTGGCCCGCGCCTGGCTGACACTCCTTCCGGCCGCGTCGACGTTCACCGCCGAACGCGCCGCCTACGCGACGCTCCTGGCCCGCATGGACGAGTGGTTCCCCGAAGGCGCCGACGCGGGATTCGATCTGCTGGAGTGCGCCGACAACGCCTACAACGACTGGATCGGCGCCCAGATCCGAGCCGACATCTACGGCTGGGTGTGTCCCGGCAACGCCCCGCTCGCCGCGGAGCTGGCCCGGCGGGACGCGGCCCTCTCACACCGGGGCGACGGACTCGACGGCGCCGCGTTCGTCGCCGCCATGGGCGCCGAGATACCGGAGACCCCGACGCTCGCGGACGCAGCCGAACGTGCGCTCGCACAGCTCCCGGCCGACAGCGGCGCCGCCGCCGCCGTGCGGTTCGGCCTCGGCGCCGCTGGACCGGAGGGAGATGCCGCGATCCGTGCGCACTTCGCCGAGCTGTCCCCCCTGCACACCGACAACAACCTGGCGCTCGTCGTCTGGGCGCTGGTCACCCACCCCGACGACTTCGATGCCGCCACCGGCGACGTCGTCGCGGCAGGCTGGGACACCGACTGCAACGGCGCAACCGTGGGCGGGTTGTGGGGACTGCAGGGGCGGCCGATCCCCGAGCACTGGTGGTCGCCGTGGCGCGGTCGGGTCGGCCTGTCGCTCGCCGGGCTCAGCGAGGTAGACGTCGACGACCTGATCGAGCGCACGGTGCGCATCGCGGAGACGATGCCCCACACCGCTTGATGGTCGCAGCACGCTCGGACGACCGACCCTCCGGTGGACCGATCGGCGCCGTTCGTCCCGGCTACCCGACGCCGGACTCGCTCCGATCGGCCGGCACGCCCCTGCTGTGCTGCCTTCCCCGGCGCAGGACCCACGTGAACAGGAGGGCGAACAGCGTCACCGCGGTGATGACCTCCGACCACGTCAGGGCCACCACGAAGAGGCCGGACGCGAACACAGGGGGAGAACGGGTCACGTCGACGTTGAACTTGTCGACCCCAGTGAGACTCATCGGGGATCCGTCCGGCGTGTTCTCGGCGAACGCGGAGCGAGTGGCCGAGTCCGACGTCGTCCTGTATCGCCAGCTCGACGTCGAAGAGAGTCAGATCATCCGCGCCGTGGAAGCGATGCGAGGCGGCACTGGTGGGCCCAGGCCGGAATCGTCGGCGGGGCACGACATCGCCAGGTCGGCTGGTCCCGAGAACACCCCGACGAGCCCGACAGACATGGTCACCGCTAAGCGGATGGCCACGAGGGTGACCGCCATCACGATCCACTGACGATGCCGGCGGCGCCGGGTCGGAGCGGCATCGGGCCGAGCGACGAGACGGTTGGTTAGCCGGCTATCTCATCTTGGGTGACGCCGCCGGGCGACCCCGAAACCGTTCCGCCCGCTGGGCCGGCGCGCCGGCCCGCCACCGCGCTGACCCACCGCCCCGGAGACAGGAAGGTGAGGCCCGGCTCCGATTCGATCGCGTCCCAGCGCTCGGACACGCCCCTCAGCGGCTTCGTCTCCACGCCTTCGCCCTGTCGATCCGCGGTCCACCCCGACCCCACGCGAGTCGAGTCCCAGAAAGTCGCGCAACGGGCATGGAGACGAGGCCAGATGAGCCGTCATCCGGCTCATGCGGGCGGCAGGGTGCTCTCGTCGCTGCCCGGGGTGAAGGCGTCGCGCAATCGGGCGGTTTCGGTGGGCGGTGCAAGCGAGGGCGGTGCGCCCTCGACGAGCACGTCGGGGTGGGCCCCGCGGATCAGGCGACCGATGGGGCCCGGGTCTTCGGCGAGCACCGGACCGGCGCAGGCTCCGACGATGATGCAGATCGCCGCGCCCGAGAACCACGTGACCAGCGCCAGAGCGATCCCGAAGAAGCCGAACTGATCCTGGTTCCTCGTCACGACGTTGGGCATCCACACACTCGCCGAGAGCGCGAAGCCCAACATGGCGACGGCGGATATCACCGCGGTGGGGAGGAGGGGCCGCCAGCGGACGTGACCGAGCAGGAGGTACCAGGCGCTGAACCACCACCAGGCGATCGATGACGCGACGGCGGCCACGATGAACACGGGCAAGCCCAGGCCGGTGCCGAGCATCCGACCGAGCGCTCCGGTGGCGGTCATGTAGACGAGCATCGCCACCAACCAGATCAGACCCCGGGTGTACGAGCCCACCTTGAGCCCGGGTGGCCGACGCCACGCCCGCAGGTAGACCCGCTGCAGGGCGGTGGTGAACGAGCTGGCGAAGAAGATCGTCGCCGCCAAGCCGAGCAGGCCCGTGGCCCGCTTGACGTCGTCGGCGTTGTTGAGCGCCTCGCGGGCGAGTTCGAGGGAGTGACCGCTGATGCCGAGGCGGCTCGTCATGGTGGTGAAGATCGACGCCCTCATCCGAGCCGGCAGGAAGGCGGCCACCACGATGACGAGGGGGAAGAACGACACGAACGCTTTGCCCGCGAGGGCGACGCTGCGGTCCACGAACTCGGTCTCGAGCATCCGCTCCCAGACCTTCCACACCAGCCTTTCTTGGACCCATCCCTGGGTCCGGTCGTACGCACCGCGGGCGCGGGCCAGAGGGCCGGCCCCCGCTCCCGGTCCCTGTCCCTCTGGTTGATGTTCCACCTCCTGCACCTTACGGCGAGGCCGAGGGGCGGCCGCGGTCCGCCGGATGAGGCGCCGATGTTCGGGTGCCGGGGGCGGCGGCTCATCCACTTCGCCGAATCCGACGACGACGAGCCCGCCGACTCGACCGAGGTCATCACCGGGCCGCCCGGGGTAGTCCCAGCGACCAAGAAGGCCGGCGGACGCCGAAGGACTGATCTCGGTTGGCGGCGTCGGACGGGCCGACGCGCAGCCGGTCCCATCGGGGCCGGTGTTCAGCGGCGCCCGGCCGCGGCCACGGTCGGCCGCCGGGGGGTGGCGGGGAAGGTGGTGAACCTCCATGCGGCGGCACCGACGACGGCCAGCGCGCAGGTGGCGCTGAGCGCCCGCACCCACAACAAAGAGGTGTCGGTGCCGATGCCCAGACCGTGGGTGAAGGCCACCGGCCAGCAGGCGTAGGCGGTCCAGTGCACGGTGCGCCAGAGCCTGGCCCCGATGTGTTGGCGCAGAAGCGAGGTGACGGTCAACGCGATCAGGAGATCTGTGGCGACCGCACCGAGTCCCACCCAGAACGGCTGGTAGCTCGACGAGAACGGGATGACCGCCGCTCCCCAGCGGACGTTCACGTACCCGTCGGCGATGACGGAGACGACGTGAGCGGCGATGAACACGACCGCGGTCAGCGAGGCGGTCTTGTGCAGCTGGCTGGTCACGAAGCGAGGCCAGCCGCGTGCTTCGAGCCGGGTCACCTGGGCGATGCCGAGCGCCACCGAGACGGTGAGCAAGACGATGGACACGATCCCTGTGCCCCGCGAGAAGTACCACACCCAAGGGGTGCTGGCTGAGAACACGACCGGGGGCTCCTAGGAGGCCCGGGAGCGGGTGACGGCTCTGCGTTGGGGTGCAGCGCTCGCACTGGCGGAGGCTGCCGCGCTGCGGTTGGGTGCCGGCGGGGTGGCGGCCTGGGCGCCGGCGCTACCGGTGGCGGCCGCCGAGGAACCGGGAGCCTGTGCACTGGCGGCGCCCGCCGTCGACGTCGTCGCCGTGGCCTGGGACGCGAACAGCCCGGTGAGCGCCAGCGCACCGGCGACCGAGCCGCCGATCAGCCAGCGCGTGGCCGTGCGCAGCGTGCGGTTGCCCTGCTCGCGGCGCGCCAGCGCGGCGGCATGCGCCGCGTTCTGGGGCTGCTTGGTGCGGGGAGTCCGGGGGGCCATGAGGGCTCATGTTGTGTCCCCAGGGTAAGAGCAGCATTGGAGGAGCACATGTCCTCTACTGGATGTTCCCGCCCGAATCCCATCCAGGCGTGCGATTGTGCGCCCGCTGGGGCCTGCTTCCCTCTCGAGGCGACTCGACATCACCGCGGCAGGGCGCTTGTTCACGAAGGCGCTCGCGCCGAGCCTGTGGAGATCGCGGCCGACTGGCTCTGGCCCTCGAACGCGTCATCGAGGCCACTACGAGCTCGGCATCGAAGCCACCTCGATGTCGGCCGTCGTTGCCGCGTCCGACGAGCTCCCGGCAACAGCCTGAGGCTTCGCACCCGCCACATCGACGCCCCGCCACACGCCCGGATCAGCCAACGCAGCAGTGCCCCACGACCGTCTGTTTCACGACGCTCGACCGGCCCGCCGCCGGCGGCGACCCCTCCGGTATGGGCGTCCGCCCCCGGGTCGAGGCTCGCCGTCCCTTGATGGTCCGCGCTTTCGAGAGGCGCGACCGCCACGGGCTCGGCACCGCCGACTTGGGCTGCGCCCAACTCCTCGCCACCCTGAGCTACAGCAAAGCCCCCATGGCCAGCGCCCCCGATCCCGGCGGTCTCGAGCTGATCGGCGTACGGGTCACCGGGAGGCGGATCGGCAGGGTCGGTGTGTGCGACCATCCTGGCGATGACCTCGCCCCGCCACGAAGCTGTCGGACCCCCGCCGCTCGAGCATCCCCCGCCTGCGCTCGTGGTCGAAGGCCGTCACCAGATCGGCTCCTACGACGCCCCGGTGCCGGTGGTGAACCCGCTCGACATCGTCACCGCCTCGGGTTGGCGGGGGCGTCTGGCCCGGATGGAGCGGGACCTCCGCATGAAGGAGTGGGAGGCGTTCCAGCTCGGCAACGACGAGTGGTTCGTGCTCGGGGCCGTGTACGACGCCAAGCTCGTCGGGCTCGTCATGGTAATCGCCGTGCACGAGGACACCGGCCGCATCCTGCGGTGGATCGACAAGGTGCCCTCGACCCGGGTGTCGGTGGCCCGCGGACTGCAGGGCACCGCATCAACCGGGGGCGGCCGGGCGGGCCGGTTGACGATCACCAACTCGGTTACGGACGGACGGGTGACCGTCGACGGGCACCACCGCGGGCACGGCGACCTGCCTCCCCTGCGCCTCTCGGGTGTGGGCGACTGCACGGTGGGTGTCGCGCACCACCTGGCGGTCTGCCACCCGTTCGGGGCCGGACGCATCCTCTACACGAACAAGTGCCTGATGCCCTTCCGCGGAGAGCTGCGGATCGCCTCGGAGGTGGTGACCTTCGCCGACGATCGCTCCTTCATGATCCTCGACGACCACCACGGCGAGTACCCCTCCCCCCTGGTGTACGACTGGGTGACCGGAGCCTCTCGCCAAGGTGACGGGTCGCTGCTCGGCTTCAACCTCACGAACAACCAGGTGCGCTACCCCGAGGTGTACAACGAGAACGTCGTGTGGGTAGACGGGAAGCTGCACCGACTTCCGGCCGTGCAGTTCGATCGCCCGGACGGCGTGCTCGGCCCCTGGCGGGTCGCCGACGCCGCGGGCACGGTGGACGTGACCTTCACCCCGACCGTGGAAAGCTCGCTCCACGTCGGTCCCCGCCACTCCCTGGCCGAGTACCACGCCCCCTATGGCCGATTCGCCGGCCACATCACCGCCGCCGGGCGCCCCGTGTCGGTCGACGGCCTTTTCGGCATGGGCGAGAAGAAGCGCATCCGGATCTGACGGCACGCCGCCGCAGACGGACCAGCCGAAGCGCTCGACCACGACCTCCGATCAAGGGAGGCGCTGGATGTCTCGACGACGTGTAACGCTTCATGCCGAATGCCGTCCCTATCGGCGTGCCCCTACCGCGTCGCCGACCGCCCCCGGTCGTCACGGGGTCGGCGGCTTCGGACGAGACCTCGAGCTGTCGTGGCCGGCAGGACTGGAGCGGAACATGACTGAGTTAACGATCACCCGCCAACAGCTTGCCGACCTCGACGCGAAGCTCCGCGAGCTCGATCGACAGTTGGACGAGAGCCAGCGCCTCCTGTTGCTGCACGCATTCGCCCAGGCGCGACAGGCGATCGTCGAGGACCAACCGGAGGTCACGGGTTTCGGTGTCCCAGGCCGAACGATGTACGAGGGGGTCACCGTGGATCGCGGCGTGACCGTCTCTCAGAGCTTCGCGAACTGGGTCGCCGGGGCCCAGAGCGCCTCGGGCGGGACCCACCGCCACTTCGTGGACCTCACCATCCTCGACCGGTAGCACGCCGATCGAACGGTCGGTCGAGACCCGAACGAGTCGACGCAATCGAAGCGACCGCACCGATCAGCCAGCCCGGACTCCCACACACCTTGGACGGCACCGTTGCGTTGACGGCAACCGGGACGCGGCGAGGCGCTGGATCAGCCCTTGCCGGTTTCAGACTGCTCGTTCCAGCTCGTCGAACGCGGCCGCGACGCGGAGTGCGGGGGCGGTGTCGACGCCGAGTTCGTAGTGGCCGCGTCGAAGGTTCTGCATGAACGCCTGCCCTCGGATGATCACGCTGGCGGTCCGGTCGTGTTGTAGGCCGCGCATCGGTCGGAGTCTGGCCTTCAGGCGGCCGTGGTCGTTCTCGATGCTGTTGTTGGCGTACTGGGTGGTGTCGTGCCGGGCGGCCGGCGCCAGGTCCCGGATCGTTTTGGCCAACGTCGGGGACTTGTCGGTGGTCACCTCAACGGGTTCGCCATGAGCGGTGAGCGCCGCCGTGAAGAACGTGGAGGCGGCGTCGGCGTCGCGTTTGGCGGAGACGAACACGTCGATGACCTGGCCTTGCTGGTCCACCGCCCGGTACACGTACCGCCAGGTCCCGGCGACCTTCACGTAGGTCTCGTCGACGAACCAGCGGTCACCCACCGCGTGACGGCACGGCAGAGCCGCGTCGACGAGTAGCGGCGTGAAGCGCTGTACCCACCGGTACAAGGTGACGTGATCAACGTCGATGCCCCGTTCGGCCAGCAGCTCCTCGAGGTCCCGGTACGACAGGCCGAACCGCAGATACCAGCGCACCGCCAACAGGATCACCTCCGGTGGGAACCGGAACCCGACAAACGACCCTGACCCGGTCTGGATCGGCGGACAGGTCCGGCGGCGCTTCATCCAGCCAGCCTCATCGGGAAGCCCGGCCACCGCCAATGCAACGGAGCCCCCCGACATGGTCACTGCGAACTCGGTGTAGAAGCTCACCCGATGCTGCGCGTTGCCGCGGCGTTCGAGGAACTCCTGCGAGCGGTGTGAGGATCCGGACTTACCACATCGGCGTCTCGCCGCGCGCTCTGATCGACCAATGCAGCGCTGCCCCCTGCTTCGACTCTCAGCGCTCCTCGGTCGGCTCGTCGTCGTCGGGTCCGAAGTCGTAGCGGAAGGTGTCGGTGAGCTCGTCCACGGCCGCGCCGACGGTGGGGTAGAAGTGGCTGGCGTCGAACCGGTCGTCGAGGCCGAAGCGGCGGAGCTGGTCCTTGACCGGCCCCTTCATCTCTGCGATGAGGAGTTGGATCCCCTTGGACTCGAGGAAGTCGTCGAGCTCGATCAGCTCGTCCACGGCGGTGGTGTCGACGTCGGTGATCGGCTCGGCTGCTAGGACGACCGTCCGGATGTCCGGTCCGGCATCGTTCACCCGGTTTCGGACCCAATCGTCGAACATGCCGCCGTTGGCGAAGAACAATGGGGCGTCGAAACGGACGATCAGGACCCCGGGCACCCGGATGCCCTCGGGGTGCCTGCTCGCGTCGTGGTAGCCGCGTAGGCCGTGCACCCGGACCAGCTCGGTGCGATACGGGCGCCACGCCCGGTTGACGAAGGCGATGAACGAGAGCGCGACCGCGATCACGATGCCCTGGAGGACGCCGACCAACGCGACGCCCAGGAAGGCGGCGACCGAGAGCAGCCCGTCGACTCGATCCATGCGTAGGAGGCGGAGCACGGCGGGGATGTCGAGGAGGGACGCGGCGGCGACGATCACCACCGCGGCCAAGGTCGATGACGGCAGGTACCCGGTGACGCCGGGCGCCACCAGGATGAACAGGACGAGCAGCCCCGCCCCGATCACCCCGACGAGTTGGGTCTGGGCTCCGGCCTGTTCGGCCACGGGGGTACGCGACGAGCTCGCGGACACGGGGAATCCGCCCAGCAGCCCGCTGGCCGTGTTGGCCACGCCGATGGCGGCCATCTCCTGGCTGCCGTCCACCGACGCTCCTCGGCGCGCCGCCAGGGTCCTCGACAGCACACCGGTGTCGGCGAAAGCGATGAGCGCGATGCCGAGGGCGGGCCCGATCAGCGAGGCCACGTCGCTCCACTGCAGGCCCGACAGGGCGGGGGCGGGAAGGCCCTCGGGGAGGGCGCCCACGACAGGCAGCTTGCTGGACCACCCGAGCGCCGCCGTCACGACGATGGAGCCCACGACCGCGATGAGCACTCCCGGTATCCGACTGTGCAGCAACCGGGGCACGATGATGACCACCAGTGAGGCCAGGCCCATCAGCAAGGCTGTGCCGTTGCCGCGACCGTCGACGACCCCCCGGACCGTTTGCCGTATCTCCTCGATGAGCGAGTCACCGTCCACCGAGAAGCCAAGCAGCTTCGGCACCTGGCTGGCGAAGACGACCAGCGCGATGCCGTTGAGGTAGCCGACCCGGATGGGTTTGGACAGCAGGTCGGTGATGAAGCCCAGGCGCAGGATGCCGCCCACCACCAACAAGGAGCCCATCAGGATCGCCAGCAGCCCGGCCAGGGCGACGGTGCGTTGCGGGTCGCCGGCGGCCAGGGGCAACACGCTGGCGCCGATGATCGGCGCCAGCGACGAGTCCGGACCGAGGACCATGATCCGCGACGGCCCGACCAGCGCGTACACCAGCAAGGGGATGATCGTGGCGTAGAGGCCGGTCTCGGGGGGCAGGCCGGCGGCCTCGGCGTAACCCATCCCGGCCGGGATGAGCAGTGCGGTGAGCACGACGCCGGCGACGAGGTCGGTCCGCAGCCACGCCCGCTCGTAGTGCCGGGCCACGTGCACGCCGGGGAGCCAACGTCGCACTCCCGTCAGTTTCATCGTCAGCGTTCTACACCGGCACGGGCAGGGCCGGCGTCCGAAACCGTGGGGATCGGTCGCCGATCAGGGCGATCCGGACAGGGCTCTGAGTGTGGGGCGGAGGTGCTGAGATGGCGGACTGGGCTCGGACGCGGCCTTGTTAGATGGCCTCGAGCAGCACACGGTCGTCGGGGCCGTTCTGGTCGGGCGAAGGCCGCGCCGAAGGCGGAGATGGCACGGTCGAAGGTGGTGCTGTTGCCGAGACAGGCGGCGATGACCACCCGGTCGCCCGAACGGGCATGGACCCGGGGGAGGGTCCGGCCGCAGATCTGGGCACAGGTGCTGACGGCGTCGGGCCTCATCGACTCGATGTCGGCGGAGATCTTCCAGTCCCAGAGCTGGCGCATGAAGTAGTCGCGCGGCAGGCGCACCACCACGGTCACGCCATCAAGTTGTGGGCGGGACGAGCGCGGCGCGAGCCACGAACTCAAGCTCCGGATCGAACGCCTCGGAGACCACCACCTCGGGGTCGAGCGCCCCGAGGTCGCGTCGCCTCGCCCAGCCACGACGGCGGGATCACCATGGTGGTCAGTCCGATCGGGCCCGGACGAAACACCACTGAGTACGGTTTCGACGCCCGTCGAGCGCACTCCTTCGCGTCGGGGACGGAATCAGGCGCAGCCGGAACAGCCGGGCTCAGCCCGAAGATCGCAAAGCCGCAGCGGCCCATCGTTCAACGAGGATCGGCAAGAAGTTGCGCACCGTCGCCGCGTTGGCGCGCACGAGCGCCTGGTCGAGACCGACACGCAGTTGCTCGGGCGACAGCCTCGGGAAGCGAACCCGCAACCGGGCTTCGATCACCGGGACCAATCGCGCCAATTCCGGACCGATCCCGCCCTCCCCCGCCTCGTATGAGGCTGCTGTCAGCGCCACGACTTCGAAGGTAAGACCATCGACAGGCTCAGCACAAGGGTCGAATACGTGTCAATCGGCCATGCGTGCTGCGCCGGATCCCCCGGCTCCACCACCCACATCGTCGTCGGCGTCGCCGGCTGGTTCCCGCTCTGGAGGAACGCCACGGCTGGGTGGGGCGCGCACGACGCTGCCTGTCGGCTGCGGTCGGGCAGCATCACGCCGCCATCGGAACTGCTACGGAGGGGTCATCGCCGCTGGGAAACGGCTGGGCTCCTCGCGGGAACCGCCTCGTGGACGGCTCGCTGAACTCCAGCCACCATTGGGCCTGGAGGGTTTGTCGATAACCCGAGCGCGAGGTCATCGCGCATGTCACCACTGTCGGCCAGCTCACCCACGACCTCAAAGCCAACGGCACCAAGGGCACCAGGCTGATCATGTGGCACGGCGATTCGGACTTCGGACACCGCCAGTCTGGGGTCGTCAAGGCCGACACCGAGGTGTGGTGCGTGGCGCCCGACCACAAGGCGGTGGGGATGGTGGCGACCATCAAGGTCATCGACCCCTCGGCCGAGGCCGCCGGCTGAATCGGAACGCCGAACGCGAGCGTGAGCCGGCCCGGTCGCGTGCCCACTCGGCGAGTACGGCCACGGCGAACACGGTGGCGTGGTGCAGACGCGGACTCGTCCTTGGGCCCGCTCACATTGCCGCCTAATCACCCGATAGAAGCGTCGTGAGGCTGCTCCGACGTTCACGGCGCGAGACCGGGATGCAAAGCGCTCGCGGCGCCGCGGGTGGCAAGAACGGCAACACGTGGAGGTCCGCCCGGGATGGGGGTTCGTGGGTCTGGGCGGATTGGGATGACCAGCGCGCTGACGATCCGAGGACATTCTCGGCGACGGATCGATCACGACCAGCGGGTGGCTCGGTGCGACCGAGCATCACGCCGGAGGACCACGGATGAATCATCCATCCGCGGAGTTCCACATCACCTATGGAGACAATGACACGCCGGCAATGCTGCTTCTGCAGGTCGCGTGCGACGGCGTCATCGCCGAGGTCGTCGCGGACGGAGAAGTTGTCGCCACTTGGGCTGCCACCGCCCAAGAACTAGCCGACGACTTCTGCCTGAGGGGGCCCCGTTGAGTGGTCCAGCTGTCATGGGAGTGCTGGTTGGTTGATGGTCCATTGCTCGGCGTACTCGGCGGGGGTGAGGCCGCCCAGCGACGAGTGGGGTCGGTAGGTGTTGTACTCGATCCGCCAGGCCTCGATGACGACCTGGGCCTCGAGCAGGCTTGCGAACTCTTCGATGTTGAGCAGCTCGTCGCGTGCTCGGCCGTTGAAGCTTTCGACGAAGGGGTTCTCCCACGGCGAGCCCGGTTCGATGTAGGCGGTGGTGGTTCTCTGGCTCTCGGAGCGGATCCGTGGGTCATGAGTTGACTGGCCGGCCGGGGAGGGGTGGGCAGTGGCCGCCTCGGTCGAGGAGGCACAGGGCGATGAGGTTGTCGGTGGAGCGGAAGCCGTAGGCCATGCGTGTGATGAGCCGGAGCTTGGTGTTCACGCTCTCGGTCAGCGCGTTGGAGAGACCGTGGGTGACCGAGGCGTCGATCCCGGTCCGGTGGCGCTTGATGCGGTGGTAGAGCTCGACGAACGCGGGGATCTGGCAGCGCCGTGCCCACGCGAGCCAGGCATCGAGCATCGCTTTGGCCTCGGCGCCGCGGTGTTGGAACACGAGGCGGAGCTGCTCTTTGAGGAGGTAGGCCCGGTAGAGCTGGTTGTTGTGCTTGGAGATCCAGGCGAGCTTGGCGGCTTGGCGGTCGGTGAGGTCCTCGGGGTTCTTCCACAGGGCGTAGCGGCATCCCTTGAGGTGGCGGGCCCGGTCGCCGAGGCCGAGGCGGCGCAGCACGTTCCATACCCAGCGGCGCACGACGTCGAGCGCCTGGCTGGCCCAGCGGATGATGTGGAAGGGGTCCAGGCACAGTGTGGCGTTCTCGCAGGCGGCGAGGGCGCAGTCACCGATCCACTCGGCCGCGTCCGCGCTGATCAGCCTGATACGACTGGCTCGTTCGGCACCGAGGAGATCGAAGAACTCCTGCAGCGTCGCCCGGTCGTGACCGGCCTTGGCCCACACCAACCGGCCGCTGTCGTGATCGACGACGACCATCAGATACTTGTGGCCGCGCCGGTAGGAGATCTCGTCGATCCCGATGCGCTCGAGCCCGTCGAAGGGATCCCGGACCTGCCGGGCGTCGGCGACGACCCGCCCGGCGATCGCGCCGACGGTCCGCCACGCGATCCGCATCAGCTCGACCACCGCCGTCTTTGACGTGTGCGTGACGAGCCAGGCGACCTGGTCATCGAAGGCCCGGGTGTGCCCCGCACCGTGACGGGCCCAGGGCGCCGCGGCGACGACCACACCGTGGTCCCGGCAACGGACTCGCGGCGCGTCGGCTTCGATGAACACCTTCATCGTCCCCGCGTCCAGGGCCCGCCAACGGCGCCGCCCCTCGCCCTGGTCGTAGCGGCCAGCGCGGCGCCCGCAGCGCCCGCAACGGCGTGCCACGTTCACCCGGGGCCGACACGACACCACGACCTCACCAGCCGTCTCATCGATGTCGACACCCTCGATCACGACACGGCGGTCGACCCCGACGATCCGCGCCCATACCCTCTTCGATTGCACGCCGCTGCCACTCCCTTGGCTGACCAGCCTTCGACAGCCGGAAAGCCAAGCAGGGCAGCGGCGTGCACCGCGCCAACGGTCAGATCACACCCACGGATCGGTCACAAGAGCCGGATTAAAGGGGGTCTGGCCTGTGGGCGGGGTCGACCAGCGTCGGAATGGCCCGGGATTGCAGGCTTCTTGGTCGGTGGGTGTCGGGCTGGTCCGGTCGTGTCGGCCGGGTTCGTGGGATGAATCGTGGGATGCGGCCTAGGTCGGTCGTGCAGCGTGGGGGTTCAAGTCGGTGGACCTACCCGCACAAACCCATACCAGCCACTGGCGGCTGATGGCGTAGGTGGGACTCTGGGCGGAGCCGGCCGCCCGGACGTTCGCACGACTCGATTCTGCCGCATCGTCGCCCGCCGGGCGATCAGTCCACCGGGCGCAACGGCAAGCGACGTACCCGGATGCGGTCATCGTCGAGCACCACGATCGCTCCAGCCTCCAGGTCCGCAGCGACCATCGGGAGATTCAACATGAGCAGTTCCGCCACCTGCGCTGCTCGTCGTTGGTCCTGTCGACGCAACAACAATACCGACGGTGACCCTGCGTTGGTCCGAGCGAGGAGGTCTCCGAAGTCGGTGTCAGCGGACACCACCACCCTCGCCTCGGTGGACGCCAAGTCCATAATCATGAGGTCGCTCGCAGTGCTCATCCCGAGCGAGCGCACATGCACCGCATCGTGGCCCGTGCGACGAGTTCCTCCGCTAACAGTGGCGAGAGATTCTGGTCGAGTAGCAGCCTCACGCCGGACGCAGCAGCGGGAGCTCCCGCTCCTGGACCGCGAGGGCCGCGTAGCGGAGCGACTCGGAGATGTCGTCCGCCTCGAGGTCGGGATGCTCAGCGAGGATCTCAGCGACCGACATGCCGTCGGCCACCATCGCCACGACCGACGCCACCGGGAATCGGAGGTCACGTACGCACGGCACGCCACCCATCCGGTCCGGATCCACGGTCACTCGGCGAAACTCCACCTAGACAGGCTACCTGCTGCTGCCGACTGGGCGGCTCGCAGCATCACTCGCGGCGATTCGTGTCGGAGGGACGTGGCAGCGCGGCGGCCTTGAGGGGGCCCCGTTGAGTGGTCCAGGCGCCTTGCTGACCTCGGCGCGGAGGTGGTGGTCTTGGTGAGGGCGAGGTGTTCGAGGCGTTCGAGGCGGGTGACGAGGGTGTCGATCTGGCGTTGAAGCTCGCCGGGGTGGAGCTTGTTGGGGGTGCGGATCAGCACGGCCTTCTTGGCGGGAGTGAGCATGCCGGCGACCAAGCAACGCAACAGAGCCGACCCATATCGTTTGTTCACCGATTGTTTAACGGGTGTTCACCCTGTGCCCGACCTCCTGTGGTGAAGTCGGCTTGACGGAACCTTGGGCGGGAGAAAGCCGGGGTCGGTCCGGGCGCATTGTGCGACCCTGGTCGCCGACAACTGCGATATACCCGACCAGATGATGCCGTCGTGCCATCGCGCGCAGCGATGGCATGGCCCGCCAA
>Ga0209048_10001430_pt1 | contig 24610 bp, 23 predicted proteins | sample FrelakmetCRP12CR_FD_187146 | JGI IMG/M metagenome (GOLD analysis project Ga0209048, IMG submission 187146) | Freshwater lake sediment microbial communities from the University of Notre Dame, USA, for methane emissions studies - CRP12 CR (SPAdes)... | ecosystem: Environmental > Aquatic >... | reverse complement strand
TGGACATCCCCGGCGCGGCCATCCACGCCTTCTGGGAGCCGGTCACCACCACGTCCAGTCCCCAGGCGTCCATTTCGAACGGAACCGCGCCGAGCGCGGAAACGCCGTCAACGAGGATCAGGGCAGCGGGGGCCAGCTCGCGCACGACCGCGGCGAGCTCCTCGATCGGGTTCGTGACGCCGGTCGAGGTCTCGTTATGGGTCAGCAGGACCGCCCGGTAGTCGGCGTCAGTCGCGAGGTGGGCGCGCAGGGCAGCCGCGTCGGCGGCCCGGCCCCACTCGGTCTCGAGGCGCGTCACATTGGCGCCGTAGACGCTCGCGATCTTCGCGAAGCGATCTCCGAACGCCCCCGTCGGGACGGCCAGCACGCGATCGGCGGGGGAAAGGGCGTTGACGATGGCGGCCTCCAGCCCGCCCGTGCCGGCGGCCGTCAGGAGGAGGACCTCCTGCTCGGTCCCGAAGAAGACCCGCATCCGGCGATCGATCCGGGCCAGCAGGGCCGCGAACTCGGGGCCGCGGTGGTTGATCATCTGGCGGCCGCCGGCCTCCCGCACGGACGGGGGCAGGTGGGTCGGGCCGGGGATCCGGAGATTGGGCTCGAAGCGGTACACGGCGGGGCCTCCTGGTTGGGCGGTCGATCGCGGCCGTCCGCGCCCGGAGGCGCGCACGAGCTGGCCTGAGGGTAGGGGAGGTACCGCGCCGGCGTCCAGCGTGGTATATATGGCAGCATATGGGTTCCTTGAAGCGGACCACGATCCTGGCCGAACCCGACCTGCTCGACCGGCTGGACCGGCACGCCCGGCGCACGCGACTGACCAAGACGGCGGTGATCGCCGCCGCCCTGGAGGCATATCTCTCCGTCCACGAGGCTGCCCAGCCGCTCGCGTTCATCGGGGTCGGGCGGAGCGCGCACGGGCGCCTGTCGCTTGACGCCCGCCGCATCGCCGGGCGCGAGGTTGGCGCGCGGCGTCGGGCCGACGGGGCCGGCTGACGCGTGGCGGTGATGCTGGACGTGTCGGCGATCGTCGCCGCGGCCGACACGGCGGACCTCAACCACGATGCCGCCCGCGCCTGGTTCGGACGCGTGGACGAGCCGCTCCTGCTTGGTGCGCTGACCCTGGGCGAGGCGGACCACGTCCTCCAGCGGGAGCTTGGCCAACCGGCGACCCTCGCGCTCGTCGAAGCGTTGACGAGCGGAGCGATCCGGGTCGTCGCGCCCACCCCCGAGGACCTCGTGCGCGCCGCCGCCCTGCTCGTCGAACATGCCGAGCACCATCCGCGCCTCTCGGACGCGCTCCTCGTGGTTGCCGCTGGGCGCCTGGGCGTCCGCCGGATTGCCACGTTCGACCGGCGGCCCCTCGCGGTGCTGGCGCCGCGCGGCCCACGGGGCGAGCGGCTCCTGGACCTGGAGCCGTGAACGGGCTGCGGGCGCGTGTTCGGGTAGTCGTGCCCCCCGGCCTTCCGATTGCCCGCCTGCTCAGGTCGGCGAACGCCGCTCGTTGTCCCGCGTCGGCATCAGGGCCACGACGAGCAGCACGGCGCACAGCGGCGCCACGACCCAGCTGAGGCTGCCGGGCGGCGTTCCTATCGTGACGAGCGGCTTGAGATGGCCGACGAGGATGCGCCCGACGTTGTCGAGCATGGACGCCCCGATCATCAGCGGACGAGCCCCGCCCCGAACCGACTCGCGTAACCCGCGTCCGCCGCTTCCACGGCGAGGTCGGCCTCGTGAACCCGCGCCGCCCCATCCCCGAGCTCACGAAGATCGTCGACGAGGTCATCGGCCGTCTCGCCCAGCCGACCGACGTGCGGCTCCACTGTGACAGTGCAGGTCGAGGCCGAGCACGCCTCCGCCGACGGCTTCTCCGACGACACCGTCCGCACCATCTCCGAGAACGCCAAGACACTCCGATTCGAGGACTTCGGCTGGGACAGGGAGCAGTCGCGACGCGAACTGATGGTGCAGTCCGACGAGAATGCGGCGACGCTATCCGGTCGGGGGTGCTCCGGGCGCGGGTGGCGGCGTCGGGCTGCTCGGATAGCCGAGGGCACGCTTCGCGGTCTCGAACTCGTCGACGGTGATGTCGCCCCGGGCGAACCGCTCCCGCAGGATGTCGAGAGGCTCGGCACGAGCGGGCGGGGGCGCCGCGTAGGGGCCGGGCAACGGCGGTGGCCCGGGTCGATGGGCCAGACGACGGAGCGTGACCTCCCTGCTGACGAAGTAGACGACCACTCCGACAAGGACGAGGACGAGGAGCGGCCACAGCCAGCCACCACCGCCCATATGCCACCCGTAGCCCATCATCGCTCTCCTTGTGTGCCGAGTGTCTGGCTCCCGTGGGGGAACTCTAGTCCCGTCTCACCGAAGCCGCCGTCGGACGCCGTTCCGTGCAGTCGGCGAGGGCGAGCGACGAAGTTCTGCCATGTCGACGAGTTCTCGCGTCGGCCCCGCCTCGATGGGAGCGATCCCTTCGTCGGCTACTCATTCCCGGGTGGCAGGCCCCTGCGGATCCTGCGTTCGGCCATCCGGGCCGCGACGCCGGCCTCCTGGCCCTCCCCGGTCGGCTCGTACCAGCCGCCCGCGACGCCGCGCGGAAGGTACCTCTGGTCGGCCGCCCCGTCCGCCTCGTCGTGGGGATTCCGGTAGGTCTTCGCGGCCGGCCGAAGATGCCCCGGGACCGGACGCGGGCCGTGCGCGCGCAGCTCGTCGCGAGCGGCGAAGAAGGCGCGGCTCGCGGCCGCGGACTTGGGTGACGCGGCGAGGAAGACGGCTGCCTGGGCAAGCGCGTAGAGGCCTTCATCGTTCGTCTCGGCGCCGATCTTCTCGACCGCCGTGAGGGCTGCCACCGCCAACGGCAGCCCGGTCGGATCCGCGTTCCCCACGTCCTCGGAAGCCGAGATGACGAGCCGGCGGGCGAGGTAGCGGGGATCCTCGCCCGATTCGAGGGCCGTGGCCAGCCACCAGAGCGCCGCGTCCGGGTTCGAGCCACGGACGCTCTTGATGAGCGCGCTGATGACGCCGGAGCGGTCGTAGCCGAGCATCGGGGATTGGGCTGCCCGCGCGACGTCGGCGGACTCGACGAGGACGGGGCGGGTGACAGCGCGGGGCGCGCCGTCCGCGGGCTGACCCCCGGGGACCGCAACCGCCGCATCTTCGGCGGCCTCGCCGGTGGCCTCGCCAGCGCCGTCCGACGCCGCGGCGTCCGCGGCTCGCCGCTCGGCGAGCAGGGCTGCCGTCTCGAGGAGCCCGAGCATCCGTCGCGCGTCGCCGGACGCGTACCCGATCAGCTGTCGCGTCGCCGCTTCGTCGAGCGCGTACGCGCCGGCCAGGCCGAGCGTCGGGTCGGCGAGCGCGCGCGAGGCGATCGTCGCGAGATCCGTCTCGCCGAGGGGCTGGAGCCGGAAGACGCGGAGTCTCGAGAGGAGCGGCGGGGTGATCCCGCCGGCGATCGGTGGCTCCGTCGTCGCGCCGACCAGCACGATCGTGCCGGCCTCCACGTGTGGGAGGAGCGAGTCCTGCTGGGCCTTGCTGTAGCGGTGCACCTCGTCGAGGAAGACGACGGTCGTGCGGCCCTCCAGGGCCGCCGCGCTGCGGGCATCTTCGACCACGGCGCGCAGCGTCGCCACCCCGTCGGTCGTGGAGTTGAGGGCGGCGAATCGCGCCCCGATCGCTTCAGCGAGCAGCCGTCCGATGGTCGTCTTGCCTGACCCCGGAGGGCCCCACAGGATGCAGGACGGGAGCCGGCCACCCTCCACGAGGCGACGCAGCGCCGCGCCCGGGCCCAGGAGGGCATCCTGGCCCACGACCTCGTCCAGGGAGCGTGGTCGCATCCGGTCGGCGAGCGGCCGCAGTCGGTCCGGCGGGGTGAACAGGGGTGCCGGGGCCGCTCCCGCGGTTCGGCGCGCCACGTGCCGCTGCTCCCCGAACCGTCGGTCAGGCGACGGGGCGTCGGGTCAGGCGACCCGGCCGATCCCGACGATCTGCGAGACGAAGAACGCGGCAAAAAGGATCGCGAAGATGCCGATGAAGACGATCGCGATTCGGCGCAGGTCGCGCTGAACGTACGTGTACTCGTCGGCGGCGACGACGGCGAGCGTGCTGACGGTTCGGCTTCGTCCGCGGACCGGCGCCTCGACGGCCCCGGCTCGACGGCGCTCGCGACCTCGGGCAAGCGACGCGCTCGCCTGGCGCTCCTCGTCGACGATGCGTGCCTCGATCGCGGCCGCGTGGGCCACCTCGTCCTCGGTGAGCGTGCCGGTCGGGGGCCGCGGCGCAGGAGCCGGAGACGTCGCGGCGGCCGGGCGCCCGGCCGTGGTCTTCGTGGGGGGCCGCTGGCCCGGTCGCGTGCTGCCGCGCTGGCGCTTCGCCATGCTGAGGTCGGCCTCCTGGGTCTTCCCGGCCACCGGGGCCAGGCGTGCTGAAACGGGGGCGCGTACGCGTCCGCCGACGCAGAAGGATAGCACCGGCGGCAGCAGCGCTCCGCGGCCTGTCACTCCAGGGGCCCATCGCGCTCCGCCGGATCGGGGGGATGCCAGCCCCCGGCGCCCGTTGGCCCAGAGGCGTTCCGGGGCGTGGCTGTGCTCGACGACGGAGGAGCGCCCCGACGAAGCCCCGGGTAAGCGAGCCCTGCTAGACTCGCCGCAGCCCCACCGGAGGACCCGTGAGCGACCTCGACGCGCTCGTCAGTGCCAATATCGGCCCGATCGTCGGCCTGCTCGTCGTCGCCGTGGCGATCCTCGCGTGGGTTCTCGTGGTCGTCGCGCGGCGCGCACGGCTGCTGGAGGCGCAGCTCGCCGCACTCACCCGCGGCGACGACGGTGGGAGCCTTGCCGACGTCCTGGAAGCGCACCTCGACAAGGTCTATGCCGTCGCGCGCCGCCAGGATGATCTCGACGGCCGGGTCGCTGCACTCGAAGAGCGCGCCAGCCGCACCCTGCAGGGCATCAGCCTCGTCCGGTTCAACAACTTCGATGACACGGGCGGGAACCAGAGCTTTGCGCTGGCCCTGGCGGACCCGGAGGCGAACGGCGTGGTCCTCTCCAGCCTGCACGCCCGGAACCAGACCCGCGTCTACGGCAAGGCCGTGGCCCGTGGCGTCGCGGAGGGCGCTCTCTCCGCGGAGGAGAGCGAGGCGCTGCGCGAGGCGACGGACCGGGCGATCGGCCGCTGACGGAGGGCGCGTGAAGCCCCACCTGGCCGCGGGCGCGCTCCCTGCGGCCGAGGGCGGGTGATGACGCGCGCGGCGGGGAGCGCCACCGGCGGTAACGAGCCGCGCGCGCCGCGGCGGCGCCGCGAGCCCGCGCCGCTCGAGCAGATCCCCGTCTGGCTGGACCACGTGGCCACTCCGCGGCGTGCCACCGGGCAGCCCGTGGCCGCGGGCGTCGAGGCGCCCCTGGCCAACCTCAACGCGCAGCAACGCCGGGCCGTCACGCATGGCGAGGGGCCGCTCCTGGTCGTCGCCGGCGCGGGGACCGGCAAGACCCAGGTCGTGACCCGGCGGATCGCCTGGCTGATCGCCACGAAACGAGCGAGACCGTCCGAGATCCTCGCCCTGACCTTCACGGACAAGGCGGCCGAGGAGATGCAGCTCCGCGTCGATCAGCTGGTGCCGTACGGCTACACGGACACGCTCGTAGCCACCTTCCACGCATTCGGGGACCGGGTGATCCGCGAACACGCGCTGGAGCTGGGGCTCCCGTCCGAGCCACGGGTGCTCACCCGCCCCGAGACGGTGATCTTCCTGCGCGAGCGGCTCTTCCGGCTGGACCTGGACGCCTATCGGCCGCTGGGCGACCCCACCAGGTTCCTGGCCGCGCTGGCCGCGCTCTTCAGCCGCCTCAAGGACGAGGATATCGCACCGGAGGCGTACCGCGCCCACGCGACGGTGCTCGCGGCGGCCGCCGAGGCGGCCGCCGACACGCCAGCCGGCACCGCACTTCGCGATGAGGCGCAGCGCCACGTGGAGCTGGCAGCCGCCTACGGGAGCTACCAGCGGCTGCTGGGCGAGGCCGGCGCGATCGACTTCGGCGACCAGGTTCGCCTCGCGCTGACGCTCCTGCGCGAGCACCCTGCCGCTCGCCGCGCTCTCCAGGCGCGCTTCCGGTACGTGCTGGTCGACGAGTTCCAGGACGTCAACCGTGCCCAGGCCGAGCTGGTGGAGCTCATCGCGGAGCCCCACCGCAATGTCACCGTCGTGGGCGACGACGACCAGTCGATCTACCGGTTCCGCGGGGCCGCCACCGGCGCGATCGTCGACTTCCTGGAGCACTTCCGGCGCACCCGGATGGTGGTGATGCGGCGCAACTACCGGTCGCGGGCGCCGATTCTCGACGCGGCGTATCGGTTGATCCGGTTCAACGACCCGGACCGGCTGGAAGTCCAGCGCGGGATCGTCAAGCGCCTGGTACCACACCGCCGGGGGAGCGGGCCTGTTCCCGTGCGTCACGTCGCCTTCGCAACCGGGACGGACGAGGCGGACTGGGTAGCGGCCGAGATAGATCGGAGGATCCGGGCCGGGGCCCTGCCGCGGGACCACGCGGTGCTGGTCCGGGCCAACGCGGACGCGGACGCGATCCTGCGCTCCCTGAACGTGGCCGGCGTCCCGTGGCGCTTCTCGGGCGTCTCCGGGCTCTACAGCCGCCCGGAAGTGCGGCTGCTGCTCGCATTCCTGCGGGCCATCGCGGACCCGCACAGCTCCGTCGACGTGTTCGCGCTCGCCGCATCCGAGCTCTACGGGTTTCCCGGAGATGACCTTGCGGCGCTGACGAACCGCGCGCGGCGAACGAACCGGAGCCTCCGCGAGACACTCGAGGAGCTCGAGCGCCAGCCGGGCCTCCTCCGCCTGCACCCCGACACCCGGACATCGCTGGCCCGGCTCGTGGCCGACCTGCGGCGCTACAACGAGCTCGGGAACCGGCACCCGGCTGGCGAACTCCTGTACGAGTTTCTCAAGGGTTCCGGTTCACTCCAGCGCCTCGCGGAGGCCGGCACGCCGGCCGCGGAAGAGGCGCTCAGCAACATCGCACGCTTCTTCGAGATCATCCGCGCCCAGTCCGACCTGCTCGTCGACGACCGGGCAGTCTTCCTGGCGCCGCACCTCCAGACGCTCATCGAGGCTGGTGATGACCCGGCCACCGCGGACCTGGACCCCGACGCGGACGCGGTTGCCGTGGTCACGATCCACAAGGCAAAGGGCCTGGAGTGGCCGGTGGTGTACCTGGTCGGGCTGGTGGACGGCCGATTCCCGGCCCGCGGCCGGCGCGAGCAGCTCGCCGTTCCCGATGCGCTCCTGCGGGGGACGTTTCCCACCGGCGACGCCCAGGTCCAGGAGGAACGGCGCCTGTTCTACGTGGGCATGACCCGCGCTCGCGACGAGCTGGTGATGAGCCACGCGCTCGACTACGGCGGGAAACGTACCCGGCGCGTCTCCCCGTTCGTGCTGGAGGCGCTCGACATGCCGGCCGGTTCCGCGCCAGCGACGCGCGCTTCGAACCCCCTGGAGCGCCTGGGCGCCTTTGAGCCGCCGGCGGTCGCCGAGCCGGCCCAGGCGAGCATGCGGTCGACGGAGCCGCTGGTCCTCAGCTTCTACCAGGTGGATGCGTACCTGACGTGCCCGCTGCGGTACAAGTACGCCCACGTGTTGCGCGTTCCCACGGCGCCGCATCATGCGATTGTCTACGGGTCCGCGCTCCACCTCGCGGTCCAGGAATTCCACAAGCGCCATGCGCGCCGCGTCGTGATGAGCGAGGCGGAGCTGATCGCCACGTTCGAGCAGGCGTGGTCCACCGCGGGCTTCGTCTCCCGCGAGCATGAAGAGGCGCGCCTTGAGGCGGGCCGCGACGCCCTTCGGCGGTTCCGACACGCCCAGCTCGAGCCAGGGGCAGTCATCCCGGCCTACGTGGAGCGCGAGTTCGCGTTCACCCTGGATGGGGACCGGGTCCGGGGCCGGATGGATCGCATCGACCTGATCCCGCTGGGGGGATCCGCCGGGGGCGCCGGTCCTGGCGATCCCCCCGGGCTTGACGCCGCTGTCGCGGTGGCGGACGCCGCCGACGTGGTCGAGCCGGCACTGCCGCTCCTGCGCGAGCGCGTCGTGATCACCGACTACAAGAGCTCGGACGTGCGCGACGTCGCGCGGGCGCGCGAACGGGCCCGCGGCTCGCTCCAGCTCACGATCTACGCGATGGCATGGCAGGCCGAGACCGGGCGCCTGCCGGATGCAGTGGCGCTCCACTTCCTCGACTCCGGCGTGGTCGGGACGGCCGAGGTAGACGGGGCCCGGGTTGAACGCGGCGTCGCCGACATCCGCGAGGCGGCGGCCGGGATCCGGGCCGGCCGGTTCGAGGCCCGACCCTCGTACACGGCCTGCTCCTGGTGCGCCTTCCGCGACATCTGCCCGGCGAGCGTGGCGCGCTAGACTCCCGGTCGTGGAGGCACGCGACCGACTCGCCAACCTTGGGATCTTCGCGGCCGCGGCGATCTCGTGGATGCTCGTGGCACTCCTCGTCCTGACGCGCGACCCGCGCGAAGATCCCGCGGCGGGGTTCGTGGGAGCGGCGCTCATGGGCCTCGCCGCTGGCCTCACCACCGTCCCGCTCTTCTGGCTGGCGGCGTTCGGTCGCCACCGTCGCATCGCCTATCGCGGCGACTGGGTTCGCGCAGGACGTCGCGGCCTGTGGGTCGGGTTCGTGGTGGGGCTGTTCGTGGCCCTTCGCCTGCAGGGAATCCTGAGCCTGCCCATCGCCGTCTTCGTGATCGTGCTCGTCGTCTTCTGCGAGCTCACGCTCTCCATCGAGCGCTGAGCCACCCTCGTCGCTTCCCAAGCTGGAGGTCCGCATGCCCGCCCCGTCCGACCTGAAAGCCCGTGCCGTGGCCGCCGTCGAGGCCAACCGGGACGAGATCCTGGCGCTCTCGCGCGAGATCCACGCCGATCCGGAGCCCGCCTTCGAGGAGCACCGCGCCGCCTCGCGCGTCGCCACGGCGATCGCCGGCCACGGGTACGCGGTGGAGTACCCGGCCGGTCGGCTCGCGACCGCCGTCCGGGGCCGGCTTACGGGTGGCCGCGGGTCGGATGGGCCACGCATCGGCGTTCTCGCCGAATACGACGCGCTGCCCGGCCTTGGCCACGGCTGCGGCCACAACACCATGGCCGCGTCCGGCGTGGGCGCGGCAATCGCCCTGGCGGCCGTGCGCGACTCGTTCGCGGGCGAGGTCGTCTTCCTCGGGACGCCGGCCGAGGAGCGCGGCAGCGGGAAGCAGTTCATGCTCGACGACGGGCTCTTCGAGGGGCTCGACGCGGCGCTCCTGTTCCACCCTGCCGATCGTGACATGGTCAGCTGCATGCTCCTCGCGAGCGAGGACGTGGACGTCACGTTCGCCGGCAAGGCCGCGCACGCGGCCAGCGAGCCGTGGGAGGGCAAGAACGCCCTCGACGCGGTCATCCTGCTGTTCCAGGCGATCGGGCTCTGGCGCCAGCAGCTGCCGCAGCACGCCCGGGTCCACGGCATCATCCTGGAGGGCGGCTCGGCCGCGAATATCATCCCGGACCGGGCCACGGCGCGGTTCATGATCCGGAGCACTGACCAGGCGTACTTCGAGTCGATGCGGGATCGCTTCCGGGCCCTCGTGGACGGCGCCGCGATGATGGCCGACGTGCAGGGTGAGCTGGTCTTCTCGGGCGGGTCGACGACGATGAAGGAAAGCCTGACCCTGGCGGGACTCTGGCGCGCCAACATGGAGGCAAAGGGGCTCGTGGACGAGGGCGTCGATCCGGAGCACCTCGGCAGCTCGGACATGGGCAATGTGTCACTGGTGCTCCCGACGATCCACCCGTCCCTCGCGATCTGCGACCCCGGCGTCCCGTGGCATTCGATCGAGTCGCTTCGCGCCGCCGCCACGCCCCGGGCAGAGACAACCACCCTCGTGGCGGCGTCGCTTGTCGCCGAGACGGCCCTTGACCTGCTTGCCGATCCGACCCTGGTTGCCGCGGCCTGGCGGGAGTTCCGCGGCGAGGGGTAGGAGCGGGGCGTTCAGCGCGCTATCATCCGCGCGCGCCCCGCCGGACGATGGACCCGAACCGGCGGCGCCGCCACCGACGGCTCTGCGTCCCCATCGCACGCCTTCGCCGGCGTTCCCACGACGCTCGCGGCCCGGGAGGAGCCTGGCGTGACTGACGCGAACGATCCCGTCGACGCCCCGCCCGACTATGCCCACGCCCATGGCTGGGACCGCGAGTACGAGGCGTTCGGTGACTTCGACCTGCCTACCTATGTCGGTCCCTCCACGTTCGCCAAGCTGCCCTGGGTCACGGATCCGGCCGAGCTGCGCCGGCGCGGCGTGGACGTGGCGATCGTGGGGGCGCCGTTCGACGACGCCGTGAGCCACCGGCCTGGTGCGCGCTTCGGGCCGCGCGCGATCCGCGAGGCGCAGTACAGCACCGGGTCGCTTCACTCCCTCCAGCTGGGGGTGGAGCCGTTCGAGGTCCTGAGGGTCGTGGACGCGGGCGACGCGAACATCATCCCGGCCTGGATCGAGCGTAGCCACGCGTTCATCTACCGGAAGGTCCGGGAGGTCGCGGAGACGGGCGCGATCCCGATCGTGCTGGGCGGAGACCATTCGATCACCTGGCCGTCCGCCACCGCCGTCGCCGAGGTTCGGCGGCCGGGGAGCATCGGGATCGTTCATTTCGACGCCCACGCCGACACCGCGCCCGAGGACTGGGGCGTGCTGGCCGGTCACGGCACGCCGATGCGGAGGCTCATCGAGTCCGGTGCCATCAAGGGCCGCAACTTCGTGCAGGTCGGCCTGCGCGGCTACTGGCCGCCGAAGGACGTCTTCGCCTGGATGCAGGAGCAGGGGATGCGCTGGCACCTCATGCGCGAGATCGAGGAGCGTGGCGCGGAGGCGGTCATCGACCAGGCGATCGGCGAGGCGCTCGAGGGCGCGGATGCCATCTACCTCTCCGTCGACATCGACGTGATCGATCCAGGGATGGCCCCCGGGACCGGGACGCCGGAGCCGGGCGGAATGCTGACGCGTGAGCTGCTTCGCGCCATCCGCCGGATCGTCGGTGTGGTGGAGCTCGCGGGGATGGACATCGTGGAAGTCTCGCCGCCGTACGACCATGCCGAGGTGACCGCGATGGCGGCCAACCGGTGCGCCATGGAGGCGATCGCCGCGCTCGCCGCCAGGCAGGCCGCCGGGACGCCCGTGCGCTACGCCGGCCGCGGGACCCGACCGGCGTGACCCACGTGGCCCACACGCCCGGACCGGAGGAGCTCCCGGACGCGCTCGCGCGCCTCTACGACCTGGATCTGCTGGACGACCCCGGGGACCTGGACCTCTGGCTCGCGCTGGCCGAGAAGACCGGGGGCCCGATCCTCGAGCTGATGGCCGGGACGGGCCGCCTTGCGGTCCCGCTCGCCGAGGCTGGCTTCGCGGTCACCGCCGTGGACCTTGACCCGGCGATGCTCCGGCGGGCGGCGCTCCGCGCGGCGGCCGCGGACGAGGAGGTCGAGCAGCGCCTCGCGCTTGTGCTGGGCGACGTCGTCGGCCTTGAGCTGCCCGACGCCGGCACCTTTCGGCTCGCGTTCGTGGCTCTCAACTCCATGCTGCTCCTTCGCTCACGCGAGGCCCAGGCGGCAGCCTGGGCCTCGCTCGCTGCGCACCTCGCCCCGGGCGGCCTGGCCGCCATCGACGCCTGGCTACCCGACGCGGCGGACCTGGCCCGGTACGACGGCCGGCTCCACCTCGAGTACCTGCGGCGAGACCCGGAGCGCGGTGCGTGGGTCGCGAAGACGGCCGCCGCGCAGCACGATGGCGCAACCGGCACCGTCTCCCTGACCACGTTCTTCGACGAGGGCGACCCGGGCCAGCCGCCCGTCCGGTGGTTTCGCCGGGACGTCGTCCGCCTGACGTCCGCCGACGAGCAGCGGGTCCTGGCGGAGTCCGCAGGCTTCAGCGTGGAGCTCATCGCGGGTGGCTACGACCTGGAGCCACTTGGCCCGCACGACGATCGCCTGGTGCTCCTGGCACGAAGGCCCGATCCGGCGCCTTGAGTCTGGTATCGTCGGCGTCGATGTCCTCACCATCCAGCGAGATTCGACTCCTCCTCGTGGAGGATGTGCCACAGGTAGCCCAGTACGTCCGTGGCCTCCTCAATGCGCAGCAGGCCATCAAGTTGATTGACGTCGTCACGGAGGGCAGCAGGGCGGCGGCGCAGGTCCAGCAGCTGCGTCCCGATGTCATCGTTGTCGACTGGCTGCTCCAGGGCCGAACGAAGGGCCACCGCGTCGTTGAGGTCCTCCGCGACAGCGGGCTGCACATCCCCGTGATCGCGCTCACGGTCCCGCAGAACCCGATCGAACCCAACGAGGCCGCGGGGATTGCCGCGGTCATCTCCATGCCGTTCTCCGGCTTCGACCTGTTCAACGTCGTGAATGCGGTCCACCAGGCGGCCTCCACCGCCGATGCCTCGCGCCGGTCGCGGGTGATCGCGGTCTTCGCACCGAAGGGCGGGGTCGGGAAGACGACGATCTCGTTCAACCTCGCGGTCGCGCTGGCCGTGCTGGGCCACCGCACGTGCCTGGTGGACGCGTGCCTCCAGTTCGGCGACCTCCGCTCGCTTCTCAAGGTGCCCGGTGACGCTCCGTCGATCCTGGACCTGCCCACGGACAGGATCGGCGAGTCGGACCTCGCGGACGTGCTCTGGCGCGACCCGTCGCGCATTGACATTCTCCTGGCACCGCCGCGTGTCGAGCTCGCCGAGATGGTGAGCGTCCGCGACATCGAGAAGGTCCTGTCGCTCCTGCGGCGTGTCTACGAGGTGGTCGTGGTCGACATGCCGGCCGCTCTCGGGGACGTCTCGCTCGCGATCCTCGACGGCGCCGACACGATCCTCCAGATCGTCACGTATGACTCCACGACGATCCGCAACACCCTCGCCGTCGCGGATGCGTTCCGGGCCATCGGCTACTCGTCCAGCAAGGTCCGCTACCTCCTGAACCGGGCCGATTCGGCCGGCGGGATCCAGCCCGACGACCTGGTGCGCGCCCTGGGTCGGGCGCCTGATTACGCGATCATCTCTGACGGCATCCTCGTGACGCAGTCCAACAACGAGGGCGTGCCGTTTGTGCTCGCGAGCCAGGACGCCCAGATCAGCCGCGACATCGCGACCGTCGCGTCTGCGCTCCTCGGGGCGCCAGCGCCGGTCGTCGCCCGGCGCTGAGGCAATGTCCGATTCACGCCCTGTCGGCGTCTTCGATTCCGGCGTCGGCGGGTTGACCGTCCTCCGCGAGATCGTCCGCAGGACGCCCCAGGAGAGCCTGATCTACCTGGGGGACAACGCCCGGGCGCCCTATGGGACACGGCCCGACGCCGAGGTACGCCGTTTCTCGATCGCATGCCTCGACCGCCTGGTGGAGCACGACGTCAAGGCGCTCGTCGTGGCCTGCAACACGTCCACGGCGGTCGCCCTTGGCGAATATCGCCGCCGCTACAGCATCCCCGTCCTCGGGGTGATCAGGCCGGGCGCCCAGGCCGCAGCGCTCGCGACGCGGACCCGCCGTGTGGGCGTCATCGCCACGCCCGCCACGATCCGCTCGCATGCCTACTTCGACGCGATCAAGGAGGAGAACCCGGCGGTCGAGGTGTACGAGCACGCGACGCCCACCCTGGTGCCGCTCGTCGAGGCCGGGGTTCTGACCGGACCGGCTGCCGTTTCGGCGGTCACGGATGCGCTGGGGCCGCTGTTGGGCCGACGCGATGAGCGCGGCGAGTTCATCCACCCACTGCCCCCATCGGCCAGGGTCGACACGCTGCTCCTCGGGTGCACGCACTACCCGCTGCTGCGGACGATCATGCAGTCGGCGGTGGGGGAGGGCGTCGCGATCGTGGACAGCGCCACAGCGACGGCCGGGGCGCTGGCGGAGCTGCTCTCGGTCAACGGCCTCGAGGCGCCAGGGACCACGCGCGGGACGGCCGCGGACGCCGGTCGTGCCGGCCACGACGCTCCTTCCGAGCGGGCCCTGTCGCCGACGCGCCGGCTGCTGACAACCGGGGACCTGCACGTGTTCCAGGCCCTGTCCCGTCTCCTTTTCGGTGCCGACTTCCCGTCCGCCGAGTCGGTCGCGGTCGGCGCGGGCTCGGCCTGAGGCCCCCGGCAGTGGCTGAGCGGCGGGGCGGAGCGGGGCGCCCAACGGGGCGGCCGTCGGGTGGCACCTGGCAGGCCGGGTTCCTCGTGGGTGCGGCTCTCGGCGCCGCGGCCACCGTCCTTGGTCGTCGGGCCGAGGATCAGGCGCGCACCGGCTTCGTGGACTGGCCCGCCGTTGCGCGGCTGGCCGAGACGCGTCTTGGACGCGCTCCGGGCCGCCTCAGCGGCCCGGAGATCGCCGCCACGGAACCCGCCTACGCCGCGGCGATGGCGCGGGTCGTGCCGGCGCTGGAGGAGGCGCTCGGCGCGGCGCTTCCCGGGATCGTGGACCGCGTCGCGGTCGTCGACCGCGCGGCCTGGGTCGAGGCGAACCTCGTCACGTTCGCGCAGCTCTTCGGGAAGCTGGAGGGGGAGCTCCTCGACCAGCTGGTCCCGCGGGGGGCGGGCCTGGTCAAGGCGTCGATGGCCCTGGCGAACCGCTGGGTCACCACCCGCCAGTTCGGGTTCCTTCTCAGCTTCCTGGGCCAGCGTGTCCTGGGCCAGTACGACCTGGCACTCCTCTCGGCCGAGGCGGAGCCCGGGCAGCTGCTCTTCGTCGAGGAGAACATCCGCGCGACTGCGGCCTCACTGGGCGTCGACGTGGTGCCGTTCCGGACGTGGATCGCGCTCCACGAGACCACCCACGCCTTCGAGTTCGAGGCGCACCCGTGGCTCCGGCCGTACCTGGCGGAACGCCTGGAGCGGCAGCTGCTCGCGTTCTCGCGGACCACCACGTCGCTGGGTGGAGACGCGGCCCGGGTCGTCCGGCGTGCGCTCCGCGGCAGCGACGGCCACTGGCTGGAGCGTCTGATGTCCGACGAGCAGCGGGTGCTCTTCCGCGAGACGCAGGCGGTGATGAGCCTCCTGGAAGGGTTCGGTGACCACGTGATGGATGCGGTCGGCAGGGAGCTCGTGCCCGGCGTTGAGACGATCTCGGCCCGGTTCCATGCCCGGCGGGCCTCGCGGACGCCCATGGAACGGGCAATCCTGCGGGTCACCGGCCTCGATCTCAAGATGGAGCAGTACGCGCGCGGCGAGCGGTTCGTCGCCGGGATTGAACGGATCGCCGGGCCGGTGGCTCTGCGCCGGCTGTGGGACGGCCCGGAGACGCTGGCGCGCCCCGACGAGCTGGACCATCCCGAGCGCTGGGTTCGGCGCATCCTCGGGACGGTCGCGTGACCGGCCGGCCATCCGCGGCCGGTCGGGGATCAGGGCGCGGGCCGGGCGGCGTGCCCCGCGCGATCGCGCTCTCGCCGATCCTCTCGGCGCGCTACCGGCCGGAGGACCTCGCCCGGATCGCCGCCGCGGCGCCGGGCGCCCGGCTGGTCATGCTCTCGCATGAAGGGCTGGCCGATGGTCCCATCGACGACGTGGAGGTCCTGCTCCACGGATTCCTGGCCGCCGGCGCATACGAGCGGCTCCTGGTGCGCGCGCCGTCGCTGCGCTGGGTCCACTCGGCCGCAGCGGGGGTCGAGCGACTCCTCACCCCGGCGGCGCGTGCGCGCGGACTCTGGATCACGAACGCGCGGGGTGTCTTCAGCCGCCCCATCGCCGAATACGTCCTGATGATGCTGCTGGCGGTGAGCCGCCGCCTGCCGCAGCTTCTTGAGCTCCAGGCCGAGCGGACCTGGCAGCCGCTGGAAGGCCGCGAGCTCCAGGACGTGACCCTTGGGATCGTCGGGTTCGGGAGCATCGGACGGGCGGTGGCGGAGCTGGCGGCGCCGTTTGGGCCACGGGTGATCGCGATGCGCCGCGACGTGACGCCGCGGCCTGACGAGCCGCCACTGCCCCCCGGCGTGGAGCTCCGCGGACCGGGGGCCTTCGGCGACCTGCTGGCGGCCTCGGACTTCGTAGTCCTGGCCCTGCCGTTGACGGTGGAGACCGAGGACCTCGTCGACGATCGGGCCCTGGCGCTCATGAAGCGAACGGCGTGGCTGGTCAACGTGTCGCGCGGCCGCCTGATCGTTGAACAGGCCCTGGTGCGCGCCCTGCGGGACGGCCGGCTGGGCGGGGCCGTGCTCGACACATTCCGCGACGAGCCCCTTCCGTCAACCTCCCCGTTCTACGACCTCCCGAACGTCATCCTCACGCCGCATACGTCATGGTCCAGCGCCCGGGTCCTGGAGCGGAGCGTGGACCTCTTCGCCGACAACCTCCGCCGTTTCGCCGCCGGGGAGCCGCTCCGCAACAGCGTGGACGCGGGGGCTGGATACTGACGGTATGCAGATCGCGATCGTCGGGCTTGCGGGGTCGGGCAAGACCACCGTCTTCAACACGCTGACGCGCGGCAATGTCCAGACGGGCGGGTTCGGCGGGATGGAGCTCCATGTCGGCGTCGTGAAAGTGCCGGATCTCCGGCTGGATCGGCTGGCGGAGATCTTCCACCCGAAGAAGATCGTTCATGCGGACGTGACGTACGTGGACCTTCCCGCGCCGCCCGCCTCCTCGGAGGGCCGGGTGGGCACGGAGGAGCTGCCCGCCGAGCACCTCGCCCGGCTCCGCGACGCCGACGCGTTGCTGCACGTGGTCCGCGCCTGGGACGACCCGGCGCTGCCCCACGCCGCGGGCTCGGTGGACGCCTGGCGGGACCTGGAGCAGCTGGACCTGGAGTTCCTGCTTGCGGATCTCGCCGTCGTGGACCGCCGTTTGGAGCGGCTGCGGGGCGCTGGCCGGCATGGACCGGCCGCGGAGCGCGAGGCCAACGAGCGCGAGGCGACCATCTTGGACCGGCTGCGGGCGCGGCTCGTGGACGGCCACCCAATCCGCGACGAGCGCCTCGACGCGGAGGACGAGGTCCGCCTCCGCGGCTTCCGGTTCCTGACCCAGAAGCCCGTCCTCATCCTGCTGAACGTCGGGGAAGGCGACCTCGCGGCGGTCCCGACGAGGGTGGCCGAGATGGTTTCTCGCTACCCGTACCGCCACGCGCTGATCGATGCCCTCTCGGCACGGATCGAGATGGAGCTCGGCCAGCTGGACCCGGAGGAGGCCGCCGTGTTCGGGGCGGAGCTCGGGATCACCGAGTCCTCGCTCGATCGCGTGATCGGGCTGTCGTACCGGCTCCTTGGGCTCATCTCGTTCCTGACCGCCGGTCCCGACGAGGTGCGAGCCTGGCCGATCCCGGATGGTTCCACGGCGGTTGATGCCGCCGCTGCAATCCACACGGACCTCGGCAAAGGCTTCATCCGGGCCGAGACCGTGCTCTTCGAGGATCTGGTGGCGCTGGGGACCATGGCGGAGGCCCGCCGGCATGGCAAGCTGCGGTCAGAGGGCAAGACCTACCGCGTCCGGGACGGTGACGTTCTCGAGATCCTGTTCTCGAAATGACCAGCCCGCGCGGCAGCGATGTCCACGTTCCGGGCGCCTGGCCAGGTGGTCCGGAGGTCGTGGTCCTCGGCTCCGCGAGCCGCGACCTGGCCGGGGATGACCCGCGCGGGTGGCGGCTGGGCGGCAGCGTGACCTACGCGGCGCTGACGAATGCGCGACTCGGGGTGCGGACGGCCGCCGTGATCGGCCTGGACCCCCTTGCATTCGAGTCGCACGAGCTGGAGCTGCTCGTGCGGGCGGGCGTGGAGTTGCTCCGCGTCCCCCTGCCGCGCGCCCCGGTCTTCCAGAATGTCGAGTCGCCGGGAGGCCGGGTCCAGACCTGCGTGGACCCGGGCAACCCGATGCCCATCGTCGCGGTGCCGGAGGCATGGCGGGGCGCGCGGGCCTGGATGCTCGCGCCGGTCGCGGAAGAGCTCGACGACGCCTGGGCGGACCAGGTGCCTGCGGCCGCGTTCGTGGCGCTCGGGTGGCAGGGCCTGCTCCGGACGCTGTGGGCCGGCGCGCTCGTGACTCGCCGGGAGCCGGCCGCCGGGCGTCTTGTCCAGCGAGCCGACATCGTCTCGCTCAGCGAGCACGACGTGGCGCCCGGGACGAATCTGGAGGACCTTGCCTCGTTCCTGCATCCGGGCGCGTGGCTCCTGGTCACGAACGGCGTCGCCGGCGGGCGACTCGCGGCCGTGACGGCCGGGGGTCTCGGACGGGTCGCGCGCTACCCGGCGATCGCGGCCGGGCACGAAGTGGACGCCACGGGTGCCGGCGACACGTTCCTCGCCGCGCTGGTGGCGAGTGTCGCGCGCGCACTGCCGGGCGCGGCCCCGGGTCGGGCCTTGAGGAGCGCGGCGGCCGGCGAGGGCGAGCGCGTGCTCAACCTCCGCTTCGCCGCCGCGGCGGCTTCGTTCGCCGTGGAGGGAGCCGGCCTGGGGGCCGTGCCGGATCGCGCAGCCGTCCTTCGCCGGCTGGCCGGCCCGGCGGGTCAGTCGGTACCGGAGCCGCCGTCCTCGTCGACGTAGTCAACGAAGGCGCCCCGGTAGTCAGCGTTCGACAGGCCGAGGGCGCTGAACTCGTCCTCCGTCGCGATGAGGAAGTTGTCATCCTCGTCGGTCGACACGTTCACCGCCGCCGTGATCCGCGCATCGGAGATGAAGAGGAAGGCGTGGTTGCGCTCGAGCTCCACGGCGATCGCCTCGATCAGCGTGTCCTCTTCGTGGCGGCCCTGGAGCTGCTTTCTGATCGCCTGGACCAGCTCGAAGAAGTCATCCGCGGGCATTTCCTCCTCGCGGCCGAGGAGAACGTCAGAGAAGAGCTCGTCGTCGCCCTCGTGGAGCTCGTAGAAGTGCACCGCCTCTCCTTTGCCTGCATTGAGCCCGGATTCTAGCCTAGCAGTCCGTCTGCTCGAACCGGGGCCCGAACCGGGGCCCGCTTGAGCGTGAGGTTCACAGCGAACCCGGCCTTCGCCGTGATCGGTGCGCGTGGAGGAGCGGGATCCGCGCAGGCGGCCTGCTAGAACCCGACCCGGGCGACAGGGCGCGACGCCGCAGGAGCTCCGGCAGCGACGTGCTCCAGGGCCTCCAGCGCCCGATCGACCTCGGCTGCGGTGGAGTAGTGGACAAGACCCAGCCGGAGGACGCCGCCGCGCTCGAAGGTGCCCAGCCGTTCGATCAGACCGCGCGCGTAGAAGTCCCCGTCCCAGGTGAAGATGCCCGCCCGGCCGAGCTCCGCTGCAGCGTCGGCCGGCGAGATTCCGTCCAGCGTGACGGCAAAGGTTGGCGTCCGCTCGTCGATACGGGCCGGATCCGCGATCCCCCAGAGGTGCACGCCCGGGATCGCCAGCAGGCCGGCCAGCATCCGGCCGGCCAGCGGGCGCTCGTAGCCGGCGATCGCGCGCATCGCCGCCACCAGTTCGCCGCGCGCCTCGCCGGAGTTCGCGCCATCGGCTCCGTCTCCGTACCTTCGGCCCATGTCGCGCAGGTACTCGACCGCGGCGAGCGTCCCAGCGTAGGCCTCGAAGGACGGCGTCCCCGTCTCGTATCGATCGTGCGCGGGCCGGACCTTGTAGGCGGGGAGGCCGTCGAGGATCGCAGCCTTCCCGTAGAGCGCCCCGAGGTGCGGCCCGAACCACTTGTAGACGGAGCAGACGAGGAAGTCCGTGTCCAGCGCACGGACGTCGATCGAGCCGTGGGGCGCGTAGTGGACCGCGTCCACGAACGTGAGCGCCCCGGCCGCGTGGGCGCGCCGGACGATCTCGTCAACGGGGTTGATCGTGCCCAGCGCGTTCGACGCGTACCCGAATGCGACCAGACGCGTGCGGGCGCCGAGGGCGGCGTCGAGCGAATCGAGGTCGAGAGTGCCGTCCTCCGGGTGGATGTCCACGGTGCGGACCACGAGGCCGCGGTCCGCGGCGACCGCCCGCCACGGCGAGACGTTCGCCTCGTGATCCAGCGTCGTGACCACGATCTCGTCGCCGACCGAGAAGGTTGCGGCGATGGCGCGGCTGACGTGGAACGTCAGCGTGGTCATGTTGTAGCCGAACTTGACCTCGTCCGGGCCGGCCGCGCCGAGGAAGGTCCCGACCGCGGCGTGGGCCGCCTCGGACAGCGCGTCGGTCGCCTGGCTCGTCACGAAGGAGCCGCCGGCGTTCGCGTTCAGCGTCCGGTAGTAGCCGGTCACGGCATCGATCACCCGGTCCGGGACCTGCGTCCCGCCCGGGCCATCCAGGAAGACGACCGGCCTGCCATCCTGTTCCCTTCGAAGGGCTGGGAACTGGGCACGGATCGCGGCGACGTCGAAGGCGGGCATGCGAGCTCCTGGATGCGGCGGGATCGCCGCCGAGCCTATCACCGGGGCCCGGCGCGAGCATCCTCGGGGCGGGCGTCATCCCCGCTGCGACGAAGCCGTGCCCCCAGCCGCCGGCGGCGATGGGCGAGGGCCGGCTCGAGGGCGGGATCGGGCATCCCGAGGAGCCGGGAACGCTCGGCGGCGCGTTCCGCGGCCGCGGTCGCGGCCAGCGCCCCGGCGTGATCCGCGAGAGCGTGCTCCCGGACCTTGGCGACCTCCACCCAGGCCCGGGCAGCGCCGGGCCCACCCGCGGCGGCAATGACCTCCCAGGCCGCGGCCGCGTCGGCGGGGCGCCCAAGGCGACGGAGCGTCCGCGCCCGCTCCGCCCGGATCCGCTCGCGCGAGACGGTGACGGCGGGGGACGCCATGCTTGAGGGGGACGCGACGCCGTGCAGCCACACGTCCGACCCGCGGGCCGGCAGCCGCCACCCGGCGTCTGCATCGTCCAGGCAGCCCAGCGCGGCGTCGTGGCGTCGCTCGCGCGTGTAGCCGCGCGCGAGCGCGAGCAGGTCGCCGGCCGGCGCCGACCGGCGCCGGTCCGGGTCCGCGTAGCGCCGGTCCAGGTGGACGAGCAAGCGGCCCAGCGACCGTACGTCCTCAGCGTTGTGCGTGACGACCGCGGCGAGGGGAGCCGCGCTCCCGCCGTGGACGAACGCGAGGTATCGCTCGGGGATCTCCCAGCCGCCGACGTCGGCGTCGCGCCGCACGCCGAGCAGCTCGCGCTCGACGGTGGCCAGCCGCGCGTCGCCCAGTCGGTGCCGGAAGAGGCGACGGACATGCGGGAGAAGGTCAAGCATCCCGGCGTGGACGGGTGCCGCACGGCGGATGAGCCGGTAGCGCGTCACCAGGAGCGGCCAGTCGAAGCCGCGGCCGTTGTAGGTCACCAGCCACGCATCGGGCGGAATGGCCGCGTCGACCGCCGCGAGGAGGGCAGCCTCGTCGCCGTGATCCGGGCACAGGAGCTGGACCTGCCGGAAACGGTCTCCCTCCCACCAACCCAGGCCCACGAGGAACGCGAGCGTGCCGGCGGCAGTCCCGAGCCCGGTGGTCTCCGTGTCGAGGCAGACGAGGCGCGCGTCGGCTGGCGGCTGGCCGGGCAGCGATGCGAGGCGCGCGCGCTCCAGCGGCAGCGCGATGGTCCCCGGTTCCACGCGGACGACATGGCCGGCCGGTCCGTCAAGCCACTCCCCGCCGACTGCCGCGGCAAGGCGCTCCGCCTGGGCAGCGCCCCGCTGGCGACCCGTGACCACACCGTTGTCGCGCCGCGGAGCCGGGAGGCGTGGCCGCGCGGCGCGAAGCGCGGCGAGCCGACGCTGGAGGAGCGCCGGGTCGGTCATGGCCTGACCGGGACCGTGATTCGGACCGGGCTCGCCGCGAGGCCGGCCCGTTGCGGGACCGGTTCAGCGGGATCCGCTCCGCCCGGCGCGTTCCCCAACCCGGCCGCGCCGAGCGCGGCGAGGAGCCGGAGGACCAGGATCTTCGCGTTCACCTCGGCGTCGCCACCCGGTGGCCGAGGGCCCGTGCAGGACGGACAGCCGCTCTCGCAGTCGCACGCCGCGACAAGATCCGCGGCGCCACCAACCAGTTCCGCGTGGCGTGCCCAGAGCCGCTCCGCGAGCCCGACCCCACCCGGCACGCCCTCGTAGAGGTAGATCGTGGGCGCCTCCGCGTGCGGCGAGCGGACCTGGGTCACGAGACCGAGGTCGCGAGGGTCCACCATCAGCAGGACGCTCGCGACGGCCTGGAGCGCACGCCCGGTCCCGGCGAGCGCAACGTCGAGCTCCGCCCGGCGCCAGCCGGCCGACGCGCCGTCCAGCGTGGTCCAGTAGGCCGTGGTCTGGAGCTCAAGCTCGGGAAGGTGGATCTTGCCCCAGCCGAGGTTCTCGTTCGTGACGAACTTGAGCTTCTTGTAGATCGTGGCGCGGCTCGCCACCATCACCTCGCCGTGGTGACGGCGTCCGCCGGGGACCTCCGCCTGGGCGAAGACGTCCAGCGGCTTCAGCGTGACCGCGAGCTCGGCCTGCGTGTAGTGATCCACGTCGACGCGCCGGACGTACGCCTTGCGCTCGTCCCAGTCGAGCCGGTCGACGTGGAACTGGGCCGACTCGTGGAGGTAGATCGCGTCCTCGTGGACCTGGGTCTGGGCGGAGAAGAGGTCCAGCTCGCCGATCACCTTCGGCCGGTCCGGGGTGGTGTCGATGATCACGACGTTCTCCTCGGCAGCCGTTCGCAGGGAGATCGACGAGGCAGGGAAGTTGTCCGGCGAGGCCCAGTACCAGCGGCCGTCGTCGCCGGCATGCACGTGGCCGTCCTCGGCCAGGAATGCGAGCAGATCGTCGGCCGGCCCCGGGCCGAAGACCTCGCCCGGCGTGAACGGCAGCTCGAACGCGGCCGCCTTGAGGTGGGCGAGCAGGACGTGGAGGTTGTCCGGGTCCACCCGCGCCTCCTCCGGTGGACGGTCGAGCAGGAACTCCGGGTGGTGGACCACGTACTGGTCCACCGGCGCGGACGAAGCGACGAGGATCGCCACGCTTGCGTCCTGCCGCCGCCCGGCCCGCCCGAACTGCTGCCACGTTGCGGCGATGGACCCGGGGTAGCCCGCGAGGACGGCCACATCGAGGCGGCCGATGTCCACGCCCAGCTCCAGCGCGCTCGTGCTCACGACGCCGAGGACCTCCCCGTTGCGCAGGCCCTCCTCGATCGCCCGACGCTCCGTGGGCAGATACCCGCCGCGGTAGCCGCGGACCCGCGCCCGGGGTCCGCCATGCTCCCGGAGCGCCTCGCGGAGCCCCGTCAGGATCAGCTCCACGCCCGTCCGTGATCGCCCGAAGACGATCGTCTGGCGGCCGGCTCTCAGGAACGGCAGGGCCCAGCGCTGGGCGAGGGTGAGCGCGGAGCCCCGTGCACCCGACGGCGTGTCGATGATCGGGGGGTCCACCAGCAGGACGTGCCGCTCGCCTGCAGGCGCGCCGTTGCGGTCCACGACGAGCGGCACCCGGCCGGTGAGCCGGGTAGCCAGCTCACCCGGGTTCGCGATCGTGGCCGAGCAGGTGACGATCACGGGGTTCGCGCCGTAGTGGCGGCAGATTCGGAGGAGCCGCCGGAGCACGTTGCCGACGTGGCTTCCGAACAGCCCGCGGTACAGGTGCAGCTCATCCACGACGATGACCTGGACCTGCTCGAAGAGCTGGAACCACTTCGTGTGGTGGGGGAGGATCGCGGCGTGGAGCATGTCCGGGTTCGTCACCACGACCTGGCCGGCCTCCCGGATCGAGGAGCGGATCGGCGCGGGCGTGTCGCCGTCATAGGTCGCCGTGGAGATCGCCAGGCCGGCCGCACCGGCGAGGGCGCGAAAGGCGGCCACCTGGTCCTGGCCGAGGGCCTTCGTCGGGAAGAGCCAGAGCGCGCGCGCCGATGGGTCCTCGGCCAGCGCCTGGAGGACAGGCAGCTCGTAGCAGAGGCTCTTCCCGGAAGCGGTGGGCGTCACGACGCACACGTCGCGTCCGGAGCGCACGGCCGCGAGCGCTTCGGCCTGGTGGGTGTAGAGGGAGGGAATTCCCTGCTGCGCAAGGGCGCCCCGGATTCGTGGATCCACCCAGGCCGGAAGCGGCACGGTCTCTGCCTCCCGGGCCGGCACGAGGGCATGGTGGACGACGCCGCGGGCCAGCGATGGCTCCTCGAGGAGCCGTGCGAGCACGGCATCCACGGGAGCGGGCGCGTACGTGCGCATCGTGGCGTCTCCCCTTGTATTCGAACAGATGATCGGTATGGTGGGAGTCTAGCACCTGGATCCGGGCTCCCGGCGGATCGTCGGCGTGGTCCGTGACAGCTTGTCCGGCACGCTGCGCGGATTGACACGCTAGCTGCGCGCAGCTACCATCCGGCTATGCCACAGAAGCCCCGGTCGAGGGTGGCCGTCCCCGAGGCAGTCGAGGAGGCCGAGCCAGCATCGTCGCCGGGTGCAGGTCCGGTGCCCGTGTCGCTGGCCGGGTTGGGCATCGCTGGGCTCTCGCGCCGTCGCGTTGGCATTGCGGCGACCGCCCTTGTCACGATCTGGGTTGTCATCAGCTTTGCCGGCCAGGCGTCCGAGGCCGCCCGTGCCGCCGAGCGCGCTGTCCAGGTGCAGGCAACGAACGAGACCCTGGTCGCCCACGTGGCGGCGCTCCGCGACGAGCTCAGCCTCGTCCAGACGCAGCGCTGGATCCTCCAGCAGGCGCGCGCCTACGGGTTGGGCTCGAAGGTCGAGCGGCCCTTCGTCCTGGC
>Ga0209048_10001429_pt1 | contig 24615 bp, 19 predicted proteins | sample FrelakmetCRP12CR_FD_187146 | JGI IMG/M metagenome (GOLD analysis project Ga0209048, IMG submission 187146) | Freshwater lake sediment microbial communities from the University of Notre Dame, USA, for methane emissions studies - CRP12 CR (SPAdes)... | ecosystem: Environmental > Aquatic >... | reverse complement strand
AGTAGCCCTCTCTAATTGTGATAGCGTGAGAAACTTAGATGTTATACGCACGGCTGATGTATCAACGAGAGCAGGCGGAGTAGAGCGGTTTGCAAGACCTGCAATGAACTGGGCATCCGTGACAACCAGCTGGTCAGGGGTTGTGGTCAATCGTAGATCAGTTGCTACCTTAGATTCGAGTTTGGTCAATCCGGAAGTGCTCGCGGCAATGGCTGTACGATAGTACAACCTGTCTTGCTGGAAATTGAGTATGGTTGTAACCATGATAAGTGCAATGGCAATCCAGGTCAGGTACTTAGCCACTTTTGACATAACGTTACTGGAAGTTTCCGTGCTCTGCAAGGATTGTTTATCAATGCCCATAACTGCCAGGGCAATAAGTGGAGGGGTAAGGGCGATAAGGTGATGCTGGAAGAGAGGAACCTGATGCCAGAGCAAGTAGAGTGTCGCGAAAAACCAGGCAATTAAAGGAACAACTCTCCAATCCCGGCGTATGAATGCTGCCACCATGCCCAAAAAAGCTGTAAAAGTTAGGAGAGAGATAAGAGCATTTTGAATGAGAGAAAAGTTTGCTTGCTGGCTTCCACTATACACCAGTGCAGCAGTGCTGTGGAAAGTTATGACACTTTGTAGCATAGTCTGGTAAGAACCACTGTAAGGCAGTAGCAGCACAACAAATGTCAATATGCAGGTCGTGACGCCTACAAAAATGGGAAGCAAGCCGGTTAAGCGTGTTCCAGATTGCTTATGCCAGATTTGCCAAAAACGAGCCACCATCAGTAGAGCGACAGGCACAAAAACAGATATACTTAGCAGTTTGCAAAGGATGCTTAATGTAATCGTAATTCCAGTGAGGGCAGCATAGAAAAGGCCGCGAGTACCTTCTGGATGTTCCCACCAGAGGTAAGCAAGACCTATTGCTAAAAGTGAGAGCGCCGTTGAGGATACTTCTGCTTCAATTGTTTGCGATTGTGTGAGATACAATGGGTTAGCGATGACCAGGAGCATGGCCGCAATTGCACCCAATCGTCCACTCAATGCTTTGCCGAGCAAAAATGCGCCCAGCAGTCCGAGGAGTGAAACCAATGCAATACCGAGTCTGGCTGACCAGAGTGAACTGCCAAAGCGGATGTAACCAGGAAATGTGGAAAGCATAAAAAAAGGAGGTTGTGAGTAGAAAATTTGTTGGTAGAGAATGTTCCCTGCGCTCATAGAACGCAAGGTTTGCCAATATACCCCCTCATCATACCCATCACGGTCAAAAGGAACGCCAAGATGGTAGAGGCGCATCCCTATGGCTATTGCAATCAAAGTCAGTACAATTCCCCAAAAAAGGAAGCTTTGCCAGTTTGAGTAATGTTGAGCCTGATGTGCCTTCTCAGTTGAAATATCGTTCTTTGTAGTGCTAGCGAACATATGTATCTCTTTGTTGTATTGGTGTGTAAATAACTGGGCACTCCAGTAAGGCGACCGCCTTACTGGAGTGCCCAGTTATTTACACATGTTTAACCACCCATAAAGAAAAATGGCCCTGCGTCTTTGGGAAAAATTTCTTTAGTTTTCAAGGTGTCTATATCGCCTTCGAGAGAGAAGTTCTCCATTCGATCGGTTTTGGGTGCATCGTTTAGCGCCTCATCATTGCTATTGCCGTTACTGTGCTCGCCGACCAGGGCAAACCCATTCGTTGATCCGTTCGAGTGACCATTGCCATTACTTGCGACAATCTCGAAGTCAGCAAGGACGGTTTTGAGAACACGTTTTGCGTCGGCCTCATCGATCAATTGCTTAATTTCTTCTGCAACCAATTCGTCGCGCTCAATCAGGGACTCAGCTACAGCCATAACCGCCTCGCGATGTTCTTTGAAAAGACGTTTCACAGCCTGGAACTGAGATTGCAGAACTGCTTCAACACGTTCAGATAGTTTTGGTACCCCTGCTACTCCACCACCAACGCTCATCATCGGCAGGTATGAGGTCAGAGTCCCATCCATGCCATAGAGACCGACATACCTTGTAGCAAGTTCTGTCGCGCTAGCGAAGTCACCGGTGACTCCGTTCAAGTTTACATCAAGAAACAATTCCTCGGCGGCCCGAGAGGCAAGGGATACCTGGATGCGAGCAAGCACATCTTCCTTACTCCAGGTTACAATGGTTTCGGTTTGACGCCAGGCAGCAAATGCTGCCGCGCCTTCCAGATCACCATGCTGGTGAATTGTGACAAAGGCTGGGAAGTAACGGTCCATGAGATAGTAGCAAGCTACAGCATGCCCTGCCTCGTGATAAGCAAGACGCCTGCGTTCTATAGGGGTTAATTCAGCGAGTTGACGCAAACCAAATTCATGCACATCTTGCGCCTCGACGATATCAGTATAATTCACTCTATCACGACCATCGAAGTGAGCGATAATGACAGCCTCATTAATCACATGTTTGATCGCAACAGGGGTATACTCAACCATGCGAGCCACTAAAGTTGGTATAGAAATGTTCGGATCATGTGTGACCTTGTTGAGATAATACTCAATCACTTCTCCGCGATACTTGTCAGTTGGCGGAGCGACATGAATTTTGCGATCAAAACGGCCTGGACGCAGGAGTGCAGGATCGAGCGACTCAGGAATATTTGTTGCGCCGACTGTGAGTACCGGTTGATTCTGAACACGGCTATGATAGAGACCAAGTATACGGAGAATTTTCTTAAACCAGCCAGTCTCAATATTTGGTGGATCCATCTGCATTAGTAGTTCATTGAGGCCACCCATGCCGCCCCCTCCGGCCCCAAAAAGACCGCCACCCATGCCCATACCTATACCTCTATTCCCAGAAGCTGATCGAGACATACCGATAGCATCAATTTCATCCATAAAAACTACACAGGCACCATACTCACGAGCTAATCGACGTGCTTTGCTATACAGCCTTTTGATCATGAGCACGTTCATTCCAATGAACATCGCCTGGAAACTGGCAGCGCTGGCATAGGCAAAAGGAACGCCCGCTTCAGTACTCATACATTGCGCAAGATAACTTTTACCCGTTCCTGGATCACCTGTCAGTAGAAGGCCACGTACAGCTTGACCCCCCATCTCCTTGAACTCATCGGTGCCGCGCAACAGCAATACAATTCGTCTGGCGGCCTCTAAGACTTCTGGATTCCCTTTATAATCATCAAAGCTGACACCTGTCTCACCTGGCATTACCCAGTACAATCGCGGCCGACCTAGAAACCAGAAAAGGGCCCCAAATTGTACAATCATAAACATGATTGCAAAGCCAATTTGGAAGACATACGTTAAGACTGATCCTGGTGATGGTGCGCTTAGCTGTGGTACTATGTTGAAAAAGAAATACCATAGCACCAAACTTAAGAGAACAAGCCAGATCCAGCGCCTTTTCGCGAAACGCCCAAATTGGTCCATACCAAGATCAATGGATCTATCCAGTTCTTCGCGTTGTGTATTGTTTTTTTCTGACATAGCAATTATCCCTTCTGCTTATCAGATGCCAGTAAACAGACGATACAGTTACGTTTCTTATCCTAAAGGTGCGCGAAAATCTACAAGGGTGGCACTTATAAGTACTCCTCCATGCTGCGGGACTGTTATGAAATGCCAGATCACGTAACCGCTGGTATTTCCACCCGGTCCAGTAGCAGAGAGGTCCACATGTACGAAGCTATCAATTGTTGTATCCGATTCTTGAAACACGCTTATTACATTGATAGTTTTCCAGGTCAGATGCCCATTTGGCTGGCTGAACTGACTAACAAGTTGTTGGACGTTTGGTGGCTGTGACATGTCCTTATCAAGTAGGTTTAAGGCCGTAATGTTGCCGTCGCGCATAGCGTAGAGCCAGTTTTGCACCTGCTCGCCTCCACCATTACCGCCTTTAATATGGAAGTTAAAAGGGTCATTGCCAATACCGAAAGGCCATTCATTTGTAAATGCGTAATTTGCTACTATGACGCTGCCAAGGAAGAGTAGAACCATAATTAAGGTAATCAATTTGTGGTTTCTCATACCTCGAAGAAGATAATAAATGCCTCTGAAAATAGGGCGAAAAATTGCCTTGAAAAACCGGGCCGTAGGAGTTTGGCCTGCTCTTTGTCTAGATGCGTATTCAACTTTTCTCGATTCAGATGATGTTTGTTCAGGTGGTTGTTGAGTAGGTGATGGGCTGATCATACGTCTCGCATCTCAACTTTCTGTAGCGGCATTGGGTGATATCTTTAATATGTAGCATATGCACTCGATGTGTTATGACTGATCTCACGGGGTACAGGCCCTGTTTTTACATAATTACGTTTGTATGAAACGATTCTAGTAGTTCGTAAGCTACTATTACCTTATGATGTACGATACACTACAATGGGCTTTTTGGCAAGGTATTCAGGAGCGGGGCATTCCATCGTACGGACACGAACTCTGTTACGTTTGATATAATAATGTATACATGTACATGATACAGGTATGATCAAAATAAGCTCCTATCCAGGAAGGTAGGTCGAGTAGTCATGGATACTAGTAGGGATAAACCAACAGGAACAGATGGCAATCCATATATCTGGCTGCGCTATACAACTCAGTTTAACGTTGGGGGGCGCACGCATACAATTGAAATGGGTGTTCCTGTGCCAATAGGAGCAAGTGCGGAAATGCGCGAACAGTTGATTCGTGAAGCCGAAATCGGGATGGACCAACTCACACGGCGCGTTGAAAATCGGGTAGCGCAGATTTCGCAGCGCAACACTCGACCACCTGAACCCCTACGGACACAGGCACCTGCGACAACAAGGCCCAATCAGGTGCCTTTGCAAGAAGAAGGTTATCGGAGTTCGACAGGAACCCCTACCCCTGTTGGACCAAGATCAACTACACAAGCGCCCGCGCCAGCTCGCGAGGCACCACAACCGCTGTCCTTACACGAGAAGCAGTCTAATACGGCACCTGTACGTCAAAGTGGCCCGGTAAGTATGCCAGTTACGCCCGGTATGCAGGGTGAGGCGAATAGCAATATGAAGCTTTCGCAATTTATGCAGGCGATTCGGGATGCCTGGGGACTAACACCGAAACAAGCTATGGATTTGTTAAATGTGAAAACATTGAACGGTATGAATTACCGTGATGCTTTAAGGAAATTACAGCCGCTTGTTGAAGGTAATTCCAGAGACACCTCAACATCCGGTGCTGTGAATAAAGCCCCGGCAACTATGCAGTCGAAGACTACTGAGGAACAAGCCAGACCACAAAGGCCGCTTCCTGCGCAGGGATCGCAATCAATACCTCCTGCTAGTCCCGTGCCAACCGCATTACATGGCCCCGCAAACATTCCAGTTATCCCGATTAAGGATGAGATGATACGAGAAGCGCCAAGAAGAGTCTATAAATTTGATGAAGAGGATGAAGAACTGCAGGAAGAGAAAGAGGAGGAAAATGAGGAGCAAAGGGTGATTGCAAGGATCAAATTAGATGAATTGAAAGAGGTACGTGGAACATCGCTTGCCAGTCAGGGGCGATTGACTGTATTGCAAAATGTACTGAATTCCCAAATTAGTGATCAGCAGTTACAGCACCTGATAGATCATGTATGGGGAGTGACAAGTGTGAAGAAATTAAAGGTTGACCAGATAGAAGCGCTCATTTCCTGGGCAAAGGAAGATTATTTCGCAGAAGAGGTGGAGGCTGTATTGGCGCTCATTGATGGGGAGGAATCGCATGCGCGTAGTGACTGGTGAGGCTAAGGGGCGCAAACTTAAAGGTCCCAAGACACCCGGTACACGTCCTATAATCGATCGCGTCAAGACGGCCCTCTTTGATATCCTGTCAACGCGTGTTGAAGATGCTTGTTTTCTTGATCTTTTTGCTGGTGTAGGCAGCGTTGGCATAGAAGCGTTAAGCAGAGGCGCAGCAAGCGCAACATTCATCGAGATGAATTATAGTGTGCTGAAATTAGTGCGAGAAAATCTGAAAATTACCGGCCTGGGGGATCGTGCCGAGACATTACATACCGATGCATTCAAATTTTTGCAATCGTACAGTTCGGAAAACCAATCATTGTCAAATGGGCAGGAGCGTAAGTATGATATCATTTATGTTGCTCCTCCACAGTATCATGAGATGGCGGCTCGCGCTCTGCACCTGCTTGATCACTCGCGGCTTGTGCCCGATACAGGTATGATCATTGTCCAAATTCATCCTAAAGAGCGTTCAGTCGTAGCGGCTGTTCCCCTAACACACCTGATTTTGACCGATGAACGGCGCTATGGCAGTACATTATTACTGTTTTATGAAGTGGATGCAGGAAAAGGAGCGTGAAGATGGTAAGCAAACCAGGAAGTGGGCGTTTTGCCTTTGTAGATGCGGGTGAAGCGGCACGTCTTTTAGGAATTGACCGCGTGACGTTGGATCAATGGATACGTGATGGTCGTTTGAAATCACATCGGGGTGTTGGACGTGAAGCATTCTTTCGGACTGCAGATATCGAGGCTTTAAATAATGAATTGCATCCATCGGCTGAACTCGCGGAGGCGGTTGCGGCAGATGAACGCGAGAGCGAGGGCGTAGAAGAAAAAACTCCTTCACGTAAAAAACAAGACCCACAGATGCGCGTTTATTTGAGATTACAAGCGGATGCAAAATGGTATGATATTTCAGAAGAAGACATTCTTATCTGGTTTCAGCAACTTGCGCCTGATGGATACGAGCGTAATAAGCGCAATGCAGAGCACACTATAAAGAAGTTACAATACCTGGTGGGTTTAATCGAGGAAGCACAGGAGCGCGAAAAAAACTAGTCTTATCTTCCCTCTACTTTTCTGCTACAATAGGCTAAGTTCTAGCACATCTGTTATTGTCATCGTAATCCTCATAGTAAGTAGGTAAATTATGGATAATCAACAAGATCAACCTCAGCAACAGTATGGACAACCACCACAAGGTCAACCGCAATGGGGCCAGCAACAACCGTATTATGTTCCACCACAGCAATATCCTCAACAGCAACAATGGGGAATACAACAACCGTATCAACAGATAGGGATACAAAAAGACTGGTTAACTACCCTCATGTTATGTATATTTCTAGGAGTATTTGGGGTACATCGTTTCTATACTGGTCACATCGTAATAGGCTTAATCCAGCTCTTCACCTTTGGTGGTTGCGGTATTTGGTGGCTAATTGACCTGATTATGATTGCGACTGGAAGTTATACAGACAGCAATGGCCTGCCATTGTTAAAAAATGTATGAAAAGCGCATTACTCACATTGCCAGGGAAAGTAGGAATATATATCCTGCTTCCCCTGACATTGATAACTATTCCCACTTCCTGGCTTGAAGGACGTCGCTCTATATGCTTATTCCGTAACTTATTCGGTATACAGTGTCCTGGTTGTGGAATGGTCAAAGCCATCTCAAGCATATTCCATGGCGATTTCAAGAGAGCTTTTCACTACAACAAGCTGATTGTTATCGTATTTCCGCTCCTATGCTATACATGGTTGCGTTCTGTGACAGCCGAACTCAGGAATAATGCGCTTGTCTAAGTATTTCTGTTACTCTACTTTTTGATATCCAGGGTATTTCACATTATCCGGTAAACAGCGCGTTACATCCGTAACCGATCCGACAATGAAGTCAGATCCACGTTGTTGGTATAAAGCTTCCTCAAATGGGTGAACAAGCATGACTGCGAGCATATCTGGCTCGCTCTCTTTTTTTATTGCCCGATAGTTGAGTACCAGGTCGAGGTCGTCTCCTGTATCTCCTATGTACAAGCCTCCACCTACTTCTCCTCTGATACCCTTGATAGCCATTTGTAAGGCATGGGGATCAGGCTTGGGGCAAATATCGGCGGAAATGACCACATCCCACCAGCGAGTACCTACATGTGTCTCCATCATCTCCAAAGCGATATCTACTTCAGGACCAACTCTTCCAGTAATCAATCCTAGATGAGCTATGCCTGATTCACGAAGAGTAGTAAAGAAATCTGGAGGAAAATTCATTTCTTCGTTATGCACAAAACCAAGAGAGTCTGGTAAATAGTGAGGCGTGTAACCAAAGCGTTTCTTTATTTCAATGGCACCCCAGTAAAATTCGTGGTAAATGTCCCCAATCACATTGTAATCTAGTTGCGAAGTAACAGGCATGACCTCTCTGACCCACTCGATACCGCCATGACCTTCCTCGTTGGCGGCTCGTGAAAGCGCAGCCCATTCTTCGATACTGCGCTCCGCCAGTGGTGTGCCTTTCCATTCACGTAGACGCGCTGTACAAAGCGTTGCCAGTAGATAACACATATCCCAGTCGTTATTGTAACCACCAGCTTGTTTGAAAGCGATCACGTCTTCATGTGTTACCAACGTTTTACCTTCATTCTGACCCCAATCGAGACCATGAATCGTATTAGCGACATATTCCGCTGTTGCTATATCTGTAGCATGAAATGAGTCGATGGTTTTAATAAGTACCCCATCGACATCAAAGAAAATGGTATTAAATTGAGAGGGAAATTGCAGATTCGGTCGTTTCCAGAAAACCGGGGTCTCCATAGAAAAGCCTTTCGTGAGTAATATAGATGAAGGGCGCTCATGTGCGCCCTTTTAAAGACGATGTTCATTACAGGCACAGTGAATTGCGCCCGCAAGAGATATTGTATCTCCAAAAAGGGAAAATGGGTAGCGCGCCCTATAGGCTCTGGCTATCCTCTAACTCGACTTTACTATCTATATCTTGCTCACCCAGAATATGGATCAGATCCCAGCCTTCTTGTGGTGTATCAAGTATTGCGCGTTGCAACAGGCCAGTATGGTATGGAATTACACGCTCTTCAACCGAACGATGCCTGCTCTTGTTGCGTTCAAGACAAATCTCAGGTGGAGTGTTGAAGATAAGCAAACAACCAAAGTAGCCAAATTGACGCGATAAGTCTAGCAATTTGCGGCGTGCATCTGGTTGGAGTGTCGTACTATCAGCAACAGTGAAGCGTCCCAGTGAAAGGCGCTTTTGGATGATCAGGTGGAAGAGTTCAAAAGTGTCGCGGTTTACTTGCTGATTGTTCTCGTCATCGCAAATCATTGCACGGCAGTGATCGGATGAAACAATAGTTGTCGCGGCAAAGCGTTGAGTAGCGAATGTGCTTTTACCTGAGCCGGCAGGTCCACATAGGACAAGCAAGGTTCTATAAGGGATTGTGATGATGAGTGGAGTATTCATGTTTTAAGCTCTCTTGCCATTGCTATGCATTCCCCCCTTTGATATAATAGCCCTGCACATCTACAATCATTTGACGCATCAAGGCATATTAAGTAAAGCGCGGAGCTTTTCTTCTAATAAGCAATTTTACAACGTTCAGTTCAAGTTTATCTATTTAATAATTCTTGGGAGGAGGCAAAGTGGGGGTTCTGTCGCTATGAAAGAAAGGGCGCTACACTCTATATTCCCAAACAATTCGAGAAAGAACAAGCATTTCTGGCTTTTTGATAGAGGAGGACAAGGTGTCAGTTGACATGAAATTTACAAGTACCCAAGTTCGCCAGCTTTTCCTGGATTTCTTTGCCAGCAAGGGTCATTTGAAGATGCCCAGTTCTTCATTAATTCCCAATGATCCAACTGTGTTGCTGACTACGGCAGGTATGCAGCAGATGATTCCTTTCTTTTTGGGACGGGAGACTCCTCCAGCGTTACGGCTTACCTCTGCACAAAAGTGCTTCCGCACAACCGATATTGATATTGTGGGAAATGAGCGCACCTTGACCTTTTTTGAGATGCTGGGCAATTTTTCCGTGGGTGACTACTTTAAACGCGAAGCGGTTGCATTTGCATGGGAATTTCTAACACAGGTGGTCAAATTGCCTGCTGGCAGGTTGCACCCAACCGTGCACCCAGAAGATAACGAGGCGCCAAGATGGTGGAGTGAAATCGCCGGTATTTCTGACTATGGTATCGTAAGGTTAGAGGATAACTGGTGGGGGCCACCGGGAGCCTCAGGCCCGTGCGGCCCTGATTCCGAAATTTATTATGATCGAGGCATTGAGCATGGCTGTGGTAGAGCCGATTGCAAACCCGGGTGTGATTGCGAACGCTTCCTGGAGATCTGGAACCTTGTTTTTATGGAATTCTACCAGGACCTTGATGGCACGCGTACACCATTGCCCAGAAAAAATATAGATACGGGTTTAGGCCTGGAGCGGCTCTCGATGATCTTGCAAGGCAAAGAATCGGTCTTTGATACTGACGCGTTTCGTGTGGTTATCGATCGTTTTGCTTCCCTTGCCAATAGTACGTATGGGAATGATACGAAGATTGACACCTCTTTGCGAGTCATCGCAGATCATGCACGCGCACTTGTCTTTCTGGCAGCCGATGGCGTTTTACCAAGTAACGAAGGTCGTGGCTACATTTTTCGCCGCATACTACGCCGTGCTGTGCGGCATGGCAAACTGTTGGGCTTGGATAAACCTTTTCTCGCTGAGGCAGCCGATACTGTTATTAATCTCATGCGGGAACATTATGCCGAGTTGGGATTGCAACGTGATCGCATTGAAGAAATATTGAGCCTCGAAGAGAAGAAGTTTGGACAGACGCTCAATGCAGGTATGAACTTGCTCGCGAACTTGCTTGAAGATCTAAAGCAAAAAGGTCATACAGCTATTCCAGGAACAGATGCTTTTAAACTGTATGATACACATGGTTTTCCACTGGAACTCACACAGGAAGTTGCAGCAGAGCAGGGTTTTACTGTCGATGTCTCTGGCTTTGAGCAATCAATGCAACAGCAACAGGAGCGTAGCAGAGCAGCAAGCGCATTTACTCAAACGCGCGACGATGGGGCACTAACAGAAGTGCTGAAGCGTGTTGGACCAACTGAATTCGCAGGTTATCAGGGTATTACAACCACGAGTAAGGTCGTTGGATTGGTTGTAGATGGCATCGAAGTTGATACAATAAGCGCTCCGCAAGATGCTCTTGTGATACTTGATGTCACACCATTCTACGCTGAAAGCGGCGGTCAAATAGGCGACCGTGGTGATCTGAGCAGTTCCATGGGAGTATTTAAGGTTCAGGATACCCGTCGTCCTTTGAAGGGTTTGATTGTTCATTATGGAAGTATCCGAGAAGGCTTCTTACGTGTGGGTGATAGCGTGCAGTCCAACGTAATTGCGTCTAGACGTGAAGATACGATGCGTAATCATAGCGCTACACACCTTTTGCATAAGGCGCTGCGCGATATCATTGGCCCGCAAGTTGAGCAGCGAGGCTCGTTAGTTGAGCCGGAGCGCCTGCGTTTTGACTTTGCCTGCCCGCGTGCATTGACTGCTCAAGAATTAGCGCTTGTAGATGAGCAGATTAATCGTTGGATTCGTGCTGATCTTCCCATTCATACAAATATCATGCCTTTGCAAGAGGCATTAACGACTGGTGCAATGGCGCTCTTTGGTGAAAAATATGACAATGAAGTGCGTGTCGTTTCAATGGGGAAAAGCATTGAATTGTGTGGTGGTACGCACTGCTCTTCAACTGGTCAGATAGGGTTGTATATTACCATCCAGGAAACGAGTATTGCTGCCGGTATTCGCCGTATCGAAGCATTGACAGGGCGTGGCGCGGAGTCGTATTTGCGCGAGCGCAGTTCTCTTGTGGAGAAAATCAGCGCTAAATTGCAGACACAGCCTGAAGTGCTAGAAACAAGAGTCGATCAGCTCTTACAAGAATTGGCTGCTGCTCGCCGGCAAATTGTTCAATTCAATCGGGACGCTGCCCAGCGGCAAACAGAGACGCTAGCTCGTAAAGCCCAGGAAGTAGCAGGGATTTCTGTAATAGCGACAAGTGTGGATGTACCGGATGAGAAGGTATTGCGAGAAATGGGCGATATGGTGCTCAACAAGCTTGAAACTCCCGGGGTAGTAGTATTGGCCGGTAACTTCCAGGATCGAGTGGGGCTACAAGTAAGTGTCTCAACTGAATTGACTAAACGCGGCCTACATGCAGGGAAAATTGCCAATGCTGTGGGCCAACGTCTGGGCGGTAAAGGAGGCGGCAGGCCAGAGTCGGCACAAGGTGGAGGCAAAAATAAAGCTGAGCTCGGTGCAGCACTCGACATGGTGACAAAACTGGTTAGTGAAGCGCTCTAGAAAAGGTCACTCTTGCGGTCATTCGTTCAACGTGCTATAACGTACTCAAGAAGCTTGAATAATGAAAGAACCGACGAGTTGAGTAAATTGAACGTTCTCTTCTATAGTGAGACCATAATCAACCCTATCCAGGAAGACATGCATGCATGAGTAATCCCTTTCAATTCCTACTCGACTTTTTTGCAAAATTTGGACGACAAGAGAACGGAAGATACTCAAGTCGTGGCGCTGATGTTCGCTCTTCTATTGGAGAAGATTCGCGGCCAGTTTTTACGGCACTTGATATCGGTACCGCTTATGCGAAGGCTATCATTATCGAGGTCCAGGATGATGTTGGAGTGGTATTGGGGGTGGGACGTCATCAACAGAGCTATAGCCATATGTCGGATGGCATTGTTACCGATATTCCAGGCGTCATTACAAACTGTAACGAAGCGTTAACCAAAGCAGAGCAATCTGCCGGGGGTATTATTGCTCCTTCAACAGTGATTGGCATTGCAGGCGAACTGGTGAAGGGCAGCTCAATCACGATTTCCAAACAGAGACAGCAACCTACTAAACCCATTACGCCCGAAGAGCTTGAAAGCATCATTTCAAGCGCCCAACAAAAATTGCTGAAGATTGCGAAAGAGCGTATCGCGGCAGAGACGGGCTATCCAAACATCGAAGTGCGCTTAACCAATGCAGCAGTGATTTCTGTGCGTATAGATGGACAGACAGTTTCTAATCCGATAGGCTTTCGCGGGCGTCACTTCACATTAACACTGTTTAGCGCCTTCGCGCCGCTCATGCAGTTAGGCGCATTGGAGACGGTTGCGCAGGGACTGGATTTGACGCTTGTAACCATAGTCGCAGAGCCATATGCACTGGCACGATGTTTAAGTGCTAACGCAAGTGCTGATAGCGGAGCAATCTTTATTGATATTGGTGGAGGTACAACAGACATTGCGCTTGTCCGCCAGGGTGGAATTGAAGAGACTCGTATGTTTGCATTGGGTGGGCGTACTTTTACCCGTCGACTCGCGGCGAGCAAAGGCCTGTCGGTGAAAGAGGCAGAGAAACTCAAGTTGAGTTATAGTAGCGGCAGTATTAAAGGGAATGAACGGGACGAGATTCAAAACATATATGCTTCGGAAGCTCAGATATGGATGGATAGCGTAGAATTGCTGGTTGAGGAACTGTCGAAAGGAGAACTACTGCCTCCTGCGATTTATCTAGTAGGAGGAGGTTCTGGTCTGCCCGATTTACGTCAAAAACTTGAGAATTTCCAATGGACAGAACGTCTCCCATTTTCTCGCCAACCTATTATCGAAACAATTCAGCCAACAATGGTGACTAGCATTGTGGATCCCAATAACCTTTTAAGGAATGCCCAGGATATTACACCAATGGCGCTTGCATATCAGGCAATTGAACTGCAAAACGAAGATAACGTTTTAGAGAGGGTGCTCTACCGGGTGATTCATCAGATGCATATCTAACATGTGTAGCCAGCAATGAGATTACCGGTATCTTTACTGCAATCCAGTCAGGAGGGGGAGAAGGGCGAATGGCTAATGAAAAGATCATTTATCTTGGCCCAGAAGAAGAACTAACAAATGTGCGTGAGCGCCTGGAAAACACCAAAGCCGGATCTATCATACTTGTAATTCCGCCTGAGACTCAATTGCGTAGTCACGTTGGGTGGCGATTGTTACGCTCGCGCGTACGAGAACTAGGCCAGGATGTACTGATTATTAGTTCTGATCGACAAATCCGAGCCGTTGCCAAAGCTGCTGGATTTCGAGTTGCGGATTCGCTCGAGTCTCCTCCTTCTGATAGACCTCGACCTATCAATCGTCCTGTTCGCAGTAACACGAGCGGGAAAACATCTCAAAGTGCCAATAAACAAGCAAGGAACGGTAATAGAGCTAGCCGTTCATTACAGTCGGGCCAGCAGCAAATGGCGTCTTCATCAGGGAAGAATGGGGGCATGATAAACGGCTCTGAAAACATAAGTAGAGAGAGCGATGCATTTGCTTCGTCCACGTTCGAGATAGAAGAAATGCCCTACGATTCTCCTTACAACTTCCCAATGGAAACGGTACCTGCTCCTCAATCCAATATTGGCGATCGAGAAGATGCTGAAGTCGACTCATTGGTAGAGGATTACTATGTTGCGCGTAGTATTCGCGAGGCAGCGCAAAGTTCCGATGGTAGTCAACTATCATCAACGATTGCAGACCCAGAAACAACGAGTGGTAAATTTGAACAATCTAGCAAGATTCCTCAGCCGGGTGAGATAGAAGACGATCCCTTTGGGTACCTGGAGGACATTCAGCCAACTGCTTTGCCAGAGCAAAGAGCTTCCACAGTCATACACGATATCGATCAGGGTGTGCCTGATATTTCTGATGTGCCAACTGATGTGTATGACGCAGAGGTCGAGGATTTAGGCGATATGGGAGGAGGAGTGTTTCATGATGATTGGTCGTCTCATGCATTAGATGAACAGACGCTGGAAGAATCTTATAATCAAGAAACCCCTCGAGTGTATCATATGTACCCACGCGATAGCAGCATGGGAAATACTATGCGTCCATCGTTAGAGGATTTTGGGGATGAAGATGACTTGTTACCTCCATCAAGCAAAATTGAGGATCAGCCGACACGCCTTACTCCATCAACTGTAGCCAGGCGTGAACCACAACCAATCATTCAGCCTTCGCCACAGTCGCGTAAGGTAACGGTTAATCCTACTATGCAACAAACAAATAAGCCACTATCTACAACTACGAATAAGAGTCGCGTAGTCACGACACCTCCTTTAAACAGAAAGGTTAACAGGCAGACAAGTTCAAATTCCAATCGCAATGGCAGAAGAATATTAGCTATTGTTTCGATCAGTCTTGGCATATTGTTACTGGTTCTCTTGCTGTTCATCTATTTTGGTTCGAACGCCACCGTTACAGTTGTCGTACCTTCTCAATCGCTGAGTGTAACGAATCAACAATATGTAGCAAGTATGGTTCCGCAAAGCGGCCAACAAAATACCATTCCTTCTCAGGTTCTGACATATACACCAACTGCCAGAGGACAGGGAACAGCCACGGGCACAATCAAGCAGGGGAATCAAGTGGCAACAGGTACAGTCTCTTTTACCAATACTAGTACGAGTCAACTGGATATTCCAAGCGGCACTGTACTTTCCACCAATAGTGCCACTCCTGTACAGTTTGTGACGATTGCTGATGTACTTGTTCAGCCTGGCGCGAACAATACCATTCCTACACTGGTACAGGCACAACTTCCAGGTGAAAGCGGCAATGTTGCAGCTAACACTATTATCATTATCCCACCTGATAGTCTTACCAGGATCGCACAAAACAATCCAGGGTCTACACCAACTCCAACGAATTTGACGGTCACAAATACTGATCCCACCACAGGAGGCGGAGCGACGAACGTCAAGGCGGTGACCAGCAGTGATGCGAATGCCCTTGCAGCGGCACTCCAGCAACAAATTCAAAACGAAGTTAATGCCTGGTTGAAAGCCGTCCTGCATCCAGGTGACGTAGCCGGAACACCGGTACCAAATGTGTTAACAAGCTCTACCCCTCTGCCAGAGGAAACCTTCATCACGACACCCACTGTCGGGCAGTCTGCACCTGGTGGAAAATTTAGCGGCGTATTGACTGCCAAAGTTTCAGTACTGGTAATTAGAAATGCTTCCATCCAGGTGGCTGGGAGAGCTCAGCTTATGGCACATGCCTCGCACATGAACCCACCTGCTGTCGTGGCAACATCATTACCTGTCACAGTAAAAGTGACCAGGAGTACCCCTTCTCAAGATGGGAAAAGCCTGACCGTGACAGTGGACGCAACAGGGCATGTTGTGCAACAAGTTTCAGCGCAGCAGATCAGTCAACAATTGGCAGGCAAAAGCGTGGATCAGGCGAAAAGTTTTATCTTGAGCGGTCAGGCTGGTATAACAGAAGTCGTCACTACCAATATTGTAGTCTTCCCCCCATTCCTTGGGTTTATGCCTTTCCGTTCAGAACAAATTCACATTGTGATTCAATCCGGACCAATCAAAGGTGCCGCGAACGGTTAATTGTGTCCTGCGGATATCCCCCAATCGTTATAAATTCTAGACAAATAAGGCCTTCCTACATTAGAATGGTCTGAAGCTTACTATGATTTGTCTTGAAATGTAGTGAATGCTTAACCACATCAGGGAGGGTATTGGTTGCCTCCGATACTAATTGGTATTCTTTGAGGAGAGCGACATGGCACGATGGCTGGCGTTAGACGTTGGAGAGGCTAGAATTGGCGTAGCAATCAGCGATGCCACAGGGTTTCTGGCTTCACCGTATACGACGCTGCACGTCACACGTGATGAATCTCAAACATGGAAAGCCATTCAGCATCTGATTGAAGAATCTGAGACTGAAGGACTTGTAGTAGGCCTCCCTATTAGTTTGGATGGAGCAATACATTCACAAGGTAAACGGGTGCTAGCTTTCGCTGAACGTCTGAAAGAGCATATTACTGTTCCGATCACTTTCTGGGATGAGCGCCTTTCAACAGTAGAGGCAGAACGTTTGCTAGTTGAACGAGGAGAGGTTGAGCTGGGAAAGCGTAAAAAGACCACTGGTAGAGGGAAAAGTAATCAAGCAAAACGGCGGCGCAAAAAGCAAGAGGTTGATGCTCTTGCTGCGACTGTCATTTTGCAGGAATACCTGGATACTCAAATGAGCAAAACGAGAGACACTGAGTAATGAAAAAACGTGGACAGCGTGGAGCTATTGTTGCGGTGCTTCTGCTTGGCCTGCTTATATTTGGTGGAGTCTACTTTTCGTGGACGATGGTTACGGATATCTTCAAACCTGTGAACACTGATCAAGGCAAAACTGTGGCAATTGTGGTTCAGAGCGGAGATACTGCGCTCCAGATTGCTGATGAATTACAGGCAAAAGGCTTAATACGAAATGCGCTTGCTTTTCGTATATGGGCGAGAATCAAAGGTTTGGATACCCATCTACAAGCTGGCGTGTATAATCTGAACACGGGTATGACTATTGATGCGATCATTAGCCAATTGCTCAATGCTCAGCCTGATTATTATATTGTATCTATTCCTGAGGGCTTTCGTATTGAGCAGATCTCACAAAGGTTAGGGGCTGCTGGATTACCAAGATTCCAGACGCAAGATTTCCTGAACTATACTAAAAATCCGGCCCAATTCCCCGATGCAGCGAAATATCCAATCCTGAAATCTATACCATCGGGAGATGGCATGGAGGGTCTGCTCTATCCTGATACATATCTGCTTCCTGTAAATGCGACCGCACGTGATGTTGTAAATAGGATGCTCACAGAGTTCACCGATAAAGTTCAACAAAATCATCTCGAGGCACTGGCAAAGAAGTATCAAATGTCGTTATACAAGATGGTTATTCTGGCCTCAATAGTTGAACGTGAAATCATCTTTGAAAAAGACCGGCCCCTTGTAGCAAGTGTGTATTGGAATCGTATTTACCGGCAAAATGCTGAAACTGTGGGCTTGCTCGATGCTGATCCCACGGTTCAATATGCCCGCGATTCTAAACCTGGAACTACAACCTATTGGCAGCCGCTCCAGGATGTTGGGGCCAATATTGCTCCCAATAGCCTCTGGAATACCTATGTGAATAAAGGGTTTCCTCCAACGCCGATTTGTAGCCCGGGGCTTGCCAGTATGATTGCTGCATCCTCGCCAGCTACGACGGATTACTATTTTTTCCTCTCCAAAAAGGATGGCACAAACGTCTATGCTAAAACGCAAGCAGAATTTGAAGCGGATAAACAAAAATACCTTCTTCCATGACAGTAATACAAAAAGCGTTGTGTGGCGAAATTGTGGAGCAGCTAATACTATATAAAGCACATAAGAGAGTAACGAAGCGATGAACTTAAATATCTGGCAAATCATCTTTTTGGCTGTGCTGCAGGGAGTGACGGAGCTTTTTCCTATTAGCAGCCTGGGCCATTCTGTTATCATTCCCGGACTATTAGGCTGGGGCAATCTGATTAATGATACCAGCTGCGGTGGGCAAAGTTGTTTTCTACCCATTATTGTAGCCCTCCATCTCGGCACAAGTGTCGCCCTTGTGATTTATTTCTGGCGCGACTGGTTGCAGATTGCTCTCACTCTTGTGAAGAATATTAAAGAAGGCGAAGTACATACTGGAACTGAAGAGTGGGTAAGCTGGCTGATCATAATCGGCATCATTCCAGCGGGTATTTTAGGCGTTTTGTTAGAAACACCTCTCAAACGTGTATTTGCCTCCCCTACAATTGCTGCTGCTTTCCTGGTTGTGAATGGCTCCATCCTGTTTGCTGGTGAACGCATGCGGCGAAGGGCGGAAGAGAGAATGACGTTTACGACTGCGAAAGAGCGTGAGGCCAACTTTCGGAGTCTTTCATCTCTTTCATGGAAAGAGGCACTCATTGTTGGTTTGGCACAATCCCTGGCTCTAATAGCTGGAATTTCACGCTCAGGTGTGACTATGGTTGCGGGATTGGGCGTGCGCCTCAATCATGAGGATTCAGCGCGCTATTCCTTTTTGTTAGGTACACCACTCATTGGTTTAGCTGCCTTGCTCGAGGTGCCACAACTTATTGGGCAAACAGCTCAAACGTGGCTCTATGTAGTTATTGGTATGATAGTGTCGGGGATCATAGCTTATCTGTGTACTAAATTTCTAATGAAGTATTTTGAGACAGGTCGGCTGTATCCCTTTGCCTATTATTGTTGGGCCGCGGGACTGGTTTCACTTTTCTTACTTTTTACTATTGCTCATGGCTGAGTAAAAATTTGTCAGTATCCAAAATGGCTATTTGGTGCAAATCTATGTGTCTTAATATACTTTACACGTTTGATACAATAGATACGCACTGGAGAAACCAGCGTAATTATTACAGAGCGATTGCAATCTAAAGATCGCTCTTCTAGAAGAGGTAGGTAACCCTTAAATGAAGAATCCCGCACTGTTCTACGCTGCTATCGTAATTGGTATTGTAGTTTTAGCATTAGGCATCTATTTCCAGGTAGGTGGTGCCCATCCAGCTCGCGCAATTGCCGCACTCGCAGTTGGCGCTGTTCTACTCGTTATTGGCGTTGTTGGTATGTTCATGGCTCGTTCCAAAGCGGTTGCCAAGTAAGCAGATTTGGAACGCAAAAACCACCAGGTGTTGATGATAGTCATTTTCTGGTGGTTTTTGTGTTGTAATGGACAAAAACTTGTACCTGCTTCAAATTTACTGCCTTATCCACTTGAGAAGATTTGAGAACCTGTTATAATAAGCATGCCCAATAGGGGTTAATCTAGAAGAAAGGTATAGAAAATATCATGAAGAACCCGGCAATCTTCTACGGAGGAATTGTGCTTGCTATCGTTGGTATCGCACTCGGAATATTTTTTCTCATTCCAGGCATAAACCACGTTATTGCTGATAGCGCGATGCACATTAAGCATGCTATTCTGTTCTTTGGCCTTGCTGTCATTGGCATCATAGGGGCGCTTGTTGCACGGCCCAGGGCCGCGTTAAGGTAAAAGTTATAAATGCGAGAAGAAAACCGTGACAAGGTTTATCAAACCTTGTCACGGTTTTCTTCTCGCTTGTGACAAAAAATCAGCCCAGTGTTTCCCCAACGATGGCCGAATATCCACGTAGAAATTCATCTGCACTCATCACTTTCTTGCCCTCTAATTGGAGTTTCTCTATAATGAAGAGACCGTTACCTGTAGCTACTGCGAGTGTTTGCAAGCCATTTTCTTTGCACAAGTTGATCGTTCCGGCCATGGCTTCTGAAACTGTATCAGATTGTACTGTATGTGAGGTGATAATTTTCAATAACCTGTTGCCCCAATTGGTGTAGGCACCAGGCCATGGAGTGAACGCGCGTACCTTTCGCGCCAGGACTTCCGCTGATAGGCTCCAATCTATCTTTCCATCTTCCTTGTGCAACATGTGTGTATGAGAAACAAATCGCTCGTCCTGAGGTTGGGGTGTAATCTTGCTCTCTACCCAGAGTGATAGTGCTTCAAGTAGTGTGCTGGCTCCCAATACAGCTAATTTAGTGGTGAGGCTGCCAGTAGTGTCATCTTCAGCAATAGGAATCGCGCGTTGGAGCAGGATTGGTCCTGTATCGACTCCTGCATCCAGGAGCATGATGGTTACTCCAGTCTCTTTATCACCCTGTAAAATTGCCTCTGAGATGGGAGAAACACCACGGTACTTCGGAAGTAGGGAAGCATGTATATTCAGTGTTCCATAACGTGGAAGGTCTAGCACAGCTTGCGGTAAAATTTGTCCAAAAGCAGCGACAATATTCAAATCAGACTGGTATTCCGCGAGCATTTCTATATTCTCTTGACGCTTAAGTGATCCCGGTTGCCAGACGGGAATATCTTGAGAAAGAGCAAATTGCTTAACAGGAGAATAGATAATCTCTTTTCCTCTTCCCGAGGGCTTATCTGGACGAGTAATCACAGTCACAATTTCGTAACCCTCTTGAAGTACCAATCCTGGTTTTGATCTAGCAATCAGCGTTTCCAGGGCAGGTACAGCAAACTGAGGAGTTCCCATGTAAATAATCCGTAACATGATGCAATCCCTTCTATATACGTCGGTCGAATCGAGTCTTGAGAGCTTGTTCCCCATATTAGCATATTCAGGCTACCTGTTCATCAGAAGTGGCGCTTAACCGCATGTTCGGTAGAGCCATATGGTATACTTGCTCTCACCAAGAAATCATAGCAGCGATAGCAAAATGTGGAAAAATGCATCAATCACCCTACATTCTCAGATCCAGTATATATTCTAAAGTACCGCCATTGACTGACCCTCGTATTGTGTTGCAACGTGCTGATGAGGTCAGTACCGCTTTTCGTATGCTCGGTGATGCTCAAACCAGCACCTTAGTGCTCACAGGTGATTCGGGAGTTGGTAAATCAACGCTGGCTGCGCTGCTACACCGGCGTATAGAAATGGCTATAAAGGCTGGACAAGCGCCTATACGGCATTTGGCGTGGTTGAGTCTTGGCTCGAATGCGACATTACCTGATGTGATTGCTACGATCCTTTGTGAAATCGAAACAAATGCAGGTACAGGGCTTGCCCCCGCTCCTACATTACCTGCCGCTGCATCTTATGAAGGTTTTTCTGATTTTTTTATGCAGAAACCAGAAGAGCAGATTGGATTATTGAGGCAAGTATTGTGTCGACCGCAAGAAAGCTCTTTTGTGGTATTGGATCAATTTGAAGAATTGTATGATTCCGAAAACTCCAAGGACATAGTTGGGCGAGGAGCAATACCTCTTTTTCTGAATATGCTCCAAAGTAACCTCGGCGGCAGTAAAATATTGTTGACGAGTCGGATTTCGCCATTTAACAAGCAAAATGCAGCAGATACATGTATACGAACAAATCTTGTATCACGAGTGAGCATTCCAGAAGGTGTCGCGTTATTACAACGACGAGGCGTTCAGGGATCACCCGAAGAACTATCCTTCATCTGGCAGCGCTGTGCAGGTCATGTTTTTGCGTTGATATTGTTCAGTACATTGAGTAATTTGAGTGGATTTTCTCTGAGCTATCTACTCAATTCGCCTGACTATGCGCCAATCTGGAATGGAGATGTCACATTCAATTTGATTGGTACGGTAATCAATTTTTTAAACCCGATTCAACGTACGATCTTACGTACACTATGTCTGTTTAACGAACCAGTTTCTGTAGAAGGGCTGATCATTGCGACAACAGGACAAGACAATTCTGCTCTTGACATACCAACTTTTGATCGCGAATTAGGAGCCTTAACAGGATTCTCACTTGTGCAACACTATCCACAAGATAACGGTAGTTCCAGTTATTTTCTCCATTTACTATTACGCGATTACATGAGGGAGCATTATCTCGAAGGGAGCGATAGACATTCCAGTGGTGATTTGACGAATGCATTAGGTGTTACGGTTGAACCCAACCCAATACTAGGTAATCCTGAAGCTCGAGATGTTGCACTTGCCGCAGGTCATTTACGAGTTGCTGCCTATTATTCACACCTGGCGCAACGGTATTGTCCCCCCGCAAGTAAACGTCAGGGACTACAGGATGTTGAACCATTGATCGCAATTGCACACCACCTTTGCTTTGGCTGGCATTGGCAACAGGCCTACGACTTGCTCTCTTACGAGGAATTAGACGAAGGTATGATACGTTGGGGAGCATGGAACACTTTAATTCAACTGTACACAGCCATGGTGCCGCCACTTGGAGTAGTAACCAGGCGTGATGAAGGGCAGATTTTTAGTCAACTTGGCTTGCTCTATGGTCGATTGGGTGATTATAAACAAAGTATGTTCTATTTTGAGCAGGCACTTTCCACTGAAGAAGAGATTGGCGATCTGCGGGGTGAGTGCGTTACGCTTGCAAACCAGGGAGAAATACTGCGTAGTAAAGGTGAAATGCAACAAGCCTATGCAAAATTCGAGCGAGTGCTCCTGTTAAACAGGCAAGAATATGACGCACATCTTGAATGTGTGGTATTACACAACCTGGGTTTGCTCTATCAAAATGGGAAGAGCTATCAACAAGCATGGAATTACTACCAGCAGGCCTTGAAGCTGGCTCAAAGCTTGCAAGAACGAGCGAACACAGGAATCATTCTCACGAATATGGGAATGTTGCTTTTCGATCAAGGTCAACTACAAGAATCATTAGCCTTATTATTGCCCGCACTACAAATCAGACAATCACTCCAGGACAGGACTGCCAGTTCACTTGTGCTCTTCCTTGAGAAGCTTGAGCAAATGATGGGACGAGAGGCGTTTGTGAGGTTGAGGCAGGAGGCTTTGGGACGAGAGGCGGAGGTGCTGGCGATGGTGGGTGGGTGAGGATCTCTTCAAACTCGATCTACACTGGTTAAGACCAACCCCCCAGCGCTACCTGCTCCAACAAAACGGGGCAAGTCTACACCAGCAGCTACGACCCGTGGGGCAACGTCACCAGCTGCACCTACAGTGGCACCACGGCCACCCTGACCTACGACCTGCTCGACCACTTCGTGAGTTGGAACGCAGGCTCCAGCAACAAGAATTTTAAAGGAAGTGTGTTATCTCTCACTTCCGCTAGCATAACATTCCCTCTACATGCTATACTGCATGCTAAACAATAGACGAAGCAAATAGCATGCACTTAAAGGCAAAAACCTATACGGGCCTGGCATGAGCTGGCCTATCAAACCATAAACTTTCCAGAGGTGTAGAAAGAGAGTTTTTCTATGTCCACCACCACACCCAGTTCAAATAAGATACAAGCGGAGGAAGGCGCAGTCGCCCAAACTGCTGGTCGTAATATACAGGGCTGGCTGCTCATTTTACTTGTCTTTGTCGCGGGAGCATGTTCGCTGGCTGTAGAACTTTCTGCATCACGACTGCTCGCGCCTTACTTTGGAACCTCGCTCTTCGTATGGGCGAACCTGATTGGCCTGATTCTGCTCTATTTGACGATTGGATATTACCTCGGCGGGCGCATAGCTGACCGCTATCCAAGGCCCGAAGTGCTCTATACCCTGACGATCATTGCTGCATTTTTGATTAGCCTGATCCCTTTTCTCTCAAAACCCATACTCCAGTGGTCGCAGAGTTCCTTTGCTTCCTACTCGGTAGGCGTCTTTTACGGGTCACTGCTCTCGGTTATCCTGCTCTTTGCTCTGCCTATGATCCTGCTGGGATGCGTCTCACCATTTGCCATTCGGTTGCGTATCGAGCGTTTGGGCAAATCTGGGCGTACTGCAGGCCAGCTTTATGCTATCTCTACTGCAGGAAGTATCCTTGGAACTTTTTTACCTGTGCTCTTCCTCATTCCTACGATTGGCACCTATCGCACCTTTTTTACAATCGCTGTAGCGTTATTACTCGTCTCGATTATTGGCCTGGCGAGTATACGATTTGATAGTCCTGGTTCTGGGAGGAGACGAATAAACAGCAGCCTTCTTCCAATTTTGCTGTTAATTCCGATGGCGCTCTCGGTTTTGACGATACAGGGACCAATTAAAGCGGCATTTGGTAGCAACGGTGGGGGAGTGCTGATTACCGAACGGGAGTCGGTCTACAACTATATCCAGGTCGTTAAAGTGGGTGATGAGACACAGTTGGTCTTGAACGAGGGTGTGGGTATTCATTCGATCTACAATCCCAACAGCATTATCACCCAGGGTCCATGGGATTATTTCATGATCGCGCCTTACTTCAACAAACCGCCATTTACGCAGAATCAAGTACGCAAAGTTGCGATCATAGGGCTGGGGGGTGGAACTGCTGTACGTGAATTTACAGCCACATATGGGCCAATCCCAATTGATGGTGTGGAGATCGATAGCACTATCGTAAATATGGGACGAGAGTATTTTCATATGAACGAACCTAACCTGCACGTGGTTTTACAGGATGGACGGT
>Ga0209048_10001428_pt1 | contig 24619 bp, 23 predicted proteins | sample FrelakmetCRP12CR_FD_187146 | JGI IMG/M metagenome (GOLD analysis project Ga0209048, IMG submission 187146) | Freshwater lake sediment microbial communities from the University of Notre Dame, USA, for methane emissions studies - CRP12 CR (SPAdes)... | ecosystem: Environmental > Aquatic >... | reverse complement strand
TGCTGACGTACTGCGTCGCGAACGTCTGGGACCGCTTCCGCGACGCACCGCTGCGGATCGCGATCCAGCGGGCGCTGGAGCCGGTCACCGTGGGCCTCGTGCTCTCGTCGGGGTACGTGCTGACGCGGATGACGGACCACGCCCCGCCCGCCTACGCCATTACCGGCGCGACGCTGCTGCTCAGCCTGACCACGCGGCTGCACCCGCTAGGGATGCTCGCCGTGGCGGCGAGTGCGGGCGCGCTGGGGTTCGTCGAATAGGGGGTCAGTCGGGCTTGATGCCCGCGGCCCTGATCACGCCGGACCAGAGCTCGGTCTGCGCCTGAATGAAGCCGGCGAACTGCTCCGGCGTGCCGGTGCTGACGACGACGCCCATTTCCGCGAGCTTGCCGGCGATCCCCGCATCGGCCAATGCCTTGTTCGTGTCGGCGTTGAGCCTCCCGACGACTTCGCGCGGCGTGCCCGCGGGCGCAACCAGGCCCCACCACACCGTCGCTTCGTATCCCGGCAGGCCGGCCTCGGCCACCGTCGGCACGTCCGGAAGCAGGGGTACGCGCCTGTCGCTGCCCACGGCCAGCGCGCGCAGTCGCCCCGAACGGATGTGCGCGATCACCTCGACCGGGTTGATCGGCATGAACGAGATCCGCTCGCCGAGAAGATCCGTGATGGCCGGCGCGCCTCCCTTGTACGGGACGTGCAGGACGTCGATCTTCGCCGAGGACTTCAGCAGCTCGCCCGCGAGGTGCCCGGAGCTGCCGTTGCCCGCCGACGCGTAGGTGAGCTTTCCGGGCTCGGCCTTCGCCATCGCGATGAGGTCCTTCAGCGACTTGGCGGGCGAAGCCGCGGGAACGACGATGACGAGCGGGGCGAAACCGATTCGCGCGATCGGCGCGAAGTCGCGGCGCCCATCGAACGGGAGGCTCGGAAAGAGGGTCATGTTCGTCGCGAGCCCGTTGGACGCCATCAGCAGCACGTAGCCATCCGGCGCCGACTTCGCGGCGAGCTCCATGCCGATGTTCGCGCTCGCGCCCGGGCGGTTGTCGACGAGCACCGGCTGCTTCAGCGACTCGGAGAGCGGCTGGCCGACGGTTCTCGCTACGATGTCGACGGCGCCGCCCGCGGGGTAGGGGACGACGATGCGGATGGGCTTGCCCGGATACGCTTGCGCGATCGCCGCCTGGGGGATGAACGCAAGCACGACCAGGAACGCCGTCGCCCACAGCTTCGATGCGTGCTGCTGCCAGATTCCCAGCATGTCCTTCTCCCCGCAGATCTCGCGCTATTCAATCACGATCCATCGATTGGCGAGCCGGCGTGCCGGCGTGCCGATTCGCTCGGTCGTTCGCGGAAGGATCGGCGGCCGGACCGCGCCGACTTCCTTGTCCCGGCAATGGCGCCCGCGAGCGCAAAGGGCTGCGCAGCGCGGTCAGGAGCGAACGACGCTGACGCTCGCGTGCAGGCGGCTCGTCCGCGGCACGCCGGCCAGCAGGTACTCCATCTGGTCGGCGAGGATCCGGCGGTTCCGGAGGATGAAGTGCTCATGTCGGTTGGGCACGTAGGGCACGTACAGCAGCGGCATCCGCGCCTCTTCCGGCGAGCGGCCGCCCTTGCGCGTGTTGCAGCACCGGCAGGCCGTCACCGTGTTGGTCCACGCGTCCGTGCCGCCGCGCGACACCGGCACGACGTGGTCGCGCGAGAGGTCGCGAATCATGAATCGCCCGCCGCAGTACGCGCACACCTGGCGGTCGCGGACGAACAGCATCTGGTTGGTGAGGCCGGGCGCATGGCGGTGCGTGCCGCCGCCGCTGCCCTTGATCGCGAGGATGGACCGCGTTGCGATGCGCGAGCGCACGCCGTTCTTCTGCCAGCCGCCGCGGAATTCGCGGACTTCGCGCCCCACCGACCACGCGACCATCTGCTTGGCGTGATAGGTGATCGCTTCCTCGAGCTCGACCCAGGCCTGGGGCAGCCCCGCCATATCGACTGTCAGAACCAGTGGCTCCATCTCCCGCGCTCCGCCGGACCGCAGACCGCCGCGACCGGCATTCCTTTCGGCAAGGCCCAAAGTATAAAGCATGCACCGCTGCGAACGGACTCGCCGCGCGCGCGACGTCTCGGCCCGCGCCTCGTCGCGCAGCCGAACGCGCGGGCGCCTGCCGGAATCGCGCGCAAGGCGCCCGCGGTTGCCGGCGCGAGGGCACCCACGCGCAGCCGCGTCACGCTTCGGGCGCCCATCCCGCCAGCGAAAGGCCGGCGGGCAGCGACGCGAGAAGTGCCGTCCGCTGCTCCGCGTTCAGTGCGACGAGCGGCGGCCGCACCGTCGCCCAGGCCTCGTCGCGCGTGAAATGCGCGAGCAGCGCCTTGAGCGCCGCGATCACCGGGAACTTGACGAGCGCGGCGCGCAGCGCGTCGAGCGCGGCCTGCCGGGCCTCGGCGTCCGGCTGCCGCCAGCCCCGATAGAGCTGCACGATCGCCGCCGGATTGACGTTCGCCTGCGCGCTGATGCAGCCCGCGCCGCCGCCGCGCATCGCCGCGAGCAGCAGCATCTCGCTGCCGGGGTACACCGCGAAGCCGCGCGCGGCGAAACGCTCCAGCAGCCCGCTGACGCTGCCCCAGTCGCCGGAGCTGTCCTTGATCCCCGCGACGGTCCCGGGGTACGCGGCGAGCAGGCGCTCGATCAGCGCCGGCGACAGCGGAACCTGCGAGACCTGGGGGATGTGGTAGAGGTAGATGCGCAGCCGGGCGTCGCCCACGCGCTGGATCACCTCGGAGTAGCTCGCGAACAGGCCGTCGTCGGTGACGCCCTTGTAATAGAACGGCGGCAGCATCAGGACCCCGCCGCACCCCCGCACGACGGCCCGCCGTGTCAACTCGACCGTGTCCGTGAACGCGCAGCAGCCCGTGCCGGGCATCATCCGCGCAGGGGGCAGACCGGCGTCGACGAGCGCGTCGAGCAGGGCGAGCTTCTCGCCGACCGACAGCGAGTTCGCCTCCGAGGTCGTGCCGAAGACGGCGAGCCCGGCGTCGCGGGCCACGAGCCAGCGGCACAACCTGACGAGTCTCGCGGTGTCCGGCCGCAGGTCCGCCGCGAACGGGGTGACGACGGGGGCGATAACGCCACGCAGTGCGGATGGCTGTTCCAACGGACCCTCCTTGTCGGGCGGTGGACGCCCGCGTCGGCGACGGCGCCGAGCCGGAGCGATTATCGCGCTTTTCCGGATTCCCGGCCGGCCGCCGGTTCGACTAGACTGGTACACGCCGACGAGCGCGATTGTGCGCCCGCGACGAACGACTCGAGCCACCGTCCCATGCCCGACGACCTTCCGTTTCGATCGCTCACCGAACTCTCGCGCCTGCTCGCCGAAGGCAGCACAAGCTCGCGCGAGATCGTCGAGGCGTGTCTCGCGCGCATCGACGCGCTCGACAGCCGCCTGCACGCGTTCGTCGACGTCTGGCGCGACGACGCGCGGGCGGGTGCCGACGCGGCCGATCGCGCGCGCCGCGCAGGCGTCGCGCGCGGGCCCCTCGGTGGGCTGCCGATCGCGCTCAAGGATCTGCTGCACGTCGCCGGACGACAGACGACCGCCGGCTCGAAGAGCTGGCTCGGACGGATCTCCGACCGCACGGCAACCGTGGTCGAGCGCCTCGTCGGCGCCGGGATGATCCCGCTCGGCAAGACGCACATGGTCGAGTTCGCTTTCGGCGGCTGGGGCCGCAACGTGCCGATGGGCGCGCCGTGGAACCCGTGGGACCTGCGCGTGCATCGCGTCGCGGGCGGATCGTCGAGCGGCTCGGCGGTCGCGGTCGCCGGCGGTCTCGTCCCCGCGGCGATCGGTTCCGACACCGGCGGGTCGATCCGCATTCCCGCTTCGCTGTGCGGCCTGACGGGACTCAAGCCGACGTGGGGTCTCGTGAGCCTCCATGGCGCAGTGCCACTTTCCACGACGCTCGATTCGATCGGACCGCTCGCGCACACCGTCGAGGACGCTGCGCTGCTCACCGCGGCGATGGCGGGGCCCGACCCCCGCGATCCCGCCACGCTCGCGGCGCCGCGCGTCGACCTCCAGGCGGCGCTGGCCGGCCCGGCCGACGTCCGCGGAATGCGCGTGACGGCGCTCGCAACGGAAACGTTTCCCGCGTTCACGCAGCCCGACGTGATCGCCGCGTTCGGCCACGCGATCGCCACGCTGCGCGGCCTGGGCGCCGTCGTCGACGAAGAGCGCGTGCCCCTCGATTTCGAAGACCTGATGGTGAGGAACGGACGGATCATCGCCGCCGAGGCCTATGCCGTGCACCGCGCGTACATCGAGGACGAGCGCCTCGACATCGACCCGTGGGTGCGTCGGCGCGTCCTGAGCGGGAAGGCGATCGGCGCGGCCGATTACATCGACGACATCGCCGGGCAGCGCCGTGCCGCCGCGTCGTTCGCCGCATGGATGCGCGGCCGCGCCGCGCTGCTGACGCCGACACTGCCGATCACCGCGACGCCGCTCGAAGAAGTCGACGAGTCGACGACACCGCTCGCCACGTGGACGCGCGCCGGCAACTTTCTCGGCGCGTGCGCGCTGTCGCTGCCGGCGGGATTCGCGTCCGGCGGCCTGCCGATCGGCGTCCAGCTGATCGGCGCGCCGTTCACCGAGGCGACGCTGGTGCGGATCGGCAGGGCGTTCCAGGGGGCGACGGACTGGCACCGCCGCCGGCCGGAACCGATGTCCTGACGCCGGCCTCCGCCGTCGTCACTCGGTCGGCAGAAACCCCTCGATCGAAAGGTAGCGCTCGCCCGTATCGTAGTTGAAGCCCAGCACGCGCGATCCCGCCGGGAGATCGGGCAGCTTCTGCGCAATGGCGGCGAGCGTCGCGCCGGAGGAAATCCCGACGAGCATGCCCTCCTCGCGCGCCGCGCGGCGCGCCATCTCGCGGGCCGCCTCGGCCTCGACCTTGACGACCCCGTCGAGCAGCGGGACGTCGAGATTCTTCGGGATGAAGCCGGCGCCGATGCCCTGGATCGGATGCGGCGACGGAGCGCCGCCCGAGATGACGGGCGAGGCGCTGGGCTCGACGGCGAACACCTTGAGCGACGGCCACGCCTTCTTCAGGACGCGCGCGCAGCCGGTGATGTGGCCGCCGGTGCCCACGCCCGTGATCAGCGCGTCGAGGCCTTCGGGAAAGTCGGCGAGGACTTCGCTCGCCGTGGTGCGCGCGTGCACCTCGACGTTGGCGGGATTGTCGAACTGCTGCGGCATCCACCCGCCCGGTGTCGCCGCCACGAGCTCCTGCGCCTTCGCGATCGAGCCCTTCATGCCCTCGGCGCGCGGCGTCAGCACGAACGTCGCGCCGTAGGCGAGCATCAGCCGCCGCCGCTCGATCGACATGCTGTCGGGCATCACCAGCACGAGCCGGTAGCCCTTGACCGCGGCGACCATCGCGAGGCCGATGCCGGTGTTGCCCGAAGTGGGCTCGACGATCGTGCCACCCGGCTTCAGCTTCCCGGTCACCTCGGCGTCCTCGACCATCGACAGCGCGATGCGGTCCTTGATCGAGCCGCCGGGATTGGCGCGCTCCGACTTGATCCAGACCCGGCTCGATGTGCCGAACAGGCGATTGATGCGGATGTGCGGCGTATTGCCGATCGTATCGAGGATGCTGTTCGCTTTCATGGGATCCTTCCACGGTTGGGACATCGGGAAACGGCAGGCGCAGCCGCACATCCTACCTTCGTCGTCGGCCCGCGCAAGCACGGTCAGTGCAGCCGAATCCGCGGCGCCCGGGATAGTCTCGGCGACGGCGTCGCCGCGCGGATGGACTGCCCTGGACCCATCACCCCCACAACAGGATAAAATCGCGCAAGACCCCCATGCTCGGCACTCGGGCGGCCTTTCCGTCAACGCTTCGTCCGGCCCGTTCCCATGAGCCACAAACACGAAAATCTGATCCGCGCGATCTTTCACGATCCCATCAGCGGCAACATCCAGTGGCGGGAGATCGAGTCGCTGCTGCGCCATCTCGGCGCCGCGGTGGAATCGCTGTCCGGCACGCGTGTCCGCGTCAAGCTCAACGGTTACGAGGGCGTCCTGCACCGCCCGCATGGCGGCAACGCGCTTGGGCGGCAGGACGTCCAGCACCTGCGCGAGTACCTGGCGCATGCGCGGGTCACGCCGTCGCTCTACGAGACCGCGCGCAAGGGTTGACGCCGCGCCCGTCGCCTGCGCGGCTGCGACGATGGTGGACCGTGGTTCTGGCCGCAGGTTCACGGCGGCGGAGGTCGTGGCCGTACCGACATTCGGCCGGGGCCGACGCGAACGGCCGGGCCGCGGCACGGAACAGGAGACAGTTGCGATGATCGGTCGATGGACGGCAATCGCAGCTGGCATCGCCGCGGCATTGTTCGTCGCGAGCGCGGCCTGGGCGCAGTATCCGGGCGGCGGTTCGGGTGGCACCGGCGGCTCGCGCGCCGGCAAGGGAACCTCCCGCCCCCCCGCCGTCGAGCGCGATCCGGCGCTCGCGGCGGCGCAGGCCGGCCTCGCCGAGCAGGCCCGGTTCCAGTTGCGCGAGCTCGAGGACGACCTGAAGCTCGCCCCCGCCCAGCGCGCGGCGTGGGCCGGATACGCCGACAAGGTATCGAAGCTCGCGGACGACGTCGTCCGCAATCGCAACTCGGTGCGTTTCCCCAAGGGCACGGCCCCGGAGCAGCTCGAGTTCATCACCGAAACGTTGCGCAACCGCCTGACCGCGATCGAGGACATCGCCGACGCCGGGAAGTCGCTCTACGCGGTGCTGACGCCCGACCAGAGAGCGGTCGCCGACGGCCGCGTGGCGCGGATCCCGATCCCGCTCATCGTCCCCGCGCAGGCGATCGCCGATGCGGCAGCGAGGGGGGTGCGCCCGGGCGACGGCCCGCCGGCCAACGCCCCTCCCGGGCGGTAGATCCCGCCGCGTGTGCTTGCATCGACGGCCCGACGCCCTAACATCCAACACGTATAATTGATCTGTTCGCCGCCCGCCGCCCACGGCCGGCGGCTTTTGTTTTGCTGAAGCGGGTGGTCGACCGCCGCCCCGAATCGATGGATACGCCCTCCTTTCCCGCCGACCTCGTGCGTGACGTCGCCAGGCGCCGCACGTTCGCGATCATCTCGCACCCGGACGCGGGCAAGACGACGCTGACCGAGAAGCTGCTGCTCTACGGCGGCGCCATCCAGATGGCGGGCACGGTCAAGTCGCGCAAGAGCCGGCGCCACGCGACCTCCGACTGGATGGAGGTCGAGAAGCAGCGCGGCATCTCGGTGACGAGCTCGGTGATGCAGTTCGACTACGCGGGCCACACGATCAACCTGCTCGACACGCCGGGGCACGAGGACTTTTCCGAGGACACCTACCGCGTGCTGACCGCCGTCGACGCGGCGGTGATGGTGATCGACGCCGCCAAGGGCGTCGAGGCGCAGACGATCAAGCTGCTCGACGTTTGCCGGCTGCGTGCGACGCCGATCATCACGTTCGTGAACAAGATGGACCGAGAGGTCAGGGAACCGCTGGCGCTGCTCCAGGAGATCGAATCGGTGCTCGCGATCGACTGCGCGCCGGTCAGCTGGCCGATCGGCATGGGGAAGAGCTTCCGCGGCGTGTTCGATCTGCTGCGCGACCGATTGAAGCGCTTCACGCCGGGCGAGGAGCGCGTGAGCGACGAGGGCGAGGTGATCGAGGGCCTCGCCAATCCGCGGCTCGACGCGCTGTTTCCCGGCGAGATGCCCGCCGTGCGCCACGACGTCGACCTCATTCGCGACGCGAGTCACCCCTTCGACATGGACGAGTTTCTCGCCGGGCGGCAGACGCCCGTCTTCTTCGGCTCGGGCATCAACAACTTCGGCGTGCAGGAAATCCTGCAGGCGCTGATCGACTGGGCGCCGCCGCCGCAGCCGCGCAACGGCGGCAGCCGCCTTGTGCAGCCGGCGGAGGCGGCCTTTTCCGGCTTCGTGTTCAAGATCCAGGCGAACATGGACCCGAAGCACCGCGACCGCATCGCGTTCTTCCGGGTGTGCTCGGGCCGCTACCGGCCGGCGATGAAGGTGCGCCATCTCCGGAGCCATCGCGAGATGAAGCTCGCCAACGCGCTGACCTTCATGGCCAACGAGCGCGTGGCGAGCGAGGACGCGGTGGCCGGCGACATCATCGGCATCCACAACCACGGGCAGCTGTCGATCGGCGACACGCTGACCGAAGGCGAGGCGCTCGCGTACAGAGGCATCCCGTATTTCGCGCCGGAGCTCTTTCGCGTTGCGCGGCCGCGCGACCCGTTCAAGGGGAAGCCGCTGTCGAAGGGCCTGCGCGAGCTCGGGGAGGAGGGCGCGATCCAGGTGTTCGAGGCCACGCACGGCGGCGCGCTGCTCCTGGGCGCCGTGGGCCCCCTGCAGTTCGAGATCGTCGCGCATCGGCTGGCAACCGAGTACAACGTGGACGCGATCTACGAGACGGCCAACATCTCCACGGCGCGCTGGCTCACGTTTCCCGACGACGCCACGCGCCGCGATTTCGAGCGCCAGCAGGCCGCGTCACTCGCGACCGACGTCGACGGCAACCCCGTCTTTCTCGCGACCAACAAGTACAACCTCCAGGTGACGATGGAGCGCTGGCCGAAGGTCGGCTTTCGCGCGACGCGCGAGCACGGGGAGCGCCTTGCGCACGCCTGAGCGGCCCCCTGCCTGCCGGGTTGCCTTCGGGCGGCGGTCGGCCCCCCGCTGAAGTCGGACCCGCGTCCGTCAGCCGCCGGGCGTCGGAACGCCGGGCGGCGGATAGTTGGGCGGCGGGTAGTTTCCGCCCGCAGCCCCCGGCGGCGCCGGGTAGGTGCCCGTCCCCGCGGGCGGCGCCGGAGTGTTCGGCGGCGGGTAATACGCACCCGGGGCCGGAGCATTCGCCGGCGGATAAGGGGGCGACGCGTAAGAGCGCACAGCCGGAGCACGGTAGGCCGCGCCGCCGGGCACCTGGTTGCCGCGCGCGTACATGCACTGCACGTAGGCGATGTCGTAGTTCCGCTGCAGCGTGTACGACGAATAGCCGGCCGTGTTGGCCCCCGCGGCGCTGCCGAACAGCAATCCGGTGCCGGCGCCGATGGCGGCACCCTGGCCCGCCTGGCCCGACACCGACCCGAGTATCGCCCCCGCGGCTGCACCGAGTGCCGCGGCGGCCACTGCGTTCGCTGCCGCGGCGTCGCTCGCTGCCTGGCCGGCAACCGGTCCGCCGATCACCGACTGCGCGTAATTGCGGCACATGGCCTCGTCGTTGCGGAAGTCGTCGAAGCTCCTCCGCGATCCCGGCAGCACCATCACGCCGGGCCCGGTTGGAACCGTGACGCAGCCGCTCAGCACCGCTACGGCAACGAACGGAACGAACAGTGAGCGCATACTCATCATCGTGTCGCCTGACGAATGGTGATCACTGCGCGGGCGCCGAGGGATTCGGCGCATTGGGGCCGCGTGGCGGGACGACCGTCATCCAGGGTTTCGAGCAGTTCCGGACATACGGGAAGTAGCCCGCGGGATCCGTGCAGTAGTACCAGAAACCCGTCGGCGCCTGCGGCTCCACGAAAGTCTGCGGGCCGCCCATGCCGGGCGCCGCAGCGACGGTCACGGGCGCATTCCAGACAGGCCAGTCCCAGCCCCATGGCGCATCGGCGACGACCCCGACGCTTGTACCCCAACCCCAGCCCCACCCGGGACCCCACCAGGTGCCCCAGCCAGGACCCCAGCCGCCCCACCATGTGCCGGCGGGCGGGCCCCACCATACGCCACCGCCCCAGCCCGGCCGGCCCCAGCCGCCCCCGTGCCAGTTTCCGCCGTGCCAGCCGCCGCCCCAGTGTCCGCCGCCACGGTAGTAGCCGCCCCCTTGTCCGCCGCCACCATGGTAACCGCCACCCATGCCGGGACCGCCGCCGCCCCCGCGGGGTGCGCCACCGCCGGCGCCGGGTCCGCCTCCACCGCCGCCGGGCCCGCCACCCCCCCCACCGTGTCCCTGTGCCAACGCAGCGTCACTGGCCAGCGCCACGGCCAGTACGGCAGCGAGTGCCAACGCGAAATTCTTCATGGATTGCCCTCCAGTCGCCATGCCTGTTCGACGCGCCGATGCTCCAAGAGTTCGCGTCTGTCGCGACGCCGGAAGCCCCTGTTACCTCGCCGAACAACGCGGGGTGCCGCAGGCCGTGGCTCACGCCATCGGCGCCGACCGAAAGACGGCAGGCCCGCGACTACTCGTTCGTGCGGGCCTGTTCCGCTAAAACGCCAACACCCCATGCGCGGTTGACGAGGGCATGCGCGGCGACCGGTGGCGCGATCGACACGGCTTCGGCGTCGCCCGTTCCGGACCCGTCCAGCGGCCCGAAAACCTCCCGCAGCGCCTGGCGGTAATCGGCGTCGCCGACCAGCATGCTGTTGTTGTGGCTGCCGTCGCGGACCAGCAGCAGCTTCTTGGGCGCGGGAGCGGCCGTGTACAGCGCCTCGCTGAAACGCGCCGGCACGAAACGATCGCCGGCGCCGTGCACGATCAGCACCGGGATTCTTATCTGCCCGATCTTCTCGATCGAATCGAACTTCTGCGACAGCAGCGGGCCAACCGGCAGCCAACCCTTGCTCACCTCCGCGGCCATGTCGGCCAGCGAAGTGAACGACGATTCGACGATCAGCCCGCGCGCCTGCGCACCCTCGGCAGAAAGGCGCGCGGCGAGATCGATCGCGACCGCGCCGCCGAGCGAATGGCCGTAAATCAATCGCCGCGAGGCGTCCGGCTCGTGCCGGACGAGCCACTGCCAGCCGACACGCGCGTCTTCGTACACGGATTCTTCCGACGGCAGGTCGCCGTCGCTCCTGCCGAAGCCGCGGTAGTCGATGGCGAGCACCGAAAAACCGAAGCGTCTCAGCTGCGAAATGCGGTTCAGGTGACCGGTGAGGTTCCAGCGCGCGCCATGCAGATAGAGGACGGCCGGCGCAGCGGGATTGTCATCGGGCCACCACCACGCATGGATGCGCGGCGCGTCGACGCCGGATCCGACCGGCAGGTAGAGCTCCTGCACGGCGACGGGCATGCCGTCATACCAGCCCGCGGCCTCGCGGATGGGACGGAAGACGAGTTCGCGTTCCTTGAGCTCGAGCCCGACGCAGCCGCCGATCACGGCGAGAACCAATCCCGCGCCGACGAAAGCGCGGAACCGGGCGGATCGGGATGGGGCCATTCCGTTCACGGGCGCTCGCTTGCCGGAAGACGCAGACGTTGCGGAGATTACCTCATAATGGCGGCTGGCCTGTCGTTCCGGCCCCTACCGCAAGTGCCGCGGAATTGCAGCGATGACCGCACCGAGCCAGGCAACCCCGCTTTCGCCGCAGGAACTCGATCGGCTCGAGACGCTGCTCGGCTCGGACGCCTTTCGCGGCGAGGCGATGCCGCTCGACGCGCTGCAGGGGCTCTTCTTCGCGGTCGCGAGCGCGCCCGACCTCATCCTTCCGTCGCACTGGCTGCCCGTGGCGCTCGGCGAGAGCCCGGAATACGAAGGTCACGAGCAGGCGCAGGAAGCGCTCGAGCTCGTGATGCGCTTCTACAACCAGTGCGTGCACGCCGCCAAGGCGGACGATTTCACGCTGCTGCTCTATCAGCGCGAAGGCGGCCGCGACGACCTCGAAACGTGGTGCGCCGGCTATCTCGACGGTGTCGAACTTTCGGAGCCCGGCTGGCACGAGGCCGGCGATCCGGACGAAGTGGACGAGCTGCTGTTTCCGTTCGTCGTGCTCGCCGGCGAGCTGCCCGACAGCGAGAAGCGGCAGTTCCGCCCGGCCGAGTGGCGCGAGCTCGTCAAGTCGTGCGAAGACGCAATCGGCGACGCGATCGTCGAGGTCCGCGAGTACTGGAACGTGGTGCGGAACCCGCCGACGACGGTGCGCCGCGACGCGCCGAAAACCAGGCGCAACGATCCGTGCCCGTGCGGCAGCGGAAAGAAATTCAAGCAGTGCTGCGGCGCACCGGAGCGGTTGCACTGACGCCGGTCTGCGTGGAGCGAGCAGATTCGGGCACATGGCGGCAATCGCCCATCGCCGCCGTGCGCCGGACTGCCCCAACGGCCCGCTACCTGCCGTCCACCTGGCGTCGGCGCGCGAGATCGATGTCGAGGTACTTCCAGTAGGTCTGGAACACCGGCGGGGCGAAGCCCTGCACCCACGGCTGCACGAAGTTGTTCTCGAGCCGGAAGACGACGGGGATGAGCGGCGCGTAGGTCTGCGCGATCTCCGACATCCTGCGCGCGGCGGCGATCTGGCCCGCTTCCCCCGGGCTCTTCAGGAACTCCGCCAACGCGCGATCGTATTCGCCGGACTTGAAGCGCGACGCGTTCACCGTCGGCGGTTCCGTGCCGGAGAGCTGGATCAGTTCCGCGTAGCCCGACGGGATGCCGCCGTAACCCCCGAAGTACATCTGGAACTTGCCGGCCTCGAGCTCCTTGATGACGTCCTGGAACGGGGTCAGCCGGTACCCCATCCGCAGTCCGATCGCGTCCATCTCCTTCTTCCAGAGCGTCTGGATCTCGCGCGAGATCGCGGCCGAGCGCAGCGACAGCGTCAGCGTGAGCGGCTTGCCGTCCGGCGCGCGGCGGTAGCCATCGGGATCGCGCTTGCCGTAGCCGTAGCGGTCGAGCAGTGCGTTCGCCGCGACGGGGTCGTGCGGCGGCCGCGCGGGGAGCGCCGGGTCGTGACCGGTCGCGCGCGGGGGCACCAGCTGGTTCGCCGGCACGGCCTGGCCGGCATAGACGACCTTCACGAGACTTTCGGTGTCGATCGCGAGCGCGATCGCCCGGCGCAGCGCGACGCGCTCGTTGCCCATACCGCCGATGACCGGATCCGCGATGTTGAGATAGAACGAGAACAGGTAGGGTTCGGGAAACACGTGGCGCGCGATGCCGCGTGCAGCGTATTCGGGCCTCAACCTGCCGTTCGCGAGCAGGCGGTTCGCGATCTCGCCGCGCAGCACGACGTAGTCGAGGCGCCCGCGGTCGAACTCGAGCAGGCGCGTGACGTCTTCCTCGATCACGCTGATCTCGACGACACCGATCTGCGGCAGCGTTCTTCCCTGCATGCTGCGCACGAGACCCGCCTGCGCGGGATCGCCGCTTTCGGGAAACCGGGCCGGCCCGTAGCCCGGATTCGCCTCGAGCACGATGCGCGAGCCGCGCTTCCATTCCTTCAGGCGAAACGGCCCCGTCCCGACCGCGCGGGTGCGGATGTCGGCGCCGGCGCTCTCGACGACTTCGCGCGCGGCGACGCGGGTGGTCAGGAACTCCTCGATGTTGGGGAAGTTCGTCTCGTTCAGCCGGAGTTGCAGCGTGTTGCGGTCGAGCGCGCGCAGGCCGGCGATGGGCCGGTCGTAGTCCAGCCCCGCGCCCGCCTGGCGGGCCGCGTCGACGACGGCGCGCGCGCCAACGATGAGATCGGTGACGATCGGGTTGCCGCCGCGACGCAGGTCGGGATCGAGCCAGCGCTTCAGCGAATACACGTAGTCGTCGGCGACGACCTCGCGCGGCTTGCCGCCAAACGCCGGGTCGTCGGTGAAGAAGATGCCGGGCTTCACCCGGATCGTCCAGAGCTTCCCGCTTTCGGTGACCTCCGGCAGCGCGGCGGCGCCCACCGGCGCGAGGCGCGCCGGCGACGCCAGGTAATCCCATTCGTAGAGCCCTTCGAAGATCGCGGCGAGCACGTCGAAGGAAGGGCTGTCGTTGTACTGATGCGGATCGAGGGTCTCGATGTCGGGCGACGCGACCCGCAGGACCTTGGCCGGATCGGCCGCCGAGACGGTGCCGGCCCACGCGACCGCGAGGACGGCGAAGAGCCGCACGACGATGCTGGGCACTCGCATGGCGAACCCCGGTGGCCGTGCGGCGCGTGCCGCGCGTGCCGGGCAGGGGCCCGGCGCGCCGATTATGCCGGATGCGCCGGCCCATTCGCCGCCCTGCAATTCCGGCGCGATGGGGGCGCCCGGTTCACACCTTGCGTCGGGACCGCACCGGTGGGTCGGCAACCGGCAGGTCCCATCGCTCGGTCGCGAAGTGCTCGACCAGGAAATCGGCGAACGTCCGGACTTTCGCGGACAGGTGCCGGCGGCTCGGATACACGACGTAGATGTTGAGAGGCGGCGGCTCGTAGGCGCACAGGATGGGGGTGAGCCGCCCGGCGCGCACGTCGGGACCGACGATGAAATCCGGCTCGCGCGCGATGCCGACGCCCTCGGCCGCGAGCGCTTCGTTGAAGCGCCCGTTGTTCGCGTGGACCGGGCCTGCGATCCGGACGCTGCGCTCGCCGCCCTCAGGGTCGCGGAACGCCCAGATGTTTCGATTGGGCGCGTACTCGTAAGTCAGGCAGACGTGCCGCGCGAGGTCTTCCGGCTTCCGGGGCTCGCCATTGCGCGCGAGATAGGCCGGCGCTGCACAGCAGACGAGGCGGGTCGTTCCGACCCTGCGACCGACCATGTTCTGGCTGCGGGTCTCGCCGATGCGCACGGCGAGATCGAAGCCCTCCTCGACGAGATCGACCACCCGCTCCGACAGCTCCACGTCGAAGCGCACCTGCGGGTGCCGGGCCGCGAACGCGGCGATCGCCGGGGCGAGATGGCGCGTGCCGAACGTCGCCGAACACGTAAGGCGCAGCGTGCCGCGCGGCACGACCGACGCCGCGGACACGGCAACTTCGGCCTCCTCGAGGTCGGCGAGCAGCTGCACGCAGCGCTCGTAGAACGCCTGGCCGGTCTCGGTGAGCGAGAGCCGGCGCGTCGTGCGGTTGAGAAGCCGCGCGTCGAGGTGCGCCTCGAGGTCGGCGACCTGTCGCGACACCGACGACACCGACACGCCGAGACGCTCGGCGGCGCGCGCGAAGCTCCCGGCTTCCACGACGCGGGCGAAGGCGGTGAGGGCCTGGAAGCGGTCCATGGCGAACGAGCATTATTGCATATATTGCAATGGTGCTTCAACCACTCGCCCGTTTATATTGGCAGTGGCAACTGTCATGATTCGCCCCGTCGTGCCTTCGCGGCGCGCACCCACCCAAAGGAGCGAACATGACCGAATCCCGCAATCCCGCCGTCGCCGCCCTCGTGCTGCGCGTATCGCTGGGTACGCTGTTCATCGCCCACGCGCTGCTCAAGTATTTCGTCTTCACGCTGCCCGGCAACGCGCAGTTCTTCGAGTCGCTGGGCCTCCCGGGCGTCCTCGGCTACGCGACCTTCGCCGCCGAGCTGGCCGGCGGCGTCCTGCTCGTCCTCGGCGTCCAGTCGCGCATCGTCGCGCTGGCGCTCGTGCCGGTGCTGCTGGGCGCGACCTGGGCCCACGCCGGCAACGGCTGGCTGTTCACCTCGCCGAAGGGCGGCTGGGAATACCCGGCGTTCTGGACCGTCACACTGATCGTGCAGGCGCTGCTCGGCGACGGCGCGTACGCGCTGCGCCCGACGTCCCGCGAGCCCGCGTTGCGCACCGCCTGATGGTTCGGGAATTGCCGTCCCGCGCAATACACTGCGTGCAGCCATGACCCGCCTCCCCACGCTCTTCCTCTCGCATGGCTCGCCGATGAACGCGGCCGCGCCGACGCCGTCCTCCCGCGTCTGGGAGTCCCTTGCGCGCACTTTGCGCAAGCCGCGGGCCGTCCTGGTCGCCTCCGCGCATTGGGAGACTTCCGTGCCCATGCTGACGGGGAGCCCGAAGCCCGAGACGATCCACGATTTCGGTGGCTTTCCCGACGCGCTCTACCGCCTCCGCTATCCCGCGTCAGGCGCACCCGAGCTGGCGGCGGAGGCCGTGGCGCTGCTGAGAGTCGCCGGCATCACGGCGGGCGTCGACGGCTGCCGCGGGCTCGATCACGGCGCATGGGTGCCGCTCGTCTGGATGTACCCCGACGCCGGTGTGCCCGTGGTCGAGATCTCGCTGCAGCCGGCGCTGGGCGCCGCGCACCACTTCGAGCTCGGCCGCGCGCTCTCCCCGCTCGCCGACGACGGCGTGCTGATCGTCGGATCCGGCCACGCGACGCACAATCTGCGCGACTGGATGGCCAATCCGCGGCGGCCGGAGCCGCTTCGCTACGCGCTGGCGTTCGCCGACTGGCTGCACGAGCGCCTCGCCGCGCGCGACACGGCGGCGCTGATCGCGTATCGAGACGTCGCGCCGGAGGCCGTGCGCGCCCATCCGTCCGACGAACACTACCTGCCGCTGCTCGTCGCCTGGGGCGCCGCCGGCGACGGCGCGCGCGCCGAGCGGATCGAGGCGGGCTTCGAGGCGGGCGCGCTCGCCAACGATTCGTACCTGTTCCATCCGGCGATCGGCGCGGCGCGGTGAGCTCGGCGCGTGCGGTCGCCGCGGTTCATTCGAAGCCGGCGCGTTCGCGCTGCACCCGCGACGCAGGCCCGGCAAGCAGCGCGACAAACCGTCGTGCGAGGTCGGGATCGGCCGCGCCCGCGCACACCGCGGCCGTGTAGACCGTCGCGAGTTCGTGCTCGGCCGGCAGCGGACCGACCAGCGCCACGCCCGGCGTGTACGTGATCTCGGTGATCTGCGTGCAGCCGACGAGTCCCTGCTCCGACGTGTGCGCCAGCGCACGCATCGCCGTCGCGCCGTTCGGATACGGGCGCAGCCGCGGCGCGACCTCCGCGTGGATGCCGAGCGTCCGGAGCACCGTGACGAAGTGGATGCCCGCGGTGGCGAGCTCCGGATCCGGGATGTAGATCCCTCTTGCTGCGAGCAGCAGGGCTCGCAATGCGGCGCCGTCGGCGATGTCCGGCAGGGGCTCGCCTGCGCGGACCGCGACGCCCGTGCGCACGCGGCCGAGCGGCGCGCTCGTGCCGGGGACCACACGGCCCTCCCGTTCGAGGTCCGCCACCATCGCCGCGGTCAGGACGACGACGTCGCAGGGCTCGCCCGCGACGAGCTTCTCCCGCATCGCGCCGACCGCGCCGAACGTGCCCCGCAGACTCGCGCCGGTCTCGCCGCGGAATTCCTCCTGCAGCACCCCGACGAGCCCCTGCGCGGCGCCGCCGGAAAGCAGGTGCAGACCCACGTCCGGCATCGGTCAGCCCGGCGCGGCGACGATGCGCTCGGCGGTGATCGGGAGGTCGCGCACGCGCACGCCCGGCGCGTCGTACACGGCGTTGGCGATCGCGGCCGCCGCCGGACCCAACGCCGTCTCGACGACGCCTTCCGCGCCGCCGACGGCGAGCGTGAGCCGTTCGCGCGGCCCCGCGCTCACTGGTCGGCCTTCGCTCCGGAGATCTTCACGATGCGCTCCCACTTGACGATGTCGTCGTTCAGGTAGCGGCCGAAGGCCTCGGGCGTCATCACCATCGGCAGCGCGCCCTGGGCCGCCCACTCCTGGCGCACGTCCGCCCGGCTCTGGATCTTCGCGATCTCGGCATTCAGCCGGCCGACGATCGCAGGCGGCGTTCCCTTCGGCGCCATGATGCCGAGCCAGATCACCGTCTCGTAGCCGGGGACGCCCGCCTCCGCGATCGTCGGCACGTCCGGCAGTACCGACGAGCGCGTCCTGCCGGTCGTGCCGAGCGCCCTGACCTGGCCGGCGCGGGCATGCTGGCTCATCGTGGTCACGGCGTCGAACATCATCTGCACCTGCCCGCCGAGGACGTCGGTCCGCGCGCCGGAGCTCCCCTTGTACGGAATGTGGACGATGTCTACCCCCGCCATCGCCTTGAAGAGCTCGCCGGCCATGTGGTACGGCGTGCCCGGGCCGGAGGACGCGTAGTTGAGCTTGCCGGGGTTCGCCTTGGCGAGCTTGACGAGGTCGGCGACGCTGCTCGCCCCGACCGAAGGGTGGACGACGAGCACGAGGTCCGAGTAGTTGACGGGCGCGACGGGCACGAAGTCGCGCATCAGCTGGTACGGCCTGTTCGGGATCAGCGTCTCGTTGACCGTCTGCGTGTTCGACATCATCAGCAGCGTGTAGCCGTCCGGCGCGCTTTTCGCGGCCGCGTCGGTGCCGATGATCGAGCCGGCGCCGGGGCGGTCGTCGACGACGACCGGCTGGCCGAGCGTCTCCTGCAGGCGCACCGCGACGAAGCGCGCGTAGACGTCGGCCGGGCCGCCGGCGGCGAACGGCACGATGATCCGGATCGGCTTCGCGGGCCAATCCTGCGCGAACGATGACACGCCGGCCAGCGCAACGGCGATGCCGGCGAGCGACTTGATGATCGGACGAAGCATGCGCGACTCCCGGAGCTCGTGACGGCCCGTGGAAACGAACCGCAATCTACACCGTGCGCTCCGGCGCTGGCAAAAACATCGGCGCCGACGCTCGCTCGCGGGACCGACCGGACGCGCGCAACGGCATCCGGGCGTGGTCGTCCGCGGCGCGGCCGACGCGCGGCACTGTGCCGTCGGCGACGGGGAGCTTAGAATCGCGTGCCACGGCTCCCCGGAGTGCCGCGGCCGACGGCCACGGCACTCCGGGGAGCCGTGGCCGTCGGCCGCGCGCGCGACCGCGCGCTCCCTGCCCGCAACCCCGCGAAGGACCTTCCACGATGACGCACGAATCCGACCTCTCCGCCCTGAAGGACCACCTGCGGACGATCGACGACCTGCGCCGCGCGGCGTCGGTGCTGCACTGGGACCAGGCCACCTACATGCCGCCGGGCGGCGCCGCCGCCCGCGGCCGCCAGCTGGCGCTCCTCGGGCGCGTGGCGCACGAGCGGCTCACGTGCTCCGACGTCGGCCGGCTCCTCGATGCCCTCACGCCATGGGCCGAGGCGCAAGGGGCCGACTCGGACGTCGCCGCGCTGATACGGGTCACGCGCCGCGACTACGAGCGGGCGACGCGCGTGCCGGCTGCCTTCGTCCAGCGCTTGAACGAGCACACCGCGGCGTCCTACCACGTATGGGAGCGCGCGCGGCCGGCCAACGACTTCGCCGCCGTGCGGCCGCTGCTCGAGACCACCGTCCTGCTGAGCCGCGAGCTCGCGGCGTTCCACCCCGGTTACGCGCACCCGTACGACGCGCTCATCGACCTCGCCGAGGACGGCATGACGGTCGCGGCCGTGCGCACGCTGTTCGCCGAGCTGCGCGCCGGCCTCGTGCCCCTGATCGACGCGATCCGCGCGCGCCCGGAGGCGGACGACCGCTGCCTCCGTGGCAATTTTCCCGAGGCCGCGCAACAGGCGTTCGGAGAGCGCGTGATCCGTGCCTTCGGCTACGACTTCGCGCGCGGCCGGCAGGACAAGACAGCCCACCCGTTCATGACCAAACTCGGCCGGGGCGACGTGCGGATCACCACCCGTTTCCGGGGGGACGATCTGTCAGACGGCCTCTTCTCGACCCTGCACGAGGCCGGTCACGCGATGTACGAGCAGGGCATCGACGACGCGCTCGACGGCACGCCGCTCTTCCGGGGCACGACGTCGGGCGTGCACGAAAGCCAGTCCCGGCTGTGGGAGAACCTCGTGGGCCGCAGCCTTCCGTTCTGGCACCACTGGTTTGCGCCGCTCAAGGCCGCGTTCCCCGGTGCGCTCGCCGGAACCGACGTCGACACCTTCTACCGCGCGATCAACAAGGTCGCACCGTCGCTCGTTCGGACCGACGCCGACGAGGTGACCTACAACCTGCACGTGATGCTGCGCTTCGACCTCGAGCTCGCGATGCTAGAGGGAACGATCAAAGTCGCCGACCTGCCCGAAGCGTGGCGCGCGCGCGTGCGGAGCGACCTGGGCGTCGCGCCCCCCGACGACCGCGACGGCGCGCTGCAGGACGTGCACTGGTACGCAGGCATCGTCGGCGGCGCATTCCAGAGCTACACGCTCGGCAACATCATGAGCGCCCAGTTCTTCGCTGCGGCGCGGCGCGACCTCGGCGATCTCGACGCCCAGATCGGCGCGGGCGAGTTCGGCCCGCTCCGCGCGTGGCTGACCGAGCGGATCTACCGCCACGGCCGCAAGTTCACGGCGCCCGAGACCGTCAGGCGCGCGACGGGCGAGCCGATGTCGATCGGGCCGTATCTCGCCTACCTGAACACGAAGTACGGTGCGCTGTACGGGCTCTGAGGCAACCCGCACCGCCGGTCCGCGCCCAATGGCTCGGCGTGCACCGGCGCCGCCCGCGCCGACCGATCGCGGCGCCGTGCCGGGCAACCGCCCGATCGACCGATCACCGGGACGTGGTCCGGATGCCGGCCGCGGTGCGCTCCGAAAGGATGCCCATGAGTGACGACAACGACATCATCGCCGAAGCCTGGAACACGGTCCTCTTCGAGAAGTTCTCCCGGTTCAAGCATCTGCTGGTCACGGGCCTTGCGGGGCACAGCGACGAAGCGCTCGCACGCCATCCGCACCCGCGCGGCGCGCGGGTGCTCGACCTCGGTTGCGGCTTCGGCGACAGCACGCTGCGCATCGCGAGAAACGTGGGTCCCGACGGCGAGGCCGTCGGCGTGGACTGCGCCCCGAATTTCATCGATGCCGCGATCCACGATGCCCGGCAGGCCGGGGTCGACAACGCCTCGTTCTTCGTCGCCGACGTGCAGAGGGACGCCCTGCGCGGGCCATACGATCGGGCGTTCGCGCGCTTCGGCACCATGTTCTTCAGCATGCCGGGCGCCGCGATGCGCAACGTCCGGCGCGCGCTCGCGCCCGGCGGCGAGATGACCATGATCGTCTGGCGCCGCCGCGAGGACAACCCCTGGCTGCACGATGCGGAACTGCGGGTGAAGGAAATCGTGCCGGTCGTCTCGCACGAGGACACCGACCAGGTGCACTGCGGTCCCGGCCCCTTCTCGATGGCGGGACCCGACATGGTCAGCGACATGCTGCGGGGGGCAGGGTACGACCGCATCACGTTCGAGCGCTTCGACACCGACATCTGCATCGGCAACGACATCGACGAGGCGATCGAGTTCGCGATGGCGCTCGGCCCCGCTGGCGAGGTCATCCGGCTCGCGGGGGAGGAAGGGGTAAAGCGGAAGGGCCAGGTGGTCGACGCGCTCCGCGAAACGCTAGGCGTGTACGCGCGGGACTCCGGCGTGTGGGCGCCGTCGAGCACGTGGTTCGTGACGGCGCGCAATCCCTAGCACCGCGACGAGCGCCGCTCACGCCGCCAGCCACGCGGCCAGGTCCTGCTTCAGCTTCTTCCGGTCTGTCTCGCGCGTGTACATCATGTGGCCGGCGTCGAAGTAGTGGTGCTGGACGCGGGCCAGCACGTCCGCCGGCACGTCGAGCTGGGCCAACGACCAGTCGGTCGCCGAATACGGCGTGCCGAGGTCGTAGTGACCGCTCGCGACCAGCACCCGCAGGTGTGGATTGCGGCGCAGCGCGCGCGACAGGTCGGGGCTGGTGCAGGCGAAATTGTTGCCCTTCGCCTCGCCCCGGTTCCAGTTCCACTGCTTGTTGACCTCCATCGACATGACGTCGTAGCGCGCGGACGAGTCGATGCCGAGCTGCTCGCTCATGTAGGCGTTTGCCGCCATCGTGAACGGCGCGGTGAGCGCCTCGATGCCCGGATCGAACTCCCACTCGCGCGTGCGGCTCGCCGCCATCGGTCCGGTGACGCGGGCTTCCAGCCTGCCGACGATCTGCCCCCGGTCGCGCAGCAGCTCGAAGAAGAAGGTCGCATCGCTGACGCGCAGGTTCTTCTCCTCCACGAGCGCGGCGGAAAGACCCGTCAGCTCGGCGATGCGCCGGGCGACGCGGCGGCGCTTCGCCTCCGACAGGCGCGCACCCGCGTGCAGCGCGGACAGGTACTCCTCGGCGACGAAGGCCTCGGCCGCGGCGCGTGCGGCCGCGGGTGACTTCGCCGGCAGCCCGGTCAGCTTTCCGTGATACTGCGCGGCGCAGGCGAAGCCCGGCAGGAAGAGCGCGAAAGGCAGATCGTTGCGCGGGACGAACTCGAGGCTCTGCAGGTCCATCGCGCAGGAGACGAGGATCAGGCCGGACAGCGCGACGCCGAGATCCTGCAGCTTGTCGGCGAGCGCCGCTCCGCGGGTCGTGCCGTAGCTCTCGCCGGCCAGGTAGATCGGCGAGCCCCAGCGCCGGTGGCGTCCCAGCCAGGTGCGCACGCACTCGGCGAGCGCGGCGACGTCGCCGTCTACGCTCAGCATCTTCTTGCGTGCCTCCTCGCTCGCGGTGAGCGAATAGCCGGTGTGCGGCGGATCGATGAACACGAGGTCGAAGTGCTCGAACCACGACTGCGGGTTGTCGGCCACCGTATACGGCGGCACCGGCATCGTGCCGTTCTCGTTGATCGCCACGCGCTTGGGGCCGAGCGCACCGAGGTTCAGGAAGACCGACGCCGCGCCCGGTCCCCCGTTGAAGGCGAAGCAGACCGGGCGCGTGCGCGGGTCCGCTTCCTTGAGGAGGTACGCGGTGGTGAAGACCGCGGCCTCCGGCTCGCCGCGCTTCTCGTCCAGCCCGCCGGCCGTTACCGGCACGAAGGCGGCGACCGTCCGGTATGCCATCGCGACGCGGCCGAGCCTGATGCTGCCCTCGCTCGCGTGCGGCTCCTGCGCGAGCAGTTTGTCCACCTTGTCGCGCAGACGCTTCCTTTCTTCGTCGGTGGGCGGGACAGGAGTCGGTACGGTCATGGGTGCCTTGGGTGGAGGGTGGGGCCGGCCGAAGGGCCCGGAACGCCGTCGGAAGCGGCCGCCGGCATGGCCGCGACGCGCATGTTGCCACGAGTCGCGGCAAAGCTCACGGGGCGGTGCAACCGGTCGTCGGCGAGACTGCGGCGTTTCGCCGCGGACATGGGCCGACATGCGCGCGCCGACGTCCGCACCCAAGTCCCGGACATTGACCTCCGTCAACCCCTGACCCGGAGCGAGGACTAGGGTAAAGGTATCCGGTGCGGGACGGGGCGGGTCGAACGCGAATGTTTCTCGCTCCAATGCCGCGCGCCCGCTGTCCGGAATCGTCATCAAGCCAGTGGGAGAAGCGCATGGACAAGATCTGGTTGAAGCAATATCCGCAGGGGATTCCGGCCGAGGTCGACATCACGGAGTACGCTTCGCTGAAGGCGATCCTCGAGCAAAGCTGCCAGCGGTACGGCGACCTGCCCGCGTACCGCAACATGGGGGTATCGATCACCTACCGCGAGCTCGACCAGGCGAGCCGCGCGTTCGGTTCCTACCTGCAGAAGGTGCTGGGCCTGAAGAAGGGCGACCGGGTCGCGATCATGCTGCCCAATCTGCTGCAGTACCCGGTGGCGATGTTCGGTGCGCTGCGCGCCGGCTTGACCGTAGTCAACGTCAATCCGATGTACACGGCGCGCGAGCTGCGGCACCAGCTGAAGGACTCGGGCGCCACCGTCATCGTGGTGCTGGAGAATTTCGCGCACACGCTGCAGGAGGTGGTGGCCGGCACGCAGGTCAGGACCGTCATCACGACGCGGATCGGCGACCTGTTCCCGATGCTGCAGGCGTTCCTCACCAACTTCGTTGTGAAGTACGTGAAGAAGATGGTGCCCGCGTGGCAAATTCCGGACACGATCGGGTTCAAGGAAGCGCTGCGGGAGGGGCAGGCGCGAATCCTGGACGACGTGCCGCTCAGCCACGACGACGTCGCCTTCCTGCAGTACACGGGAGGCACGACCGGCGTGGCGAAGGGCGCCGTCCTCACGCACGGCAACCTCGTGGCGAACCTGCAGCAGCTCTCGGCCTGGATCGGTCGCGACCTGCAGCAGGGCAAGGAGACGGCCATCCTGCCGCTGCCGCTCTACCACATCTACGCGACGACGGCGAACCTCGTATTCATGAAGATCGGCGCGCACATCGTTCTGATCACGAACCCGAAGGACATCCCGGCGTTCGTCGGCGAACTGAAGAAGACCGAGTTCACCGCGATGATCGGCGTCAACACGCTGTACAACGCGCTGCTCAACGCCCCCGGGTTTTCCGAGGTGAACACCCGCAACCTCAAGATGGCCAACGCCGGCGGGATGGCCGTGCAGCGTGCGGTCGCCGAGAGGTGGAAGGCGGTCACGGGGGTACCCCTCGTCGAGGCTTACGGGCTCACGGAAACGTCGCCTGCCGCAATTTCCAATACGCTCGACATCAAGGACTGGACCGGAACCATCGGTGTGCCGATTCCCTCCACCGAAGCCGCGATCCTGGACGACCAGGACCGCGAAATGCCGCTGGGCCAGGTCGGCGAACTGTGCGTGCGCGGTCCGCAGGTGATGAAGGGCTACTGGAACCGTCCCGACGAGACGGCGCGAGTGTTCACGGCGGACGGCTGGTTCCGCACCGGCGACATGGCTTTCATGGACCCGCAGGGCTACGTCAAGATCACCGACCGCAAGAAGGACATGATCATCGTCTCCGGCTTCAAGGTCTTCCCGAACGAGGTCGAGGACGTCGTGATGATGCACCCGGGCGTGCTCGAGGCGGCCGCGATCGGCGCGCACGACGCGAAGTCCGGCGAGGTCGTCAAGATCGTCGTGGTGAAGAAGGACCCGGCACTCACCGAGGAGGCGCTCCTCGAGCACTGCCGGAAGAACCTGACCGGCTACAAGGTCCCGAAGATCGTCGAATTCCGGACCGAGCCGTTGCCGAAGACCAACATCGGCAAGATCCTGCGCAGGGAGCTGCGCGAGGCCGCGCCGGTCCCGGCCTGAGTGTCGGCGCACCGGCCCCGGCCGG
>Ga0209048_10001427_pt1 | contig 24620 bp, 24 predicted proteins | sample FrelakmetCRP12CR_FD_187146 | JGI IMG/M metagenome (GOLD analysis project Ga0209048, IMG submission 187146) | Freshwater lake sediment microbial communities from the University of Notre Dame, USA, for methane emissions studies - CRP12 CR (SPAdes)... | ecosystem: Environmental > Aquatic >... | reverse complement strand
CCGCGGGTGCCGGCTGGGCGGGGGGCACGGCGCCCTCCGCACCGGCACCGGCCCCATCGGCGTGGCCGTTGGTCGCCGGCCCGGCGGTCGTCGCCGCGAGCCCCCCGGCCGCGGCCGCCGCCGACCCCCCGGCCTCGGCGGCCTGGAGGGCCTCCTCCGTGGTGAGGACGTCACGCTCGAGGTTGGCGACGAACTGGTCGATGAGCTTGGCCGAGACCTCGGCGAGCACGCCCCGCCCGAACTGGGCGACCTTGCCGGTGATGGTGAGGTCGGTCACGACCCGCACGGCCGTCCCCTCGCCGTCGGGCTCAAGGATGGCCGTGACGGTGGCGTTGGCGTTGCCCTGGCCGCGGGTGTCACGCCCTTCGGCACGCAGCACCGCCTTGTGGCCCGCGTCGTCCCGCTCGAGGAAGTGGGCCGCGCCCTTGTACTGCGCCGTGATCGGCCCGACCTTGACCTTCACGACGCCCCGGTACTGGTCGCCCTCGATCTCCTGGAGCTGGGCGCCGGGCATGCACGGGGCGATGCTCTCGACGTCGGTGAGCACGGCCCACGCATGCTCGATCGGGACCCCGACTCGGAACTCGTTGGTCAGCTCCACGGCGATCTCCTCGTCACGGGCACGGGTTCGCGCCGACCGTGCGGTCAGGCTAGTTGGCCGCCGGCGGCCCTGCGGGACGGCCGGTGCGGCGGGCCGGCGATCACGTCGGCCAGCGCCTCGAGTGCGGCGAGGGAATGGCCCTCGACGAAGTCGTCCACCCACGGGAGCGCCGCGGCCATGCCCCGGGCGAGGGGGGCGTACCCCGGCGCGGCCTTGAGGGGGTTCACCCAGACGACCTGGTGGGCGACCCGGTGGAGGCGGGCCATCTGCTCCGCGAGGGCGTCCGGGGCGCCCCGGTCCCAGCCGTCCGAGAGGATCACCACCACCCCGCCGCGGGCCAGTCCCCGGACGCCCCACTCGTCGTTGAACTCGCGGAGCCCCTCGCCGAGCCGGGTGCCGCCCGACCAGTCCGGCACCGCGCCTGCCGCGCCAGCCAGGGCCGCGTCCGGGTCGCGTGAGCGCAGGTGGCGGCTCAGGCGGGTCAGGCGGGTGCCGAGGGCGAAGACCTCGACCCGTCCCCGGGCCAGGGTCGCGGCGTGGGCGAATCGGAGCAGCGCCCGCGAGTAGGGCTCCATGGAGCCCGACACGTCGCAGAGGAGCACGAGCCGGCGGAGCCGGCGCCCGGGGGCCCGGCGGGACAGCTCGATCGCCTCGCCGCCGGTGCGCAACGCCCGGCGGACCGTGCGTCGCAGGTCGGGCTGGCCCGAGCGGCGGCCCGGCGCCGGCTCCAGGCGGCGGGAGCGCTGGCCGGGGGCGGCCAGGCGGAGCCGATGGAGGAGGCGATGGGCCTCGTCGAAGTCCGATTGGGTGTAGGCGGCGAAGTCCTTGTGGCGGAGGATCTCGACCGGGCTGTAGCGCACGACCTCGAGGTCGCCGTCACCGTCGGGCGCCACGCCCTCGGGCGGCGCGGCGTCCTCGGCTGGCACCTCGAGCACCACCGGCGCGACGTGGGGAAGGACGCTCCTCGGCGGTGGGGCGCCGGTCCAGAACTGGTCGAACGCCCGGTCGTACAGGCCGGCGTCCTCCGGCCGGTGGATCAGGGCCGCGCGGCCCGCCCAGTAGACCCGGTCCCGGTCCTCGAGGCCGACGGCGTCGAGCGAGTCCACGAACAGCGCGAGGCTCCCCACCGGCACCGCCAGGCCGGCGCGGCGCAGGATGCTGGCGAAGCCCACCGCCAGGCGTTGGGGGTCGACGAGCGGGGTCCGGCCGGACTGACCGTCGGTGGCGACAGGGGCAGGGCTCACGCGCCCCGCGCCAGCGCGGCGGAGATGAGCCCGGCATGACCGGTCGCGCGGACGCGCTCGGCGTCCTCGCGGTACTTGAGGACCGTCCCCAGGGTCGCGGTCATGACCCGCTCGTCGAGCTCGGTGCGCCCCAGCGCGGCGAGGGCGGTGGCCCAGTCGATGGTCTCGGCGACGCCCGGGGGCTTGTAGAGCTCGAGGCCGCGCATGGCCTCGACGACGGCGGCCACCTGGCGGGCGAGGGACTCGACCACCTGCGGCGCCCGCAGGCGCACGATGGCGACCTCGCGCTCGAAGTCCGGGTGCTCCACCCAGTGGTAGAGGCAGCGCCGCTTCAGCGCGTCGTGCACGTCCCGGGTGCGGTTGGAGGTCAGGACGACGAGGGGCGGCACCGGCGCTCTGACGGTCCCCAGCTCGGGGATCGTGACGGCGTAGTCGGAGAGGAACTCGAGCAGGAAGGCTTCGAACTCGTCGTCCGCCCGGTCGACCTCGTCGATCAGCAGCACGGGGGGCGGATCGCCGCCCGCGAGGGCCAGCAGCAGGGGCCGGCGGACGAGGAAGCGCTCGGCGTACAGCTCGTCCTCGGCCGCGGCCAGATCGTCGCCGCGGGCCTCGGCCGCCCGGAGGTGGAGGAGCTGGCGGCTGTAGTCCCACTCGTAGGCGGCCTGGGCCAGGTCGATGCCCTCGTAGCACTGGAGGCGCAGCAGCTCCCCGCCCGTCCAGCGCGAGAGCGCCTTGGCCACCTCGGTCTTGCCGACGCCGGCCTCACCTTCGAGCAGGAGGGGCCGCTGGAGCGTCACGGCGAGGAACACGGCCGTGGCGAGGCCCTCGTCCGGCAGGTAGCCGACGCCGGCCAGCCCGGCGGCGACGCCGTCAGGGGAGTCGGGAGCGCTCGGGGCCATCGCGCACAGCTTAGGGGCGGCTCGGGCCCGCCCGGCCGGGCGCCCGGCGCCGGGCGGGGCTCACCGACCGGCGGCGACCTCCTCGAGCGCCCGCAGGACGAGCACCGTGGCCAGACGGCGCCGGAACTCGGGGGACGCGTTGAGGTCGCCCGGCGGCTCGAGGCCCGCCGCGGCCTCCGCCGCGGCCGCTGCGGGGGCGGCGCCCTGGGCGAGGGCCTCCTCGACGGCCGAGGCGCGCACCGGCGTCACCGGGTCCCGTCCGGCCCGGCCAACCGCGACGGGCGGAGGCTCAGGCGCCGACCGGGTCGAGGACGTCGGCCGCGACCAGTTCCTCGAGGTAGGCGCTGTCCCACCACGAGAGCTGCAGCTGCTTCGCTCTCCGGAAGTGCAGCTGGATGTCGTAGTCGACGGTGAATCCCACGCCGCCGAAGACCTGCTGGGCCATCGCCGTCACCTCGCGGTAGGTCTGGCAGGCGAACAGCTTCGCCATGGGGGCGAGGCGGGTGACCGGGTGCCCGGCGTCGCGGGCCCAGGCCGCCTCCCACACGAGGGTCTCCGCCCCGTCGACGGCCGTGACCGCGTCGGCGAGGTAGTGGGCGAGCGCCTGGAACGCGCCGAGGGGCTTGTCGAACTGCCTGCGGTCCTTGGCGTACTGGACGGTCATGTCGAGCGCCGACCGGGCCCCGCCCACGGCCTGGGCGGCGAGCAGGATGATGCCGTCGTGCAGGACGCCGTCCCAGGTGGCCCAGCCGGCTCCCGGCATCCCGATCACGGCCTCGGCGGGCACCCGGACCCCGTCCAGGTCGACCCGGTACTGCGTGTCGGACGCCATGGTGAGCTGCTGGGTGAGCCCCACCCCGGCCGCGACCGGGTCGACCAGGGCGAGCAGGACGCCGGCCGCCGGGTCGACGCCGGTCTCCCCGGTGCGGGCCAGCACCAGCAGCCGGTCGGCGGAGCTCGCGAAGGGCACGTGGCGCTTCGTGCCGGTGAGCCTCCACCCGTCGCCGTCGCGTTCTGCCTGCAGCGCGATGCCGCGGGGCCCGTACCCCCGTCCAGGCTCCAGCCACGCCGGCGTGACCACGACCCGGCCGGAGGCGATGCCGGGGAGCCACGCCCCGCGCTGGTCGTCGGCGCCCGCCGACGCGATGACCCCGCCGCTCATCACCGAGCTCGCGAAGTGCGGCGACGGGGCCAGCGAGCGGCCGAACTCCTGGTAGACGACGGCGGCGTCGAGCATGGACATCCCGGAGCCCCCCCACCGCTCGGGGATCGTGAGGCCGAGGATGCCGAGCTCGCCGAGCTGGTCCCAGAACTCGTCGGGATAGCCCTTGGGGTCGTCCTCCAGGGCGCGGACGACGTCCAGGCCGGCGAGCTTGCTGCACACGCCGCGCACCGCGTCGCGGAGCATCTCCTGTTCGCCGCTGAGCTCCAGGTCCATGTCGATCAGGCCTCCGGTCAGGGGCGCCAGCGCTCGCCGCGCCGGGCCCAGGGGTTGTCCTCAGGGGTCGTGGGAAGGGCGATCCGGGCCGCGCAGGTCGTGCACAGCCGCTCGCCGACGCTCATCGTGAGGTCGAGGCCCACCCAGCCGCATCCGGTGTCATCGACCTCGACCCCCGTCACCGAGCCCGCCAGGGTCATCGTGTCGCCGGCGAAGACCGAGTCGCGCATGCGGAACGTCATCCGGCCCAGTCGGCCCCTCGGTCCCGACCAGTCGGTCACGTAGCGCTCGAACCAGGCCGCCTGGTTGGGCGTGTTGAGGAAGATGTCCCTCACGCCCTGGCGGTGGACGGCGAAGTCGTGGTCGTGGTGCATCGGGCGCCAGTCGCGGGTGGCCAGCGCGCCGAGGACGACCGTCGTGGCGCTCACGTCGACCGTCAGGGGCGGAAGCCGCTGCCCCTCGCCCACCTCGCCGAGGGTGAGACCGCCCGCCGTGACCGTCGCCGCCGGTTCGACCGGGCCCCCTGCCGGGCCGGGCGGGGTCACCCGCCCTCCCGCCGGTAGCCGAACCCGGTGTAGGACTCGAGCGCCACGAGCTCCCCCCGCTGGTTGGTGTACTCGATGTCGATGACCCAGAACCGGCCTGTCCCGAGCTTGGTCACCTTCTCGGGGCTCACGGAGCGCAGGATCTGCGAGAACGAGATGACGTCGCCGGGGCGCACCGGCTCGTGGAACACGATCGAGTTGTCGCTCATGATCGCTTCCGGCAGGGCGAGGCGCGCTTTCAGGTCGAAGTGGACCTGCAGGGCCAGGCGCTCCCCGGTGTGGCCGGGCGACCAGTAGTGCGGGCGCATCCACAGCGAGATCGTCGTCGGCGGGGCGACGGGGCCGCCGGTCAGGGCGGCCGCCACCGCGTCGTCCCAGAACAGCGGGTTGCCGTTCTGCACGGACGCGCACGATGTCCAGACGTAGCCGCGCTCGACGGGGAAGTCGGCGGTCTCGGCGTACTGGCGGACGCCGATCAGCGACGTCACGTCCCCGGGGACGGCGGCGACGTCCTCGCCGGCACCCCCGGACACGGTCCCCGGTGCCGTCACGCCACCACCCCCAGGTCGCGCAGCCGCGCCCGCTCGGGCGCCGCCAGCCCGGCCTCGCCGAGGAGCGCGTCCGTGTCGGTGACGTCGGCGTCGCGGACCACGTACGGCCCGTCGGCCCGGACCGTCCCCGCCAGCGTCGGGGCCACCTGCCGGAACGTGCCGTGGGCGGGGTGGACGGCCTTCACGAACGCGTTGCGGGCGACGAACTGGTCGTCGGCCACGACCTCGTCAACGCCGAGGACCGGGGCCACGCAGGTGTCGGCGTGGGCCAGGTCGGCGACCCAGGCGTCGCGGTCGCGGCGGGCGAACGCCGCACGCAGGTCGGCCCGGATCAGGTCCTGGACGTCGTCGTCATGTTGGCGGTCGGCCCACGCCGCGAGGTCGAGGGCCCGGCAGAGGTTGCTCCAGAACCGGGGCTCGATGGCCGCCACCGAGAGCCAGCCGCCGTCCCGGCAGCGATAGGTGTCGTAGCAGGCGTAGCGACCGGTCAGCAGGCCGTGACGGGGCCCCGGGACCGTGCCCGTCGCCAGGTACTCGTCGATCTGGAGCGCCATGAGGGCGAGGACGCCGTCGGCGACCGAGACGTCGAGGAAGGCGCCCTCCCCCGCGGCGTTGCGGTGGACGAGGGCGGCCAGGATGGACATGACGGCGTGCATGCCCCCGCCGGCGCTGTCGGCCACGGTGGCGCCCGGGATCGGGGGCTGTCCGTCGGGACCGCGCCCGGTGCAGTGCAGGAACCCGCTCACGCCCAGGTAGTTGAGGTCGTGGCCGGCCCAGTCGGCGTGCGGGCCGTCCTGCCCGTAGCCCGTGGTCGAGCAGTACACGATGCGGGGGTTGCGCGCCCGGGCGTGGCCGTAGCCGATGCCGAGGCGGTCGACGACCCCGGGCCGGAAGCTCTCGATGACGACGTCGGCCCGCTCGACGAGCCGGAGGAAGACCTCCCTGCCATCGGGCGCCTTGAGGTCGAGAAGGACCCGCTTCAGGCCGCGGTGCCCGCTGTAGGCGAAGAACGGCGGGACGATCTGGGTCCCCTCGCGCGAGGGGACGGGGCCGACCTTGACCACCGTGGCGCCGTAGTCGGCCAGCCAGCGAGAGGCCCGCGCCGCTGGGCCGACGCTGGCGAGGTCGAGCACCGTCGTGCCCTCGAGCATGGCCATGCCCGGCCTCAGAAGTTCTTCGGCAGGCCGAGCTTGCGCCTGGCGATGATGTTCTTCTGGATCTCCGAGGCGCCACCGCCGATCGTGTCGATGACGGTGTAGCGGTAGGTGGACTCGGCCCGTCCCTTCATCGGCGCCTCCTCGGTCTTCACACGCAGCTGCGCGCCGGCGCCGGCGATGTCCATCGAGGCGTTGGCGAGCCGCTTGGAGAGCTCGGTGGCGTACAGCTTGTACTCGGAGGCCTCCGCCGTCGGCGGTGCCCCGCCCGTCATCGAGGCGGCGACGAAGCGCAGCCCGAGGACCCGGGCGACCTCGCCCTGGGTGACGAGCTGCGCGACCTGGCGCCGGACCACCGGGTCGGCTCGCAGCGGCGCGTCGTCGCGGGTCTCCGTCCGGACGAACTCGCAGAGGAGGTCGAGGCGCTGCTCGATGGGTGAGAACGTGAACATGCTGAAGCGCTCGAGGTCAAGGGCCTCCGAGATGTACTGGAAGCCCCGGTTGACCTCGCCGACCACGTAGTCGTCGGACACCCACACGTCGTCGAAGAACACCTCGTTGGTGCGTTCGTCGCCCATCGTCCAGATGCCCCGGATCGTGATGCCCGGGTGGTCGAGGGGCACCAGGAACAACGTGATCCCCCGGTGCTTGTTGTCGGGGTCCGTGCGGGCGCCCACCCAGTACCATTCGGCGAAGTGGGCGGATGTCGTCCACGTCTTCTGGCCGTTGAGGCGCCACCCTTCGCCGTCGCGTGTCGCCCGCAGCTTCATGGATGCCGCGTCCGAACCGGCGTCGGGCTCGCTGTAGCCGACGGCGAACTCGATCTCGTTGTTGAGGATCTTGGGGAGGAACTCCCTCTTCAGCCGGTCGCTGCCGTGGGCCAGGATCGTCTTGCCGATGATCCCGACGCCCTTGCCGATCTGTGGGCCGCCCCGTCGGGCCAGCGCCTCGTTGAGGATGTACTCGTAGACGCCGTCACCCTCCTGGCCGCCCCACTCCAGGGGCCAGGTGATCCCCAGCCAGCCCTTCTCGGCGATCAGCTTCATGAAGTCGCGGCGCCGGGGGGTGTCCACGATCTGGGCCATGTTCTCCCGGGTGACGTCGAAGACCTCGGGGTCGTCGTGGTCGTCGAGGAAGCGCTCGACCTCGTCGCGGAAGGCGTTCTGCTCGGGGGAGAGATCGAAGTCCATGTCACTCCTGCGCGGGTTTGCTCCTGGCCGGTGCGCCGGGGCCGTCGACCCGGGCGAGACGGCCCACGGCACGGATCTGATGCCTCGTCAGCTTAGGTCAGGGGGCGGGCGGTGGCGAGTGGTCGCCGATCACGCCTGCGGCCGAGAGCGCCGCCAGCTCGTCCTCGCCGATCCCGAGCTCGGTCATGAGGACCTCGCGGGTGTGCTCGCCGAGCCAGGGCACGCGGGTCTCGGGTCCCTCGGCCATCTTCGAGAGCTTCACGGGGTTGCCGGGCACGAGCACGGACCCGTCGACGCCGTCCTCGCGGGGCATCTCCACGATCATGTCCCGCAGCGCGAGGTGGGGGTCGGCGATGACCTCCCGGGCGGTGTGGCAGGGACCCGATGCCACCCCGGCGGCGGTGAGGGCCTGGGCGGCCTCGAGCTTGGTGAGGCCGGCGGCCCAGGTCTCGATGCCGGGGCGGAGGACGTCCTCGAGGTGCTCGCCCCACTGGGTGCGGGAGGCCAACCGGGGGTCGTCCGCCCACTCCGGGTGCCCGACCACCGCGGCCAGGCGCTCGAGCTGGTGCTCGCGCACCAGCTGCATCACGAACCAGCCGTCGCGTGCTCGGAACGTGTCGATGATGGACGGGGGCGGGTGGGGGAGGTGGTCCATGCCGAGCGAGGCGAAGTTCATCACGATGTCGGTCATCGCCACCACGGCGTCGAGCATGGCGACGTCGATCCGCTGACCCTCACCGGTCCGGTCCCGGTGGCGGAGCGCGGCGAGCACGCCGATCACCGCGAACAGCGCCGCGCTGATGTCGCCCAGGGCGCCCACCGGGTTGGCACGCGGGGCCTCGTCGGGTCGTCGCATGTAGTCGTAGATCCCCGACATCGCCTCGACGATGGAGGCGTAGGCGGGCCAGTCGGCGTAGGGGGAGCCCGGCCTGCTGCCGAAGCCGGAGGCGGACAGGTAGATGACCCGGGGGTGACGGGCGACGACGTCGTCGTAGCCCAGGCCGAGACGGTCCATCGTCCCCGCCTTGAAGTTCTCGGCGACGATGTCGAAGCGGGGAGCGAGCCGCAGCACGAGATCCCGCCCCGCGGGCGCCTTGAGGTCGACGGTGATGCTCCGCTTGCTCAGGTTGTTGCGGAGGAAGGTCGCGCCGACCCGCCGGCCGTGAGGATCGGTGATGGCCGGCAAGGCGCCGCGGCCGGACTCGCCACCGTCGGGATGCTCGATCTTCACGACGTCGGCGCCGAATCGAGCGAGCAGCTGCGTGGCGAAGGGCAGCGCCTGCATCTGCTCGAGCGCCAGCACCCGCACGCCGTCGAGCGGCTTGCCGTAGGCGGCCGCCTCCTCGTTCGCAACCTCGCCGACTCGCATGCGCCGACCTTACGCGAGCGGAGGTGACGGAGCGTCAGATCGCTCCCGGGCCGCTCGCCTAGAGTGGGCGCATGCGCGGGATCGTGAGCCACGCCGGCTACCTCCCCTTCCGCCGGCTCGATCGGTCGACGATCGCCGCGGTCGCCGGGACGGGTGGCGGCCGGGGCACCCGGACCGTCGCCTCCTACGACGAGGACACGACGACGATGGGCGTGGAGGCCGCCCGCCTCGCCCTCCGCTCGGCGCCCGGGATCGAGCCCGCGGCGCTCTACTTCGCCACGGCCGCGCCGGCGTATCTCGACAAGACCAACGCCACCGCCGTCCACGCCGCCCTGCGGCTGGGTCCGGACGTGGTGGCGGCCGACACGGGCGGTGCCCCACGATCGGCCGTCGCGGTGCTCCGCCTGGCCCTCGCGGCGCCGGAACCCGCCCTGGTGGTGGCGTCGGACATGCGCACCGGGCTCCCGGGGGGACCGGACGAGTCGGCGGGAGGCGACGGGGCCTCGGCGCTGCTCGTGGGCGACGCCACCGACGGGCCGGTCCTCGCCGAGCTCCTCGGGGCCGGGACGGCCACCGAGGAGTTCCTCGACCGGTGGCGGACGCCGGGCGAGCTGCGGTCGAGGCTCTGGGAGGAGCGCTTCGGCGAGGGGAAGTACCTCGCCCTCGGCGAGCACGCCTGGGGCGCGGCGCTCAAGCATGCCGGCGTCGCCGCCGACGACGTCACGAATCTGATCGTGACGGGCAGCCACGCGCGTGCGGCCAGCGGGCTGGCCAGGCGACTGGCCTCGCCGTCGTCGACGGTCGCCGACGACCTGGCCGCGACCGTCGGGCACACCGGCGCCGCCCACCCCGGGCTGTTGCTGTCCTCGGTGCTGGACTCGGCCGACCCGGGTGGGGTGGTCGCCCTGGTGTCGCTCGCCGACGGTGCCGACGTGCTCGTCTTCCGGGTCACCGAGGCGGTGCGCGGGTTCACCCCCAGCCGTCCGGTGGCCGCCCAGGTCGCGGGCGGGGGGCCTCTGGCCTATGGGAAGTTCCTGGCCTGGCGGGGCGTGCTGCCGGTCGAGCCGCCCCGGCGCCCCGAGCCGGCCCGGGTGTCCGCGTCCGCGGCCGGGCGCCACACGGGCTGGAAGTTCGGGTTCGTCGGGTCGCGCTCGGTGGAGACCGGCGACATCACGCTGCCTCCGGCCGTGGCCGGTGCGGGTGGGCCGCTCGAGCCGGTTCCGATGTCCGGGGCCCGGGGGACCGTGGCCACCTTCACCGTCGACCGGCTGGCCTACTCGCCCAGCCCGCCGGTGGTGTTCGCGGTGGTCGACTTCGACGGCGGTGGCCGCCTTCCGGTCGAGCTCACCGACGTCGACGCCGATGGGGTCGCGATCGGCGACCGGGTCGAGATGACGTTCCGCCGGCTGTCGACGTCCGACGGGATCCACAACTACTTCTGGAAGGCCCGGCCCGTCCGGGGCTAGGGGAGGGCAGGCACATGGCGTCGCACGGGATCAGGGACCGGGTGGCCATCGTCGGGATGGGCTGCACGCGCTTTGCCGAGCACTTCGACAAGGGCGCCGAGGAGCTGCTCGTCGAGGGGGCCAACGACGCCCTCGCCGGGGCCGGGCTGGCCAAGCAGGAGATCGACGCCTACTGGGTGGGCACTGCCCAGTCGGGGATGTCGGGCATGACCCTCTCCAAGCCCCTCGAGCTCGAGGGCAAGCCGGTGACCCGGGTGGAGAACATGTGCGCCACCGGGGCCGAGGCCCTGCGCCAGGCGGCCTACGCCGTGGCGTCCGGGGCCTACGACACGGCGATGGCCATCGGCGTCGAGAAGGTCAAGGACTCCGGCTACCAGGGCCTCAACGCCTTCCCCATCCCCAACGACGGGACACCGCGGACCCTGACCGCCGCGGCCATGTTCTCGATGGTCGTGCCAGCGTACGCCCACAAGTACGGGGTGGATGCCGAGGTGATGCGGGAGGTGCTGGCCCGGATCGCGTCGAAGAACCACTTCAACGGGGCGCGCAACCCGCGAGCCCAGTTCCGGAAGGAGATGAGCGTCGAGCAGCTCGTGGCCATGCCTCGGGTGGCGGGCGACCTGAGCGTGTTCGACTGCGCCGGCGTCGCCGACGGGTCCGCGGCGGCCGTCGTGTGCAGGGCAGAGGACGCCCACCGCTACACGGACCGGCCGCTGTACATCAAGGCCCTGTCGCTGGTGGCCGGCAACGGCAAGCCGCTGACCGATCCGGACTACGACTACACGACGTTCCCCGAGATCGTGGCCTGCGCGGCCGACGCCTACGCGCAGGCCGGGGTGGTGGATCCCCGACACGAGCTGGCCATGGCCGAGGTCCACGACTGCTTCACCCCGACCGAGCTCGTCCTCATGGAGGACCTCGGCTTCGCCGACCGGGGCACCGCGTGGAAGGAGGTGCTGGCCGGCGCCTTCGACCTGCACGGCGACCTGCCGGTCAACCCCGACGGCGGCCTCAAGAGCTTCGGGCATCCGGTCGGGGCCAGCGGGCTGCGGATGATGTTCGAGTGCTGGCTGCAGCTTCGCCGGGAGGCCCCGCCCGAGCGCCAGATCGACACCGCCCGCAGCCTGGCGCTGACCCACAACCTCGGCGGCTACCCGGGGGAGATGGTGTCGTTCGTCTCCATCATGGGCACCGAACCCGCCTGACCCGCCCCGACCGCCTGGCCGGGGCCGCGCTCCCGGCGTGCCGCCCGCCCAACGACCCCTCGCCGCCGAGCCGGGGCCGGCGCTATCTTCGCCGGGCATGACACCCGATCAGGCCGGGCTGGTCTTCACGGACCCGACGGCCTATGCCGACGAAGGGCGGTTCCACGAGGGGTGTGCCGTCCTGCGCCGGGAGGATCCGGTGCACCGGGTCGAGGCGGACGGGTTCCGTCCGTTCTACGCGCTCACGAGGCACGCCGACGTGCTCGATGTCGAGACCCGGCACGAGACCTGGCTCAACGGGCCCCGCCCGCTCCTGCAGCCCGCGGAAGCCGACGACCGGCGCGACGCGCACGGGGACCTGCTGCGGACCCTCATCCACATGGACGACCCGGAGCACAAGGCCATCCGGGCGATCACGTCCGACTGGTTCCGGCCCGCGAGCCTGCGCAAGCTCGGGGACCGCCTCGCCGCGCTGGCGAGAGTCTGGGTCGACAAGATGGCCGACCTCGGGGGGGCGTGCGACTTCTGCCAGGACGTGGCGGTCCACTACCCGCTGTATGTGATCCTGTCGATCCTCGGGCTCCCGGAGTCGGACTTCCCGCGGATGCTGAGGCTCACCCAGGAGCTGTTCGGCGCCGCCGACCCCGAGCTCCGGCGCGGGACGACGCCGGAGGAGCTCGAGAAGGTCGTCGCCGACTTCTTCACCTACTTCACCGCCCTCACCGAGGATCGCCGCGCCCACCCGACCGACGACCTCGCCTCGGTCATCGCCAACGCCACGCTCAACGGCCAGCCCATCGGCCTGATGGAGTGCATCTCGTACTACGTGATCGTCGCGACCGCCGGCCACGACACGACCAGCGCCACCACGGCGGGCGGGATGCAGGCGCTGGTCGAGCGCCCCGACCAGCTCGCCCGCCTGAAGGCGGACCCGTCGCTGATGTCGCTCGCCGTGGACGAGATGGTGCGTTGGGTCACCCCGGTCAAGCAGTTCATGCGCACCACCACCGAGGACACCGAGGTCCGCGGGGTGCCGATCGAGGCGGGCGAGTCGGTCCTCCTCGCCTACCCCTCGGCCAACCGGGACGATGAGGTGTTCGAGGACCCGTTCTCGTTCGACGTCGGCCGCGACCCCAACAAGCACCTGGCCTTCGGGTGGGGCATCCACCACTGCCTCGGCAAGCAGCTTGCCCGCATGGAGATGCGGGCGCTCTACGCCGAGCTGGTCCCCAGGCTCGAGTTCGTCGAGGCGGCGGGCGAGCCCGCACTCATGGAGACGCTGTTCGTCGGCGGCCTGAAGCACCTTCCCATCCGCTACAAGCTCCGATGAGCGCCGGGGTCGTCGCCCGGCCGCTCGACGGCCACAAGGTGCTGGTCACCGGGGGCGGATCGGGGATCGGTGAGGCCGTCTGCCGGCAGCTGGCGGCGGGGGGTGCGTCGGTCGCCGTGCTCGACCGCCGTCCGGAGGGGGCCGAGGCGGTGGCCGCCGCCGTCGGCGGGTGCTGGGTCATCGCCGACGTCCGCGAGCCTGCGGCGGTCGGCATCGCCCTCGCCGACGCCGCCGATCGCCTCGGCGGCCTGACCGGGCTGGTCAACAACGCCGGCGTCGGGAGCCTGAAGCGGCTCGAGTCCTACACCGATGCCGACTGGTCACGGCTGTTGGGCGTCAACCTCACGGGCGCGTTCCACACGATCCGGGCGGCGGCCCCGCTCCTGCGGGCCTCCGGCGGCGGGGCGATCGTCAACGTGAGCTCGGTGTCGGGCATGGTGCCCACCCGGGGGGAGGGCCCCTACTCGGTCGCCAAAGCCGGCCTGCTGGCCCTCACCCGCTCGGCCGCCCTCGAGCTGGCTCCCGCGATCCGGGTCAACGCCGTCTCGCCGGGCTTCATCGAGACCCCGCTCACCGCCGACCTGCTGGCCATGGAGGGCGTGCGCGCCGGGCTGGAGGACCGGACGCCGCTCGGCCGGATCGGCACCGCCGAGGAGGTGGCCGCCACGGTCGTGTTCCTGTGCTCCGACGCGGCCCGCTACGTCACCGGCCACAACCTGGTGGTCGACGGCGGCGCCACCGTCGTTCACGGTCAGGCGGATCCGATGCTTCGGGATCTGCTGGCGATGATCAACGGGCTCCCGTCGGGAGCCGGCGCTTCCTGACGGGTCGCGGGCGGGGTACCGTCGGCCCATGACCACCCTCGAGATCCCCCGGGCCCTGCACCTCGCCATGGACGAGGTCCCGATGGTCGACGCCGGGGGCGGCGTCGAGCTCCAGCTGCTCCAGGTCGACGTCGAGCGCGGCCTGTGGGTGCTGCGCAACCGGTTCGCCCCGGGGGTGAGGGTCCAACGCCACAAGCACACCGGTCACGTGCACGCGTTCACCTCCGCCGGGCGGTGGAAGTACGCGGAGTACCCCGAGGTCAACACCGCCGGCTCGTACCTGTACGAGCCGGCCAACTCGATCCACACCCTCGTCGTCCCCGAGGACAACACCGAGACGACCGAGGTCGTGTTCGCGATCTACGGCGCCAACCTCAACCTGGACGAGCACGACAACGTCGAGTCCGTGATCGACGCCGTCAGCATCAGGGCCGCCTACCTGGCCCTGTGCGAGGCCACGGGTCACGGCCGCCCCCCGGTCATCGGCTGCTAGACGGAGGGCGACCCACCGCCCCCGGCGTGCCTAGGGTGGGGGTTGGCCCGGAGCGCGGGCCCGGGGGCGGGTGGCCTCGGCCAGGGATCCGCCGAGGGGGACCCGGTGAGCAGCAGGAGCACGACGCCAGCCATCGACCTGCTCGACCCGGCGTCGTTCGGTGACGGGCATCCCCACGACCAGTACCGGTGGTTGCGGACGAACGACCCCGTCCACCGGCACCCGGAGCCGGACGGCCCCGGATTCTGGGCGGTGACCCGCTACGACGACGTGAAGGCGATCGGCCGGGACCCGGTCACGTTCTCCTCGGAGCCGACCATCATGATCGCCGACGGCGCGGCGCTGCCACTCGACGATCACACGATGATGCTGACGATGGACCCTCCGCGCCACAGCCGCTACCGGCGGCTGGTGAGCCGGGAGTTCATGCCCCGGGCCGTGGCGGCGTACCGCCCCCGTGTGGAGGAGCTCGCCGCCCGCATCGTCGACGCCGTGATCGAGCGGGGCACCTGCGACCTGGTCACCGACGTCGCGGGGGAGATGCCGTCGTTCGTGATCGCGGAGCTGCTCGGCCTCCCCCTCGAGGACGGGCGGGAGCTGTACCGGCTGACCGAGACCATCCACGCCGCGCCGGAGTCGGTCCCGGAGGGGGCGGGGATGATGGCCGTCGTGCAGATGTTCAACTACGCCGCGGAGGTCCAGGCCGAGAAGCGTCGCTGCCCCGCCGATGACCTCTCGAGCCGCCTGCTCGCGTCGGAGATCGACGGGCACCGGCTCGACGAGATCGACTTCAACCTGTTCTTCCTGCTGCTGGTCGACGCCGGAGGGGACACCACCCGCAACCTGGTGGGCGCGGGCATGCACGCCCTGTTCGAGCACCCGGACCAGCGCCGGTGGCTGGCGGGCGATCCCGAGGGCCGGCTGCCCGTCGCCATCGAGGAGCTGCTGCGGTGGGCCAGCCCCGTGGTCTACATGCGGCGCACGGCCACGAGGCAGACGTCGCTCGGCGGCCGGACCGTGGCGGCGGGCGACAAGGTCGTCATGTACTACGGCGCGGCCAACCGGGACCCGTCGGCGTTCGCCGAGCCCGACCGCCTGGACCTGGCCCGGACGCCCAACGAGCACGTCGCCTTCGGCGGCGGCGGGCCGCACTTCTGCCTCGGCGCCCACCTCGCGCGTGTCGAGATCCACGCCCTCCTGCACGAGGTCCTCACCCGCCTGGCGGACCTCGAGCCGGTGGGGCCGCCGGAGTGGCTGGCGTCCAACTTCATCTCCGGGCTGCGTCACCTCCCGGTGCGCTGGTCTCGACCCCTGCGAAGGTAGGGCTCGCCTAGCCTTTCCTGCGTGGGTCGGTCCCGGTGCACGGGGTGACGAGCATCGCCTTCGCTGTGGCGGCAGCGTTCTCGAACGCGCTGACCGTCGTGAGCCAGCACGTGGCGAGCACGGCCGCGCCGGCCGGCTATCGGGCGTGGCAGCTGGCGCGCCATCTTGTTCGCAGTCCGTTGTGGCTGCTCGGGGTTGGTGCCATGGTGGCGGCCTTCGCCTTCCAGGCGCTCGCGCTCTACAACGGGCGGCTCTCGGTGGTTCAGTCGATCCTGGTCACCCAACTGGTGTTCTCGTTGGTGATCGGCCGCTTCTGGCTTCACCGTCCGGTCACGGCCTCGGCCTGGTTGTGGGCCGTGGTGACGTGCACCGGCCTGGTGGCCTTCCTGGTGATGCGCGAGCCGCAGGGCGGTCATGCCGCTCCCACGGCCGGCGCCTGGGGGCCGGCCATCGCGGCGATGGCCGGACTCGCCGCCTGCCTGACTGCGCTGGCTGCGCGGGGCTCGCCGGTACGTCGAGCGGCGCTGTACGCGACGGCATCGGCGACCGTCTGGGCCACCATGGCCACCTTCTTGAAGGCCGTCACCGATGTGTTGGCCGACGACGGGCCGGTGGCCGTGCTCCAGCACGGAGCGATCTACGGGGTGGCCGTGTCCGGGATCGTGGGCATCGTGCTCACCCAGGCCGCCCTGCACCACGGGCCTCTGGCGGTCTCGCAGCCGCTGATGGTCATCGTCAATCCGGTCCTCAGCGTCATCCTTGGCGTCTGGCTCTACGGCGAGCAGTTCACGCCCGAGCCCCGGCTGATCGCCCTGGGCGCCGTGGGATTCGGGGCGATGGCACTGGGGGTCGTGTTCCTGAGCCGGACTGCGCCGTCGTTCGAGGCGCACGAGCCGTCATCCGTTGCCATCGCAGTCGTCACGGCACCACCCCGGCAAGGACCGTGACGACACTCGGCGGCTCCAGCCCGTCACGCCGTGCTGATCGGGCTCCACCTCGTGTATCCCGGTCCGTCGTGGGAGGCGTCGATCTGGCGGCCGTGGGTGGCGCGTTGCCCGGGCTGTGCGCTCGTCCATGAGGCCGGCTCCTCCGCCTCCCGGACATCGAGGAGCACCGCGCCCGCGGCCGCCTCGGCGGCGGCGTCTCGGGGTGCGACGCTCTCGATCTGTGCTCGCGCTGCTCCGAGAAACTCGGCGGCCGTCTTGACCATGGACCTCTCCTGATTCGATCCTCGAGGATGATGTCCGGGCACACCGCGTGCCCCAGGTCGCTCCTGCGGACTTGCACTGATGTACGCAGTAGACCACGGGGCGGCGCAGGTGCCCCAGAGGCGTTGGTCCCGATCCGCGGGATCCGAGGCGTCAGCGCTTGCGAACGGGCGGATCCGGCGGCGATGGCCAGGGCGTCGCGCCGAGCCGACGCGCCGAGCAGGCCAGCTCCTCGCGCAGTGTCTCGAGCGGCAGGGCCTCGAGCTCGCCGGCCTCGATGAGGTACTCCTCGAAGATGCGCCAGCCCAGTGCGGCAGCGACGATCTGCGCCGCGCGCAGACGCGCCGCCTGGGGGTCCAGCCCGTAGCCGTCCACGAGGGTGTTGGCCATCGCGAGCACGGGGTTGAACCGGGCGTGAGCCACGAGAGGCCGGCCCGCGATGGCGAGCGCGCTGGCGATGCGGACCCACGTGCCCATGACCGTGTCGGCCGTGAACCCCTGCCCCGACAGAGGGTTCTCCTGCACCGCGTGCGCGAGCTGGTCGGACAGGTCCTGGAACACTGCGAGCACGAGCTCGTCCCGATTGCCGACGTACCGCCCGATGAGCGTGAGATGGACATCAGCCGCGGCCGCGATGTCGCGAAGCGACACTGAGTCCACCCCCCGCTGGGCGAAGAGCGTCGCGGAGGCATCGAGCACGGCCCGGCGCACCTCGTCGGGTCCCGCCGGGGATCCCGGTCGGCGTCGGGGCCCCGGTCGGCGGGGCCGGGGATCTTCCGAGAACGTCACGGCGTTGATCGCACTCTCGGTTGGATCAGAGGAGTCAGCTGCGGCCGTCCTTCGGGACCTTCGGCACTGGCGAAAGCCAACGGGCTGATGTAGGAGTGATCCGTAGCGAAGAGCGGATCGCCATGACGTCGAGCCGCTGGTTGAGCCTGTCGAGCGGTTGGCAACACGAGCCGCGTTCGGCGGGGTGACTGTCAGTGGGCGTCCCACCACCCGAATGGAAGGTTCCGATGGCCGACACCGAAATGGACGACCTGGGGCCCGTCGACTACCTCGTCGTCGAGTTCCCCGCCGGACAGAGCAACTTCAACGGCGAGATGGCCGGCGAGCTCGCGGCCCTCGTCCAGGCCGGCACCATCCGTGTGCTGGACCTCCTGATCCTCCAGAAGGACGACGCCGGCGAGGTCCAGGCCCTGGAGGTCGACGACCTCGACGGGGTCGACGAGCTGCGCGCCCTCGAGACCCAGATCGCCGAGATCCTCGCCGCGGACGATGTCGTCCAGCTCGCCGCGGCCATGAAGCCCGGCAGCACGGCAGGGGTCCTGGTCTGGGAGAACGCCTGGGCCGCGCCGTTCGCCTCGGCTGCCCGACGGGCCGGCGGGCAGCTCGTCGCCAACGGCCGGATCCCCATCCAGGCCATCCTCGCCTCGATTCAGGCCGAGGACGCCGCATCGACCGAAGGAGCCTGACATGCCTCTCCGACCCGCACGCATGGCGCGCCGCGGCGTCATCGGCGCCCCCGTCGCCCGCACGGCCGCCGTCGTCGGCACCACCGCGGTGGTGGCTCACGGTATCGGGCGGCGTCGCGATCGGCGCGAGGACCGGCGTGACGATCGCGGCGATCGGCGCGAGGACCGGCGCGACCGCCGCTGAGGGAGCGCGAGCCAGGCGGGTCAGCCGCTCAGCGTCGTCGCCGTAGAGGTCGAACACCTCCAACCACTCGCTGAGGAGTGATGTCATGACCCGGAGGACCCAGATCGCGGCGGACCAGCCCGGCGACGCCTTGGTGATCTTCGGCATCACGGGTGACCTGGCCAAGGTGATGACCTTCCGGTCGCTCTACCGGCTCGAGCAGCGGGGCCTGCTGGACTGCCCGATCACCGGCGTGGCGGTCGACGACTGGACGGTTTCGCAGCTCATCGACCGGGCCCGCACCTCGATCATCGGGACGGGGGAGAGGCTCGACGAGCCGGTGTTCGACCGCCTCGCGGCGCGCCTCGGCTATGTGCAGGGTGACCTCACCGAGGCCGCGACGTACGACCGGGTGGCTCGCGCAGTCGACGGCGCCACCTGTCCGGTCTTCTACCTCGAGATCCCGCCGTTCCTCTTCGGCCAAGTCGTGAAGGGCCTCGCGAACGCGGGACTGACGACGTCCGGGCGGGTCGTGGTGGAGAAGCCCTTCGGCCACGATCTGGCCTCGGCGCGCGCCCTGGCCGAGGAGCTGCACGAGTACCTCGACGAGTCGCAGCTCTACCGGATCGACCACTACCTCGGGAAGATGGGTGTGGAGGAGATCCTCTACCTGCGCTTCGCCAACACCATGCTCGAACCGATCTGGAACCGCAACTACATCGAGTGTGTACAGATCACCATGGCCGAGGACTTCGGCGTCGAGACCCGCGGGCACTTCTACGACCCCGTCGGCGCGCTGCGCGACGTCGTCGTCAACCACCTGCTGCAGCTGCTGGCCACAGCGACGATGGAGGCGCCGGCTCGGGGCGACCCCGAGACCATCCGGGCGGCCCAGACCGCGGTGCTCCGGGCGATGGTCGAGGCCGACCCCGACCGGTACGTGCGCGGCCAGTACGAGGACTACCGGACGATCGAAGGGGTGGCCGCCGGGTCGACCACCGAGACCTACTGCGCCCTCCGGCTCGAGGTCGAGAACTGGCGGTGGTCGGGGGTCCCGATCATCCTCCGCACCGGCAAGCGCCTCCCCGTCACCCAGACGGAGTTGCGGCTCGTGTTCAAACCCTCGCCGAAGCTCGGCTTCGAGCTGCGCCAGCCTCACAGCGAGCCCGACCAGCTCGTCGTGAAGCTGGACCCTTCGACCGGCGTGCGGCTCGTCCTGCAGGCGCACCGTGCCGACGCGCCGATGCCCGAGGCGATCGAGCTCGACATGGAGTTCGCGTCCGCAGGCGGCGAGGGACCCACACCGTACGAGGTGCTGCTGCACGCGGCGATGACCGGCCGCAGCACCCGGTTCACCCGGCAGGACACCGTCGATGAGGCCTGGCGGGTGATGCAGCCGTTGCTCGACCAGCCCGGACCCGTCCACCCCTATGCGCCCGGCTCATGGGGTCCCGAGGCCGCCGACGCGCTCGTCGCCGACGTCGGGGGTTGGCGGGGCCCGTGGATCTGACCGAGGTGCCGCCGAAGCGCTCAAGGGAAGGCAGGGAGGTAGTGACATGAAGGTGATCATCGTCGGTGGGGTCGCCGGCGGCGCGTCGTGCGCGGCTCGGCTGCGCCGGTTGGACGAGCAGGCTGAGATCCTGATGGTGGAGCGCGGTCCCTACGTCTCGTACGCGAACTGCGGACTGCCCTACCACGTCGGGGGGGTGATCGAGCACGAGTCGAGCCTGCTGGTCGCCAACGAGCGGGTCTTCCGGGAGCAGTTCGGGGTGGACTGCCGGACCGGCTGCGAGGTCGTCGCCATCGCCGCTGCGGACAGGACCGTCGACCTGCGCGACGTCGCCACCGGTGCGGTGACGACCGAGGCCTACGAGCGGCTGGTGCTCTCCCCGGGGGCGGCCTCGATCCGCCCGCCGTTGCCCGGCATCGACCTGCCCGGCATCTTCCAGGTCCGGACCGTGCCCGATGCGCACGAGATCCGCGAGTGGATCGAGCGGGGGACGAGCTTCCTCGCCGGCATGGAGCGCTACTCGGGGTTCCAGACCGTGCGCCCCACGCGGCGAGCCGTCGTGGTCGGCGGCGGGTTCATCGGCCTCGAGATGGCCGAGAACCTCGTCCACCGGGGCTTCGAGGTCACCGTCGTCGAGATGGCGGACCAGGTCCTGGCGCCCCTCGATCGGGAGTACGGGCGCCTCGTCGAGGACTTCCTCGGCCTCCACGGGGTGCGGGTGGTCGTCGGCGACGGTGTCGCCGGCTTCGAGCAGTCCGACGACGACTCCCTCGTCGTCTCGACGCAATCGGGGAGCTCGTACCCGGCAGACCTCGTGATCCTCGCGCTCGGCGTCCGACCCGACACCACGCTCGCGAAGGCGGCCGGCGTCGAGATCGGCGAGCTCGGTGGGATCCGCGTCGACGAGCACATGCGCACCAGCGATCCCGACATCTTCGCGGTCGGCGACGCCGTCGAGGTCCGGGACTTCGTGACCGGCGAGTGGAGCCTCATGGCGCTCGCCGGGCCGGCGAACCGGCAGGGCCGCATCGCGGCCGACGTGATCGCCGGTCGCGACTCGAGGTTCCGCGGCACGCAGGGAACCGCCATCGTGGGGCTGTTCGGCTCGGCCGTCGCCTGGACCGGCGTCAACGAGAAGACGCTCGGGCGGCTCGGTGACACGGACTACGAGAAGGTCTACCTGTACCCGAACTCGCACGCCGGGTACTACCCGGGGGCCAAGCCGATCGCCATGAAGGTCCTGTTCCGCACCTCCGACGGTCGCCTTCTGGGCGCGCAGGCGGCCGGTGAGGACGGCGTGGACAAGCGGATCAGCCACATCGCCCTGGCGATCCAGTTGGGGGCGACGGTGTACGACCTGGAGGAGGCCGAGCTGTGCTACTCGCCGCCGTTCGGCAGCGCCAAGGACCCGGTCAACTTCGCGGGGATGGTCGGCGCCGGCGTCCTGCGGGGGGACATGCCGGTGAGCCATTGGGGAACCGACGACGGGGCGTTCCTCCTCGACGTGCGCGAGAAGCCCGAGCTCGCCGTGGAGCAGCTGCCCGGGGCGGTCAACATCCCACTCGGACAGCTGCGCTCGCGACTCGACGAGCTGCCCCGAGACCGCGAGATCCACGTCGTGTGCCGCTCGGGCCAGCGCGCCTACTACGCCACCCGGATCCTGCTCCAACGCGGGTTCGACGCCAAGGACCGCTCCGGCGGGATGCTCTCCCACGCCATCCTTGCCGCGACGTGAGCGGAGCGATGACCGCGTCGTGCCATGCCTGATCCGGGTGCGGCGCCCTTGCGGGGTGCCCCCGCCGCGGTGGCCTGCACCGCGGCGCAGACGCTGCTCGGCGAAGGCGTGCGATGGGATGCCCGACGCAACGAGCTGCTGCGGGTGGACATCCTGGCGGGGCGCGTCCACCGCGACCTGCTCGGCGACGACGGTGACCTGATCCCGGTGCGCGCCTACGACCTCCCCGGCACCGTGGGGGCGATCGCGCCCGTGGCCGGCGACGACGGCTGGTTGCTCGCGGCCGGACGCGGCTTCGTCCACCTGCGCCCGGACGGCTCATACCGCTCGATCGCCGAGGTGGCCGCCGAGGGCACGCGGATGAACGATGCGGCCTGCGACCCCGAGGGCCGGTTCTGGGCGGGGACCCTGGCCGACGACCACCACGACGGCGGCGGTGCGTTGTACCGCCTCGACGGCACCGGCCGGTGCGAGCTGGTGCTCGACGGCCTGACGATCTCGAACGGGCTCGGATGGAGCCCGGACGGCGGCACGATGTACCTGGTCGACAGCGGACCCCGGGTGATCTACGCCTTCGCCTTCGACCCGGGCCCTGGCACCATCTCGGACCGAAGGGTCGTGGCGGCGCTGGGCGAGGAGGTCGGAGCACCGGACGGGATGACGGTCGATGCCGCCGGTGACCTCTGGGTGGCGATCTACGGCGGCGGGTGTGTCCGCCGCTACGCGTCCAACGGAGAGCTGCGCCAGGTGCTGGTCGTCCCGGCGGGACAGGCCACCTGCTGCGGGTTTGCCGGGCCTGGGATGGGCCGGTTGTACGTCACCACGGCCACCGAGGGGTGGAGCGACGAGCAGCGCCGGGCGGAGCCCGCTGCGGGGTTGGTCTATCGGTTCGACACCGAGGCCACGGGACGTCCCGCGGAGCCGTTCCGTCCGGATCCGCGCTGGTGGGCGCAGGTCACGGGGTGACCGCTTCGACGTGGCGGTCCGCCAAGCGGGTGGGCACAACCTCCGCGACGTCGAGGACCAGGTCGGCCAGGGCATCAGGATCGACCTCCGGGCCCGCTGCCCCTCGGCCGCGACCGGCGATAGGGGTGGTTCATGAAGCTCGGGCCCTTCCGGCCTAGAGGTCGAGCTCGGACGACCTTGGCGCTGACCACGTCCGCCGACCAGGCTCATCCGTCGTGTCAGGGGTGAGCGTCGGGGTCGATGCCCCAGCTCGCCCGCCAAGCGTCACCGGGAGCGAGGACGACCACGTCATCCCCGGTCTGAAGTGCGTTGGGCGGACAGGTCATCGGCTCGACGGCGAGGGCGCGTCGCCGCCGTTCCACGGGCTGGACCTCATCGGCGGAGTAGACCATGAGGTAGCGGTACCCCTCGTCGACCCACAGGCCCAGCCCTGGGCTACCTCCGGCGGTTCCGAGTCGTGCCACCGCGCGACCGTCCGGGCCGCGCACGAGGTCCCCGTAGGCCGTGTCGAGCCGGGTGGCTCCGACCAGCCTCGGCCGGTTGAAGTCCCAGCGGGTCCCGGCCACCGGGACCGCGGTGGTCGACGCTGTGGAGTCGGTCCCCGTCACGTACGTACGTGCCGGAATCGACAGCACGACGTCGTCGACGCGAGGTGTCCCGAGCGTCAGGTACGGATGGAACCCCAGGCCGAACGGCGCGGCCTCGTGCCCTCGGTTCACCGCCCGGCTGCTGACGGTGAGCCCCTCGCCATCGAGGGTGTAGGTGACAGCCAGCTCCAGGTGCCACTCGTACGCCGGCTGGGGGTGGAGCGCGCAGCCGAGCGTCACCGACTCCGGCTCCCGCGAGACGAGGGACCAGGCGAGCCAGCGGACGAGGCCGTGTATCGCGTTCGTCCGTGAAGGCTCGTCCAAGGCGGCCTGGCAGTGGCGCCCGTGGAACTCGTACCGGCCCTCGCGCAGCCGGTTCGGCCACGGCGCGAGCACCTGGCCACGCCCGTCGCTCGAGCGCTCGTCCGGCCCGAACCCGTCGACCACCGCACGGCCGCCGACGGTGTACTCGCGCAACGTGGCCCCGACCTGGGTGACGACAACGCGATGGTGACCGTGCCGCAACACGTACTGCTCCCCGGACGGTGCAGAGTCAGTCGTCAGCGCGGTGGACCGGTTCTGGGATCGCGCCGCAGCGGTCGCCCCGCTCGAGCAGCGGGATGCGCTCGCCCGGGTGGGCGAGGTGTCCGGCCCAGCGTCCCCCGCCCCGCCCCGACCCGCGTGGCGAGGTCCGTGGACGCCCTCAGGAGATCTCCTCCTCTCGCTCGGCGAGGATGATGCGGCCGGCGGCCTCGATGAGGGCCAGGTGGGAGAACGCCTGCGGGAAGTTCCCCAGGTGACGAGCGGTGTCGGTGTCGAACTCCTCGGCGTAGAGCCCGAGCGGCGAGGCGATCCTGAGCAGTCGTTCCATCAGGTCGCAGGCCCGCTGGCGCTCCCCGATGATGGCCAGGTCCGACACGAGCCAGAACGAGCAGATCAGGAACGTGCCCTCCTTCCCGGAGAGGCCGTCGTCGGTCTCGTCGGTCCGGTAGCGGAGCACGAACCCGTTCTCGGTCAGCTCGTCGGCCACGGCGAGCACGGTCGCCCGCATCCGCTCGTCCTGGCCCGGCAGGAACCCGAATCCCGCCGCCAGGAGCGTCGACGCGTCGAGCGAGTCGGTCCCGTAGTGCTGGCGCAGCACCCCCCGCGGGCTCACGCCATTGGCCAGGATGTCGGCGCGGATCTCCTCGGACGTGGCCCGCCAGGTCCCCTCGAGGTCCGGGGCGCCGCGGATCCCGGCCAGCTTGGCCGCCCGGTCGAGCGCCACCCAGCACATGAGCTTCGACGACACGTAGTGCTGCGGCTTGCCCCGGGCCTCCCAGATGCCCTGGTCGGGATCCCGCC
>Ga0209048_10001426_pt1 | contig 24627 bp, 18 predicted proteins | sample FrelakmetCRP12CR_FD_187146 | JGI IMG/M metagenome (GOLD analysis project Ga0209048, IMG submission 187146) | Freshwater lake sediment microbial communities from the University of Notre Dame, USA, for methane emissions studies - CRP12 CR (SPAdes)... | ecosystem: Environmental > Aquatic >... | reverse complement strand
AAGCGGGTGCGGGATACAGGAAATGGACAGGACGTTCACTACCTTTCCGGTGACCGGCTCCTGTACTTTCATTGTTTATGGCGATACCCGTGAACAGGCGCCTCTCTACAACCAGACAGAACGGCACAAACTTGTGGCGGACCGGATCGCAGAGGAAAAGGATATCCATTTTGTTGTCAATTCCGGTGACCTTGTGGCGGACAGTAATGATGCAGCGGAATGGTCACGGTTCTTTGATGCCACTGAGAAGGTGCGGTCGATAACAACCTACACAGCAGTCCCCGGTAACCATGATGCTAACCGAACCCTGTTCCGTCAGCTTTTCGGGACTGACAACACAACATTTTTTGATTGCGGGAATACCCGGATTGCGTTGCTTGATTCGACTGACATGTCCTCCATGACCCTGGAGGATCAGGCAACGTGGCTGGAATCTGCCCTTCGGTCATATGACGGTGCAAAGGTTGTCATCATGCATTATCCTGCGTATAGTTCCGATGAGAAGCATTACGGGGGATGGGAGAACATCCAGCGGACACTTGTCCCGGCTTTTCAGGAGTCCGGGGTTCGGCTAGTCTTTAACAGCCATGTGCATGCATTCGAGCAGGTTGAACAAAACGGTATCAACTATATTACTGAGGCTCGCGGTGGTGCACCTGCTTACCCCTTGAATAGTACGCGAGTTCCCGGCTCTATAAGAGCATATGAAAATACTCTTGGGTATAGCAGAGTCACGGTAACTCCTGATGCAGGAACGATCACGATCGATGTTATCCGGGTTGCAGATGTTTCAGAAGATCTACGGACTGTTACCAGGATCTACCCGGAAGGAACCGTTAATGCTGTTGTTAGGATTCCTTGGGGTAACTCTCTTAACCATTTTCCGGATATTTCAGAACTGGTGTGTTTTCTGAACGATTTGAAAGATAAGAGTGGGTGTAATAATTCGTACTGGAATATGGTAACACAGTTCTTCTGAATTTTATTTTAATCATCCAGCCTACAGTTTTCAGGAAGGGATCAATCCGCTTTTCCCGCTAATATTCACTCTTCCGCTACCCCAGTCCCTTCTAATCGGAGATTTGCCATCCAATAGGTGCTATTAGCGGCGATTTCCCGCTGCGAAATAGCCCCTGATAACCGAACAGACAGAGAATCGGGGGATTCCCAAAACAATAGAGCTGGTTTTTGCTGAATTAGTGCCAAAAAGTCATCCGGAATGGGAAAACGGAGCCCGAATTGGGGAGATTAGGGGGTATGTATTCCTGACCTTTCAGATATTGAAAACAGGAGAGCTTACGTTACCCCTTCACCAGGGCAGCCCCCGTTTTCCTTGGATACACCGTTTTGACAGTCCGTGCAACCACTATAAATGAATTTTTCAGCGGCATCCCGTCCTGGCAAATCTCCACTATACCGTTATCCTCAAGGCGGAAAAACCTCCAGATACCGTACCGGGAATAAATCCAGAGCTCCTTAAGGATAAGACCTGAAGAGGGAAAGGACCTAAGCCCTTTGATCGGATCCTGGAACTCTCTCTCGAACTCCTCTCGCGTATTGCGGATGCACCGGGCTTTCAGGACCCGGACAACGACAAGATTGCCATAGCCCATGATCATGAAGTCGCATACACTCTCCCTGTTTTGCAGGAAGCTCATGACTGTCCCCCGCGCCTTAGCGACCAGGATCGCATCACTCAGCCCTTTTTTTGGCGGTCGTCCCCGGGTCATCTCGCACCTCCGGAGTCTCCGCTGCTGTTTATAGTATCAGCTAGGTGGTCTGCGAACAGCTGGGCTCCTTCACCGGTAGCGGGCAGGCATGATGGTGAATACTTACGAATTGCAGATCCGATTTTTCCAATCAGGATTTCTGAAATTTCTTTTGCCCTTGTACTCAGTCGTGCGATGAATTCCCGGATCATTGTATGGATCCAATCAATGATTCCTGATATATTAAGCAGATTGGTCGATTTGAGAAATAACGGATATTCTGGGAATTTTAACGGAAACGGAGCGCTCAAATCAGTTTGTTTGTCTGACATCAAGCGGGCGCGGCTTGTTCATAATCAAATGCTGGTTTTACGGGGAGATTTGATCCAAAAATCTAGTTGGTGAAGTGAGGGGGCCGCATAACTATTCAAAGAAAAGACATCTGCTATAAGAACTAAAATTTCTGTTCTGCTGCTTCTTTACTGGTGGTATGAATGCACTCCAGGTAATGCCTGGCTTTATTGGTACATGGTTCAAGATTTTTTGAGGAATATTTAATTTTCCCCATCAAGATTCGCATTATGCCCTACAACGCCGTATAGTGCTAAAAAATATTGAGAGATCAACGCGCAGGTTCCTTAAATCTTTCAATTAGGGCTTCATACACTCAATAAACCGAAATCTGTGCTTTAATAAAAAATAATACTGCTTTATGAATCCTACGATTGGATCCATTCTTTCATGCAGCAAATCTTTGTGTCAATTATATAACTTTTTTTAATAATTGATTTAAAAGTGATTAACTTTTTGAAATCATTTAATTATTTTAAATACGCTTCGATCCAACATTTCTCATTCTCCACAGCGTTCATTCTGTTTTGAGTAATATTCTTGTATTAAATGAATAAAATCTGAATTTTTTACCGGTTCCTCGAAATACTATATTCTTTGTAACGAATTTCGAGCGTTAAACTATTTTAGTTAATTTATTATTAAAAGCAACAATTTATTATTGGCAATTAAGAGATGTTGCTTTGCAGAAATGAAAATTTGTTTTTGATTCAGCTGTGACAGCAGTTTTCAAAATGAGGTGTAAATTTATGGAAAAAAAATGTGGAAATGAAGTTGTACGAATTGTGCTGTTTTGTGTCGCTGTAATTTTGCTGGTCACACCGGCAATGGCAGCATCAACAACACAAGTACATGTTGTAAAATTTGCCAATGATAATACAACCATTCTCAACGAGACGACAGTTGACTTTCAATGGATGGAGGCGAATCTTCCTGTTTATGGGGACGGTTTAACCCACTATTACATGCAAGGTCCTGTTTTTAATGTCAGCATAACAGACAAATGGAATCCTGAAGAGAACGATCCGGCCATCCTTACAAAGGATTTCGGCGCAGTTAAAGGGACTAATATTAAGGATCTCTGCGCTCTGGTCGGAGGGATGTCGGCAAGTGATTATAATGTGACTCTTCTGGCATCTGATGGTTTTTCAAAACCATTTGCATATTCAAGTGTTTACAATCCACCTTTACGTGCAGGCCCAATAGTCCTCACATGGTACCGAACTGATCAGGGATATGTCAACAGTTCATATTCAACAGGCATGCGAAATGTGATGTTGGCGGATACTACGTCTAATCCTTGGGGTTTGCATGTATTCGGCTTATGGGATATGCATGAGTCATATCCGGAAGCGTTCTGGTATTACTACCAACCTGGGCAACCTAGTGCAACAGGACTTTCCGTGCAGAATATTGATAGAATATTTATCTATAGTAACCAGGCTCCACCTGTGACATTGTATAATGGCACAGTAACACTGGTCCAGGGTGAGACATTCAATAAGACAGCATACAACTCCGGAACGAATTACACGATCAACAAGACCACACCCCTTGGAGCTCTTCAAACGGCAGCAACTTCTGGCGGATTCGGTTATGAAGTAACGGACAAGCGATGGTCCTTAGACCAGGTATTATTGCTGGACAACGTGAGCACGTATACCAAAGCAACGGGGAAATGGTATGCATATGTCAATGGAGTCTATAAGGACGGTTTTGGTAACCATGCTAACGGTTTGAATGTCATCGAGCTTGCAAACAACGATCAGGTAAATTTCTACTATGCCTCGAGTACAGATCCCAATCCGGTCGTAAATGCAACCGCGGTCGTTAAGACAAAAGCGAACATCGGAAGTGTACCAACAACTCCCGATTGGACGCTATCATTAATCGGTGCAAAGAATACTACCGTATCCAAGACATTCTTCGAACAGGGACTCGCCTGTCCGTCTTCCGGTCACCAGGTCTTCTGGAATGATACTGATGGTAACACATGGGGTGGTGTGCCTCTTTGGTTCTTAATCGGTATGATTGATGATAATCCGGATGTCGGTCCATACCACTATAACTTCAATGACAGTATCGCCGCACAGGGATATTCAATCAAAGTCAGCAGTGGTGATGGGTGGGATACGACACTTGCAAGTCAGGCAATTGCAAGGAATGATAGTTACATCGTTGCAAATACCTTAAACGGTCAGCCACTTCCAACCAATCTTACAAGCGGTAAACTGAGTTGGCCACTCCACCTTAAAGGACCTGCAGTCTTTGGTGGGCAGCAGGTTGGGAATATTACAAAAATAGAACTTACCGGACTCCCCCAGCCACCAACTGAATGGAAACTCACGCTTGAAGGTGATGTAATCGATACCATAAAACAAAGTTACTTTATTGATGCGATTGCGTGTCACCATAATGTTACATGGACAGATGCTTCCACCGGAACTGTCTGGCAGGGAGTTTCACTCTGGGATCTTGCCGGGGCCGTTGATGATATCGAGACCACAAATCACTTCACCTTTAATGACACACGGGCTGCAGCAAACTACACGATTCGTGTTTCAGCCGGAGATGGATTCTCTTCGGATTTCTATAGTATTATAGCAGCTCATAATGACGGATATATCGTTGCCTATAAGATGAATGAATCCATTTTGACAGGAACATCAGCACCCCTCAAACTTGTCGGCCCTGCAACAACAAAAGGGAGCCAGCGTGTTGGAAATATTACAAAGATCAGTCTTATTGGATTACCTGACCAGTACCCTCCCGGTAACTGGCAGTTAAAACTGAACGGCAAAATCAGTGATGTAATCCCACAGGGTGAATTCGAATATTTGGCAAGCAGTCATAATGCAACTTACACAGATGGGAGTGGCAATGTATATACCGGTATTCCCCTCTGGCACCTCATGGGATGGGTTGATGACCGGATCCCGGATGGCCCCTTAGGGTTCAACGATGCCGCCGCTACAGCTGGATATAAAGTAATTGTGAAAGCAGGTGACGGATACGCAAAAGAATTTACCAGCCAGCAAATTGGCAAGAATGACACCTTCATTGTTGCCAACACCATGAACGGGACCCCAATTCCCAACACGGCTGATCCTGGTAAGACACCTCCTTACCCACTAAGACTTGTGGGGAGCGGAGCAACCGGAGGCAACAGTGTCGGTAATGTTGTTGAGATTCAGCTCACCGACTTCCAAACACCGGTTGTCGCGCCAAAATTGCATATCTTAAAGTATGGGACCGATGGCGTTACGGTGATCAACGAGACCTCTGTAGATTACACCTACATGGAAAACAATCTACCAGTCATTGGGGACGGGACAACTGCCTACAAATTCGAAGGGCTCACGATGAATGCATCGAATTTATGGGACCCTGAAGAGACCTATCCCGGTGGATTTAAGATATCGAATGTCGTGAAAGGATCACGTGTTCGTGACTTGGCTGAACTTGTCGGAGGAATGGATTCCGGAACAACGATTACTTTCGTTGCATCTGACGGTTTCGAAACTACTCTTCCATACTCAGCAATTTATACAAATCCGGCGGTTCAGACCCGACAGGGAGATGCCATTATTGCGTGGTGGGGTGACGGACAGTATGTTCCAGGCTATGCAGATGGGATGCGTCTCTTCTTTACACCAGGTGGTGATCATGTTTATGGACAATGGGATATGCATGAAACATTACCCTCTTCGTACTGGCGTTATAATTTCCAGAATGGCGTGCAATACCCGTCAGCCGCCGGGCTTTCTGCAAAATATATCACCTCTATGAAAGTTTATTCCTCTCCGACATCAGACTGGACCCTCGAACTGGATGGCCGGGATATAGGCGGCCTCGAGTATAACGTGAGCAAACCGTATCTCGAGGAGGCGCTGGCTTGCCAGTTCGGGGCAAATCATAAAGCAACATACACAGACAGCACGGGGAGAGTCTGGGAAGGTATGCCTTTGTGGTTCTTCGCCGGATTTGTAGATGATGCCGATCAGCATTCTGCTAATGCTTTCAACGAATCAAAGGCTATCGCTGGTTACAATATTGTAATAACCGGAATGGATGGTTACAACACGACTATCTCAAGCAAGGACATAATCCGCAGCAGTAACTATTTGGTTGCGAATTCCCTGAACGGCACACATATTCCTGATGGTGATGAGAACTGGCCGCTTAGATTTACAGGAACTAATGTATTCGGAGGTATGACAGTTAAAAGAGTTAAATCGATTAAACTGATTAAGGCAATCACCTCAACGAACGTTGGTGTTTTCCGAGGATTGGGATACTGGTACCTCGACATGAACAACAATGGTACGTGGGATAGCACGCCAACCGACAAAACATTCACTTGGGGAAAACTAACTGGAGATATACCAATTACCGGGGATTGGAACAGCGATGGCATTACCGAGACTGGGATCTTCCGTCCTGGTGGAACCTGGTACTTTGATATGAACAACAACGGTACCTGGGATAGCACGCCAACCGACAAAACATTCACCTGGGGGAAACAACCGGGTGACATACCAATCACCGGGGATTGGAATCATGATAACATTACCGAGACTGGGATCTTCCGAGCTGGGGGCCATTGGTATCTCGACACGAACAACAACGGTACATGGGATCCAACAAGTGACACGGAATTCTACTGGGGGAAACAACCGGGTGATATTCCAGTAACTGGTGACTGGACGGGATATGGGATCACCAAAACAGGTATTTTCAGGCCTGGAACGGGATTCTATCTCGACACGAACAACAACGGTATATGGGATCCAACAAGTGACACAATGCTCGCTTGGAGCGGCCTCGGCTTACAACCCAATGACATTCCTGTAACCGGCGACTGGAATGGGGATGGTATAACGGAGACCGGCATCTTCCGGAACGGTGACTGGTACCTTGACATCAACAATAACGGTATATGGGACTCTGGAACTGACGTAATTTATCCGATAGGTCAACCAGGTGATAAACCGGTTACCGGAAAGTGGTAAAAAATAATCATTTGAAAATTTTTTTTAGGTTTTAGAACTAGTTAACCCATTCATATTAACAAAGAAAAATAAATAAAAAAACATATTTACGCTTTATAGAGTACGACTTTACCGACATTACGACAAAAAAAAATAACTTGCGAAAAATGGGGGAACAAAATGAATGTTTTTTTACTAAATAAAAAATTACTTTTGTTCTTTGTAATTTGTATTATAATTCTTGAATTCACCGTGCCAGCATTAGCAGCAACCACTGAGATTCATCTCGTGAAATATGCAAACGACAGGTCCACTGTACTATCAGAAAAAACATTGACCTATCAGCAGATGAGGGATACACTACCCGTTTTAGGAGATGGAACGACTCATTATTTCCACCAGGGGCCGGTTTTCGTCGACAACCCGGATGATCGCTGGAACCCCAAGGAAGATACGAACGTTCAGGAAAAGGATATGGGTGCCGTCAAGGGAACTAATCTCAAGGATCTCTGCGAACTGGTCGGGGGAATGTCAGCAAGTGATACTCTTATAATCAAAGCATCGGATGGCATGTCAAGGGAATTTGCGTACAAGAACGTATATATGTACTCATCCCGCGAGGGCCCCATTGGCCTTACATGGTATATGGATGGCAAGTACCCGGACTCGGATTATTCTGACGGCATGCGTCTCGTCTGGTTCGCGGACGATGGTGTAAACCCGTGGGGCTACCACGCTTTCGGGAATTTCGACTGGCATGAAGCAGCTGATTCAAAATACTGGTATTATTACATGAGCGGGTCGGAAAAATATCCAACAACGACAGGCTTATCAATGAAATATGTTTCTGAAATCCAGATCTTCAGTACGAAACCTCCCGGCTCACCATCATCTTCCGGAGGTGGCGGAGGAATAGATCTCCCAATATCAGGAGCTGCAGCACCTGTGAATCCTGATCTCTATGGATATAAGGGGAAAAAATTGAATACGTTCAAAACAGGAACTCTGAATGGGTCCGTTCGTTTCTTTTCCGATCTGGACAATCTACCGGTAATTGTCAATAATCGGATCAGGGACTTCAACCTCTCCGTGGATCTTCCCCCCGGTTCGAATATCACCATCGCACGTATGTACCTGTACGCCTCGGATAGTCATAACCTCCAGAGCCGCAAGGGAGTTATTCCCGAATTCTATGCAACCCTGAACAAAGAAAAGCTGACCCCGGACCAGGTGTATGTCGATTCTGACGGTGATGACAAAGGGTACGTAGCCGCGACTTATGCATATGATATACGGGAACTGCTCAAAGGGAATGGGACTTACCAGGTGTCTGTCCGGAACCCTGATTTCGAACAGCTTGAATTTACTATCGATGGAGTGCTGCTCGTAACCGCGTATGAGAATGAGACCGCTCCGGCCACCAGTTACTGGATAGATGAAGGATGTGATGTGATATCGAGCCTGCCCGAAAAAGGATTGTTGCCCGAGGATTGCAAAACAAGCTATGCATTCTCCGGTACCGTTAATATGAGTACGGCGGGTAATGCCTCACTGTATCTTGTGTCGACAGGTCTTGATCAGGATAATACTACCGAACACGCCGTCAGGTTCAATGAGGCAACATGGTACAATATCTTTGATAATCAGAGTGCTTCCATAGTCATGCAACTGCCGGTCAGGATGTATCTTAATGAAACCGGCAACACCGCTGAAGTTCAGAGCTCGATCCGTTTTCAGGATGCAGATTACCTTGTGAACCGGAACGCGATCCTGGTTGTCGAACATAAGGAACCAAACTCTTCTGCAATAGTTCGGAATGCCAGCACGACCACAGAATCACAGCATGCACCATTTACCGATGCTATAGACATGTACCCTATAAAAAATGAGAGTCAAAGATTTCAGATTACTCTTGACACCGATCCCGGTGGAGCGCTGATCTATGTCGATAATATCTACCTGGGGAAAACCACACCTTATAGTCTTGATGTTAATGAGGGGGATTTCCATACTGTAAGGTTCGAACTCGATGGATATGAGCCATCAGAAACATCATTTACCGTCGCCAACTCAACCAGCATCCATACGTCTCTGTATAACCCAGTCCACACAACCAAAGGACGGTTAACAGAAATGCCAGAAGACCCTGACGGGATCCGGTACGGGGGTCTCGCTGTCAATTCAAGACCAAATGGCGCAATAATCTCATTAGATGGTATCGGCACAGGAAAAACTACACCGTCTGTAATCATGGGACTGGAACCAGGCAGCCATACAATAAAACTGGGCCAGGATCATCAGGATACCAGTAATAAGGAGAAAAGCGATTTCTCTTTTGAAGAACAGAAGGTTCGTGTAGTACCGGGAGTTCTCATTCCGGTAGATTTCAATGGAATCGGATATCATACGTTTTATAATATGATTATTGATTCCCGTCACTTCCGTGGATTGCCCTTTACGATGAATGGTTACCCGAACAACGCAACCATACCGGCAAGGATGAGTGCTGCCCAGTTCGATTCATTTGTCACAATCCATGAGAATAATTCGTTCATCTCCTACCCGCTACCCGTTATCATTGATGAAAACAGATACCAACTCGTTGAACCCCGTGATTACCAGCACCTCACAATTTCCGTTAACTCCAATCCACGGGGTGCTGAGGCATTCATCGACGGCTTCCAGACCGGGTATACAACCCCGTATACATTTGGCAATATTTCCGATGGTCCCCACCGGATCATGGTAACAAAAGACGGGTATCTGCCGCAGCAGAAACTTATTGATCTGCCCCATTATTCAGTTCCCATTTCCATGACACCGATTGACTTTGATCTTGCTGAATATCCCTCCGGATTCCTCTATGTTAACAGTATCCCAAAAGGTGGTAAGATATTGATCGATAACATGAATACAGGTAAAATAACACCGGCATTATTCAGGTCCATTCCCTCAGGGAGCCATTCAGTAAAAGTGACCGGAGTGAATGCCTCAAAAACGTTCCCTGACATCACAATCACTTCCCTGGAGATGACCAACCTGACAGTAGATTTTGCAATTCTTGAAGAGTCCTGATATTCCTCATAATCTTTATTTTAAGACATCCAATACAACGCAGACACAACGATGGCTGTACTTTCTGTTGATATCCTCTTTGATGCCGCGATCCGGATCCAGTTGCTGGAACGTTCGATCATCGTTGCTTTTGCCGACAATACGATAAGGATAAAGTTCCCGACAACCCGCCGGCTTGCAGAATTCCTCGATGTCCAGCACTATTACGTACTTCCTTATTTTGCGTCGATGGAGCAGGAAGAACTCGTAACACGCGCAGAACGGGTGGGGATCCTGACAACAGCAAAGGGAAGTAAAAAAATGATTGAAATGATGAGAGAAAAATATCTCAAGGAGACTGAGGATATCCTTGGGATACTTGTTTTTCAGGAAATTATAAAAAAGATCCAGGCCTCGTAATCCATTACGAAAATATTTTTTCTTGTTCACCGTGAGCGACGGTTAACACTGGTATATCAATTGCTTATCAGTTGGTAAACATTTTGAAATTAACAATTTTAAAAAGAAATATTTTTTATTGATCCATCGCTGATCTAATGCCATACAGGATTGAATCGTATGAAACGTCTCACTGAATTATCCTTAGGTGTCCTGCTGATCCTTCTCCTTATCGGAGGAGTGTTCATTGCAGGATGTACAACAACGCAACCAACCCAGAACACGACTACAGAAAAGCCGAAACTTCTCATCGCAACAACGACGAGCCTGTACGATACGGGGCTCCTGAATTACCTTGAGACAAAATACGAAGCCCAGAACAATGTGGACCTCCAGATCACCTCCCAGGGGACGGGAAAAGCGATCGAAATTGCCAAGAAAGGTGATGCTGATGTGCTGCTCGTACACTCCCCAACCCAGGAACTGGCATTTGTAAAAGACGGATACGGGATTAACCGGCGAACATTTGCATCAAACTACTTCATGATTGTCGGGCCTGCAAATGATCCTGCAGGGATATCTAATATGACTCCGGAGAATGCTTTCACCACCCTTCTCGTGAAAGGTACGAATAACACTGCGGGTGTCTATTTCGTATCACGTGGTGATGGGTCAGGGACACATACTGCGGAGCAGAAGATCTGGTCGAATGCCAAATTTAATTATACGACGAATGTCGAAAAATCCGGGAACTGGTACATAGAAGCCGGTAAAGGCATGGGAGAGACCCTTCAAATGGCAAGCGAGAAAGGAGCTTACACGTTCACTGATGAAGGGACGTATCTTTCCTATAAGAACAACCTGAAACTCGTGCCGCTCATCACCAAAGGATCAAGCCTGCTCAACATCTACAGCGTTATGACGGTATATAATGACAAACAACCGGCTGAAAAGATCAAGATGGCCAATGATTTCGTCAATTTCCTGATATCGCCGCAGACACAGGCGGATATTGGTAACTATGGTGTGGACAAGTATGGGAAGTCCCTGTTTACTCCAATGAGCATAACCGTGCCCAACGCAACGGCCGGCTGGGTAGGAGATTACAGCACACCTGCGACGGATCTCAAACCACCGGCAGCAGCGGCAAACATGACTGCAACAAAATAACCTCCCTTTTTTTACATCCAGATCGGGATCAATTGAGATGACTTTTCTCTGCATTTTCTTTGTTGAACCAACAATAGCAATCGTCAGAGAATAAATCCTGTATCCTTATCTGATATTGTAACAATAATTCTCATCCAGTATGGCCGAACAACCTGTTCCGACCGGATCGCAGCAATATTCGCTTGCTTCAGTCTTTTTGGCATTCCTGCGACTGGGTCTTACTGCATTCGGTGGCCCGGCAATGGTCGCGTATATTCGGAAGATGGCAGTCGAGCGCAAGCATTGGCTTGACGGTGAGATTTTTGACGATGGTGTCGCACTCTGCCAGGCAATCCCTGGTGCCACAGCTATGCAGGTTGCTGCATATACAGGGCTTCGGATTCGTGGTATCGCTGGTGCTCTCGCAGCATATGTGGGTTTTGGTCTCCCCGCATTTCTCCTGATGATGGTACTTTCGGCGCTCTATGTTTCAACCTCAGAACTTCCACCGGTTAAGACACTCTTCCTTGCATTGCAGGCGATTGTTGTTGCGATGCTTGCGTATGCGACGGTTTCATTCGGGAGGACATCACTCAAACACTGGATTCATGTACTTATCGCCGGGATTGCAGCGGTACTCTTCATAGTAAATGTTTACCCTGTCATTGTTATTGCGCTTGCTGCGCTGCTCGGAATACTCCTGCTTCCTAATCCTGAAAAGAAACAGGATATTCCCGTTACAAGGCTTCCTGCGCCGGAAAAATCCTTTCTAATTTTGCTCATCATCGCGGTAGTTTTTTTTGCAATGCTCTATTTCCTGCAGCAAGAACTTTTTGTACTTGCTGCAACGATGGCGTGGATTGATATGTTCGCCTTCGGGGGAGGATTTGCGGCTCTCCCCTTGATGTTCCAGGAGGTTGTGGTTGTCCATTCGTGGCTGGACAGTGCAACCTTCCTGAATGGGCTGGCACTCGGCCAGGTAACTCCGGGCCCGATTGTTATCACCGCAACATTTGTCGGGTTCCTCTCGTATGGCTTTTGGGGTGGAGTCGTCGCCACAATTGCGATCTTTATACCATCATTTCTGTTTGTCGTCGGGACTGTGTCATATTATGACCATCTGCGCAGTTCGCAATTGTATCAGAAATTATTTCAGGGAATTTTGTTCTCCTTTGTTGGCTTGTTGCTGAGTGTGACCATCAAGCTGGCACTTGCAGTTCCATGGTCGTGGTTTTCCGGAATTCTTGCATCCACGGCGTTCCTGTTCCTCCTTCTGGGTGTCGAAATTCTCTGGGTAGTTATTGCCGGCATCGGAATTGCATTAATTCTGTATGTAATTGGGTACTGATTGATGATCATTAACGAAAGAGCTCAGGCTATATTTAAAAACAGGAATAAACAAAAACAGTTTATCAATTATTAATATAAAGTAAGGGTGATTATTAGAATTAATCTTTTAACAAAAATTCTTGAATTAGATATATCATGACGGAATATCGATGAGCGAGATTGTATCAGGATTGTTACAGGCACTAAATCTGATTGTTACTCTCGATCCTGAGGTTATGCAGATAGCTGCACTCTCTATAATGATCTCGCTGGCAGCAACCGTAATTGCAGCCTCCATATCAATTCCGTTGGGGGGAATCATCCATTTTTACGAATTCCGTGGCAAACGAGCGGTTATCATCCTGATCCAGACCCTCTATTCTATTCCGACTGTTGTTGTGGGGCTCCTCCTGTACCTCATGCTCTCGCGTAGCGGGCCGCTTGGGTATTTTGGGCTTTTGTTCACTCCAGGAGGAATGATCATTGGACAGGCCGTGCTGATCATCCCGATTATTACCGGGCTGGTAATCGCTGCGCTTGGGGGAGTCGACCGGAATATCAGCGACACCCTCATCTCACTGGGTGCTACAGGATTCCAGACAATTTTACAGGTAGTCAGGGAGGCACGCCTTGCAATCCTCAGTGCAGTGGTCCTTGGCTTTGGCCGTGCGATCTCTGAAGTCGGGGTTGCAATGATGATCGGTGGCAATATCCGGGGAGAAACACGAGTACTGACAACGGCAATTGCGCTGCAGACCGGTATCGGCGATTTCCCGTTCTCTATCGCTCTCGGCATCATCCTTCTGTTGATAGCGCTGGTCATCGTCGTGATTATGAATATCTTGATTTCCGGCCTTTCCACTGAGTCACAGCAGGCTCTGGGAGGTCCACGGATATGATACGGATAGAAGGTCTCTCCCGCACGGCTGGCAGCAAGACTATTCTCGAATCGATCAACCTCGAGATCAATCGCGGGGAGATCTTCACCTTTATCGGGCCGAGCGGTAGCGGAAAGACGACACTTCTGCGGCTCATAGATCTTCTCGACTCGCCAACAACCGGGACCATCATTTTCGATCATACGGATACAACCGCACCGGATACGGACCGGCTTGCGATCCGCCGGCGTATGTCCATGGTTTTCCAGAAACCAGCAGTCCTTAATATCACGGTAGCGGGCAATGTTGCATTCGGGCTGAATTTCAGGGGGATAGAAAAATCAGAAACTGATTCACGGGTTCATGAGGCGCTCGATATCGTCGGGCTCCTGCACCTCGCAGACCGGAAAGCAGTCACCCTTTCCGGCGGAGAGATGCAGCGGGTGGCTATTGCGCGAGCACTGGTTACCCGGCCTGAAGTCCTCCTGCTTGATGAGCCAACGGCAAATCTCGATCCTGTCAACACCGAATTAATCGAAAATCTTATCAAACGCATCCACCAGAGTTTTCACACTACCATGATCCTTTCCACCCATGATATGATCCAGGGCCAGCGCCTCGCTGACAGGATAGGGGTGATTATGGACGGGAAAATTGTCCAGGTCGGTTCAATCCATGACATTTTTTATCTCCCGAATGGCAAGGATATCGCCCGGTTTGTGGGTATAGACACAATTCTGAAAGGGATCGTGGAATCCAATGACGATGGGCATGCCCGCGTTTCAGTCAGTGATGCGATCATAGAAGTGATTACCCCCTGCCAGAAGGGTACCCGGGTATCCCTGTTCATCCGCCCGGAAGAAGTTTCCATCGCGTTAAAAGACGGGGATTTGCCAAAAACCAGCATACGGAACCAGCTGCAGGGAAAAATCACGAGAATGGTGCCTTTTGGACCCTTTGTCCGGACAACCATTGACTTCGGTTCTGGCCTGACCGCACTGGTCACACGCAGGTCTGCTGATGAGCTCTCGCTTGCTGTTGGAATGACAGTAATCGCCGGAATCAAAGCCACCGCCATCCATGTGATACCGGATTCCGGCTAAAGAGATTTTTCAAGTCTTTTCATGCGGAAAATACCGGTGAATAGTTAAACACTCTAATACGAAGACACCCAATAATAAGACGATGCGCTGCACGATTCTTGCCAGCGGAAGTAAAGGCAATTGCGTTTTTCTCGAAGGGGAGAGCGAAGCACTTCTGCTTGATGCCGGCCTGAGCACAAAAGAAACACTCCAGCGAATAAACGCAGCGTCCCTTGATGCCGGGCAGATTGGTGCGGTCCTGGTCACCCACGAACACGGAGACCATATCAAAGGCTTAGACGTACTTACCCGTCGTCTCAATATCCCGGTCTACGCAACGGAAGGAACTCTCCATGATTTCCTCAACCACCGGCGCACTTCAGATAAACAGATTGATCACCGGAAATGCCGGTATCATGAGCATTTTTCCGTAGGAGATTTTGTGATCGAACCGTTTGCCACCTCCCATGACGCCGCCGAACCCTGTGGATTTATCATAAGGGAAAACGGTGTTCGGTTTGGGTATTGTACCGATACTGGCATCATCACCCCTCATATGCTTGACCTGCTCCGGCGCTGTGATGCAATCGTGCTTGAAAGTAATCACTGCCCGGATATGCTGGAGAACGGACCCTATCCAGAATCACTGAAACGAAGGATCCGTTCAAAACGAGGCCACCTGTCCAACATGGGTGCTGCCCGGTGCCTGCAAACTCTTGGTAAGGATGTGCCACAGGTGATCCTTGCTCATTTAAGCGAGATGAACAATACACCGGAACGGGTGATGGCGAGCGCCCGTGAAGGACTTGGTCTCTTCTATGAAGAAAAGACGCTCGTTATTGCCACCCAGTGCGGAACTTCTTGCACCCGTCCCCAGTACATAACGCTCTAATAACAATATCGGGACATGTCATGGTTCTTTGGAAATTTTTTGCATAACGGACAAAGAATAGTTGTTTATCAGGTATCCTTGATCTTCAGCAGTTTCATACAATACTGGTCAATGGAATCAATTATTGCCTTCTTTGCCTGTTTTACCTTCTTTTCATCATCAGAAAGGAAATCATGAGCTACATATTCGAGGAGTGTTACGTAGTAGTGCTGGGTTCCGAATTTCATCCTGATTTCATCGAGACAGGCAAGAGCCTCATGTTGTTTACCGTTCACCAGTTCAAAGACAAAATCAAGAAGGAGAAGTGCATTTTTCGGTATGTTTTTACTCAATGCAAGTTTCCTGAATTTATGGTAGACATCTTCCCGGTTCGTGATGATCGCCAGTTTTAACCCGTAATAGACAGGTTCAAGTTCATCGGGATACTGCTGGGTCATCTGCTTGACTATCCCGGCTACACCCCCGGCATCCCTGCTCTCGAGTTTTAGTTTGTATGACTCTCGGAGGAAGTACATGTCATCAAAGAACCTCTCGATAGCTGTTGAAAGCAGTTCTTCCCGTATATCTTTCCTGCCGTCTTTTGTGGCCTTCTCAATTCCTATCTGTAAAAATTCCCGTTCACTGGGGAACCATTCAATTGCCTGTTTCAGCATGAACCAGAAGATCTTGTTGATGCCGGGATCATCGCCAATACCCATTTCCTTAAGCCGGTTTACTGGCGGTTTTAAACGGACCAGCTCGATCATCTGCTCCCGTGCGGCAAGCGCTGCAGGAGTGGGTCCCCGGATGAGTTCTTCTGAACTGATATTTTCTCCCGTTTTGAGTGCGGGGACCAGGTAACAGTACGCCAGTGCAGGAAGAATCAGAACATCTGCAGTCCGGTATTTTTTCAGCATTTCAATGGCTTCAGGATATTTGCCCAAATCGACCATCTTGATACCGAGCATGATATCGTAGATTGCCCTGCCTTTCTTGGTGTGCTTGTTTCTTTCAGCATAATCAAACAGTTTTTCAATAAAAGCAAGATCGCCCGAACGTTTGCTCGTATTCAGGACACGGACCGTGATGTGGTCGATAAACTGGTCATGGAGTTCGTCACTGATTTCGGGCAGATTTTTTTCAAGCGTGGCAATGACGTGACCATAAAAAACAGGAATATTTTCATCAATTTTGTCGATGTTTTTATCGATGTAATCGAAAAAATCGTGTTTGATCTGGTCGAGTTTAAGCCGGATAATCGCATCGGGCTGCCACTCGTCGACCATATATCTCAATTACGCTTGCTGGATATTAAATTTATCAAACCCCGGAGTTTGGTTCATCATTCTGGTGATTACTGCCAAAATAAGGAGAAAAAAGGGCTGATCGGAACGTAATAACATCAAAACGTTAATCCCTCTGCTAAAGCAAGATCTAAAAAAAAGAGAAATGTCATGCTTTTCATGGACTTTTCCCGGGCCTGCGAACAACTGGAAGGTACATCCGGGCGCCTTGAAATGATTGATATTATCAGCCGATATCTTCCCGACCTGGCACCTGATGAACTTCCGGTTTTTGTTCGGTTTGTTATGGGCAGGATTTTTCCTGACTGGAGCTCAAAAAAACTGGGTATCGGTCCAAATCTTCTCTATGAAGCCATTGGTTATGTTGCGGGTATAAAAAAAGAACAGGTAATAGAGAAGATCAACATAACAGGAGACGCAGGCCGTGCAGTAGAGGAACTCCTTTCGATCAAATCGCAGACTACCTTTTTCCATGAAGACCTGGATTTGGTCCGTGTTTATACCGAGCTTATTACGATTGCCGACATGGAAGGAAAAAAGTCCCAGAGGGAAAAGCTGCTTGCTGTCCGCCGGTTATTGGGGAATGCTCATCCTCTTGAAGGCCGCTATCTGGCAAGGATTATGCTTGAAGAACTCCGCATCGGTGTTGGAGAAGGTAGTGTCCGGGACGCGATCGCAAGAGCATTTTTGGTGGATTCTGCTCTCGTTGAGCATGCTATGCAGGCACTGAATGATGCAGGAGAGGTAGCCCGGCTCGCCAAACTTGGCCCCGGTGCATTACAGGACGTCCGTATTACCCAGTTTCATCCTGTACGGATGATGCTGGCCCAGCAGGGAACAATCGCGGATATGATCAAAGAGCATGGTCAGATCGCTGCCGAGTTCAAATATGACGGCTCCCGCTTCCAGTTTCACAAAAAAGGCAACTGGGTGAAGATGTATTCCCGCCGGCTTGAGGATGTAACCGGAGCATTACCGGATGTAATCGAAAAACTTCTGGCAGCAACCGAACATGATGTTATTCTCGATGGGGAAATAATTGCAATAAAAGATGGAAAGCCAATGCCATTCCAGTCAGTGCTGAGGAGGTTCCGGCGCCGTCATGATGTGGCAGAGGCGCAGGAGTCGATCGAGCTGGTACCCCATGTTTTTGATATCCTCTATCTTGATGGTAAAACGATAATTGACCTGCCCTTTACTGAACGCAGGAAATTACTTACGACTGTTGTAAACAGGTATGTCGCCCCGCAGGTAGTCAGCAGCGAGCCAGGTGATATTGAAAAGATGTATAACGATGCAATCGCGGCCGGGCATGAAGGAATTATGATCAAGGTTCCCGCTTCTACCTACACCCCGGGCCAGCGGGGGAAGAACTGGATCAAGATTAAGCCTGACGTGGATACCCTTGATCTTGCAGTGATAGGGGGAGAATGGGGAGAGGGAAAGCGTGCCCATGTCTTTGGATCATTCCTTGTTGCATGCCAGGATGCGGGAAAACTCATCGCGCTCAGCCGCGTTGCAACCGGATTTTCCGATGACCAGCTTCTCGAAGTCTATGACCTGCTGAAAGACCGCGTAATAAAAAAATCCGGTAAAGAAGTGGAATTTGAACCAATACTTGTGTTCGAGGTGGGATACGCTGAACTGCAGGTCAGTCCAACGTACGAAGGTGGATTTGCTCTCCGATTCCCGAGATTCATCCGGATAAGGGATGATAAGGATATCGTCGAAATTGAAACGCTCGATAGCATCAGGGAACGATACTCACAGCAGTCAAAATCTGCACAGGCATATCAGAAATGAAAGAGTGTCCGCTGTGTCCGGAGTTCAGGTATCAGCGTGCTATGCTTCACCCACCGGTCAGAACCGAGGATAGTTGCAGCCTGCGCAACTGCTGCGTCAATTGATGGACAGGTAATTGAAGGAGCTCTCATCGCCTTTCGGGTTGCTTCCCGGATCACCCATGTTCCGAGAGGTGCCCAGTAATCTCCCGATATACTACGAATGACAATTACCCGGGCACAGCGCCTTGCTGTGTTAAGGTATTCACAAGCTGCAAGCCGTGCCGAATAGTACGCTCCTGATATCGGGGAATAACCCTTCTTAGTCATTCCTTCACGGTCCTGCACAATACCCTCCTCTTCCCCTCCCCACAGTGACTTTTGTCCCCAGCACTCGATCATCTCGTACTTCCAGTCTCCCGGGACGAGAATGCAGACGATCCTGTTCCCAAAAATCTCTCCGGTGAAGAGACGAATTTCTTCAATCGGGGGATAACGGGCAATCTCTTTTTTAAGATGATTGGACAGGGTATCGTCCACAGCCGTGATCGCCCACCGTGTTGGAACGAATTTTCGTCGTTTTCCAAGGAGGCCAGCTGCCATCAGGTTTGAGATCTGGTATACATCAACAGCAGATTCACTAAGTGCAACACATGCTTCGGTTGCGATAACATCCGTATCGGATGTGATACGGTCAACAACGCGTTCAACGCGTGCATTGCCAAGTACATCAAGTTTTTTTACTGAACCGGTAAACCCGACGGGTGCTACCGTTCCATCAAAATTGAGGCCGAAGGTGACCGGTTTTTCAAACGCAACATCCACCTCAAGAGGTATCGTTGAGAGTGCGATTTCCTGTAAGTTACCGGAGACTGTATGAAGTGCGGAATTCCCGCGGATGGTACGGGCACGGATACCAACGATGTCGTCCATTCCCAGGTTATGAGCAAGCCAGTCCGGAGGATTATTACTATCGTTGATCAGGAGCGGTCCCCCTTGCATGGCAGGATATCCATAACTTCCAATGAAGATCGAGGGCGAAATTCCCTGGTAACTGCTTGTTCGTTTCATGCCAGCCTGTGCATGGAACCGGCTCATGATGGGGCAGCGGGGCAATCCGCACATGCCCTTTCCCTTGCACTCAGCACACTGCATCAAATGTCTTCCCTCAGATCGATGATAATAGTCATCCGCTTATCCAGATACCTGATAATCTCACCTACCCATTCATCCCAGACGATCGGGACATCCGGCACGTTCCTGGCGATCTCTTTACCCACGTCATCATCCCGTTCCGCTATCATCTCCATTACTACCGATCCAGGAGCAAATGCAGACGGGACTATTACATCCCGATCACCATCCACAATCCCCAGCACAGGGATCCCCCGGTGAGAACAGATATGACCGCATACACCTGTCGTATCATCCCCGATAGCAAGCACGCCACAGCAGTCTTTTGGGATCCTCGCGTAAACCTCATGGCCACAGTGATCGATAACAAGCACATGTCCTTTGGAAGGTACCCTGTCTCTCATCCGGGGTGCTGCTGACCGTAGAGGCCCGCTCTTGCACCATGCGGTACTGATGTCAAAATCCCTGCCCCTGGATACCTTCTCGAGACCATGTGGTTTGGGATCCAGTCCAAAGATGGGTTCAATGAGCGATCCAGTACTTTGGAGAACAACAACATCCGCAGTCGCCCGTCCGATAACGGTTCCATTCACGTACACTGCTTCACCGGGAATGCAACCCTGGATCTCCCGCACGTTTTCCTGCAGGTGAATGGTGCTCCGTAATGATGTTTCCTCAAATCCTGTCAGACCAGCAAGAATTCCTGCCAGTTTTTTGTTACCACTGTTCCAGCAGTAAATCGTTCTGCTTGAACACTCAAGATGCACAAGACCTGATTCACCAAGCCGGGATGCAACAATATTCCCAAATATCTTACCGGATAGTGCGGTTTTTCCGCGGTTTGCAAGAAATACCTGGCCATCCAGCGCTAAAAGAACTCTGCTCGGGGGTTTGGCAATAAATTCCACGGGCAATGCTGATTCCTCTGCAGCAGTCCGTGCCATAACTCCGGCGACAATGACACGTCTGGGCACGACCGTTTCCATCAGCCATGCTACATCCCCACGGTCAAATATTTCAGGGCCGTGAACAATCATAACCACAGAGTCCCTGGCAGTATTCATCGATGAATTCCTTATTACTGAATTTTTATAAATAAGCGGGTAGCGGCATATTCCAGTAAAAAAATGCACCCCCGGTCTATACGGTTGTTATCTGATTGCCGGTAGTCCGGATTACCCGATTCTCTGTTTCCGTAAACGAAACACGCCATCCCACATCATAACGTGCTCCACATTCCGGGCACAGGAGAATAACCCTATAGACTTCCCGCGTGGATTTGATGAGCGGGGGATTTTTACCGGCATTCAGCTTGAGAAATGACGTATGGAACCCGAACTCATACCCGCATGCAGGGCACACCCTGAGTTCATCATCGATTTTGATGGTTTTTATTTCACCTAATACCGGCATGATACTATCCCTTTGAAATATTTAAGTTCGGGTCACTGTATTAAGGTTACCCGCGTTTTGCAGCCGTTAGTATCACTTCAGCCGCATTCTTCCTGCCATTGAGCGATGGATGAACGAGCCGGAAGGGCAGGGGACAACAAGTCATCGTTTCTGCAATTTTTCTCTCCAGTTCTTCAGGTGTCACTTTTCGCCCGTCGATTGATTTGCCGGCTCCCATATCAACGATCTTTTTTGCATTATTCTGCTGTTCCGGGTGGTTCGGGTCCATAATTATCAGGACGGGTTTTTCAAAGAGCAGGGCTTCGTGCAACGTGGTTAGACCACCATGAACAATTGCAATTTTTGCTTTTGCAAGGTGCTCGTAGAGGTCCGGTACATAACCATGGGATAAAAAATTATCAGAAGATATTGGAAGGTCCGACCCGGTATAAAAGACGTCAAATATGAGATCTTTGCGCCGCTCGGCGATTGTCTTTAACATCAGGTACATCGGGAGTTTATAGGGTTCACCCCCAAAACTGGTGAAGATAGTCTCCCGGGTGGTGGTGTAGCGTGCTGGATCAATATCATAGAGCGGTCCCGTATACACGTACCGCGGTTCTTCTCCTTTTGGAATGACCAGATTATATTCGCTGATGGCATCCGGTGCAGGATAATCCGGAACGATCACCCTGCTCGAAATACCGAGGTATCTGCTGATGAGAAAATTAAGGCTCCTCCAGACTGGGTTTGTTGTGCCATTGGGTCCGTTGAAGTGGTTCTGGTTGGTAATGAATACGACCGGAGTCTTTTTTGTACGGGCTGCAAATACACCTCCATACATGGTGTCGCATACCACGCAATCGAAGTGGTGTTCCCGGATGAGCAAGCGGACACTCATTACCGATTTTATCATATCAAACAGTATCCATTTCGAGCACCAGAGTGTCTTTTTCAGGCTGAAAAAGCCATTCTCCCCTTCAAGACAGACTTCGCGATGCGTCCGGTGAAGGTTGCTGACCTTGTTCTGTTCCATGAAATTATATGATTTTCCATATCCGGCAAAATGAACGATGTGTCCCAGTTGCTGCAGGTAAAGGCCGAGATGGAGACAACGCGATGCATGTCCGAGCCCTTCACCACAGACAACAAAAAGGATTTTCATGGCAGTTCCGGTTCAATCATACTATAATGTCACATGATGAAATATCAGGATAATCCTTCTGATTTCTGAGTTTTTTGTTCTGAATTGCCGGTTTCTTCTTCCGGGATGAGTATCCAGGCAATAATATATACCAGCACACCTGTCCCGATTGAGAGAACGGTTATTACCGCCCAGACAAGCCGGATAACTGTAGGATCAATATCGAAGTGCTCTCCCAGACCGGCACAGACTCCCCCCAGCATCCGCTCATTTTTTGAGCGGTACAATCGCTTCATGCTAAAATATTGTTTTTTCACCAATAAAAGTAATGGAAATGAGGTAATGTAAAAAATTCGCAGGTTCCTCAAAAGAAGAGTCTATTACTCATCGAAGTTCAAGGCATAGTGGGAAGAAATAATAATGACAGGAGAGGAAGCCACCGTTAAAACAGCGACATTTGGAGCCGGCTGTTTCTGGGGAGTAGAAGAAGCGTTCAGTACCGTGAATGGTGTGGCAGCAACTGAGGTCGGATATATGGGCGGCTCATTCAAAAATCCAACCTATAAAGATGTCTGCACAGGGCAGACCGGACATGCAGAGGTTGTGCAGGTAACCTACGATCCGTTAAAGGTCACATACGAACAACTTCTCGATGTTTTCTGGTCGGTTCATGACCCGACCCAACTAAACCGGCAGGGTCCTGATACCGGCACAAATTATCGCTCTGTTATCTTTTACCATGACGCCGAACAGGGGCGTATTGCCCGAAAGTCAAAAGAGTCTCTGGAGGCTTCGGGTAGATTCAGGTTTGGCAAAATCATGACTCAGATCATGCCCGCACCGGAATTTTACCGGGCAGAAGAGTATCACCAGCATTACTACAGAAAACATAAGGGCAAGTGCGGGTGTGGAATATAAAGAGCAATATTTTGTATATCCTTTCTTTTTTGGGTCAGAAGTGGAATCAGGATCGTATCTGATTCCCCGGTTCAGCACTCATTTTCCATTACGAAACTTTAACAATCTTTCCTATCGTAGCTATTGGCACTATGTGGAAGGCAGTCGGGATCGATGCATGGCTCGCGGGCAGGAAGTCAAGTCTTGAAGATGCTCGCGCAAGTGTTACGGAGATTATTGGCCGTGTGCAGAACGAGGGGGATGCAGCACTGAAAGATCTTGCAAAGAAGCATTGTATACTGACTGACATTGCCGTGTCTGATGACGAGCGCGAGGAAGCCTATGAAAAAGTTGACGCACGGATCATCGAAAGCCTCGTCGAAGCACACGCACGCATCGAACGTTTCCACGAACTACAGAAACCACGTGATCTCTGGCTGCAGGAAATGGAGCCCGGTATTGTACTGGGTGTCAAGACCACCCCTTTGAACCGCGTAGGACTTTATATTCCCGGTGGCAGGGCGGCCTACCCGTCATCCGCTCTGATGTGTGCGGTACCGGCCCGGGTAGCAGGAGTAAAGGAGATCTGTGCCTGCTCCCCGCCTCCCATTAAGCCGTTAACCCTCGTAGCACTGGATATCGCCGGTGTTACCGAGATCTATAATGCCGGTGGTGCTCAGGCAATTGCCGCAATGGCGCTGGGCACCGAATCGATCCGGCCGGTGCAAAAAATTGTCGGTCCCGGTAATGTATATGTAACCCTCGCAAAGATGATGCTGCGTGAACATGCGGAGATTGACTTCCCGGCAGGTCCCAGCGAGATCGGGATCATTGCTGATGAGACTGCAGATCCCCGCATAGTTGCCGCCGATATCCTTGCCCAGTCCGAACATGACCCGAATGCCGCATGTATCCTCATCACGACTGATAAGACTCTCCCTGTAAAAGTCGGTCGTGAGATCGAAGCGCTGATACAAGGTGCACCTCGAAAAGAGATCATCGAACAGTCGCTTAAAAACTCTGGTTACACTGTTGTAAGTAGCTTAGAAGAAGCAATAGAAACCTCTGATACAATAGCACCTGAACACCTCTCTATACAGGTTGCTGACCCCCTGACGGTAGTGACCCGGGTGAAAAACGCAGGTGCGATCTTTGTCGGGCG
>Ga0209048_10001425_pt1 | contig 24643 bp, 24 predicted proteins | sample FrelakmetCRP12CR_FD_187146 | JGI IMG/M metagenome (GOLD analysis project Ga0209048, IMG submission 187146) | Freshwater lake sediment microbial communities from the University of Notre Dame, USA, for methane emissions studies - CRP12 CR (SPAdes)... | ecosystem: Environmental > Aquatic >... | reverse complement strand
ATCATCATTCTCGAGAATTTCGCCCACGTCTTGGAGCAGATCGTGTCGAAGACTTTGGTCAAGCATGTTGTGGTGACAAGTCTTGGTGAGATGCTGCGCATCAAGGGCAGAATTGTGAATTTCGTTTTGCGCAGGGTGAAGAAACTCGTGCCGAAATATTCGTTACCCGATTCCACATCCTTCAAGGATGCGATCAGAGCGGGCCGCAAGCACGGTCTTAATCCGGTCGACATCAATCCAAATGATGTTGCCTTCCTACAATATACTGGCGGTACGACGGGTGTCTCGAAGGGCGCCACGCTCCTTCACCGCAATATCGTCGCCAACGTTCTGCAGGTCGAAGTTTGGTGGCAGCCGACGATGGCGAAGGCGCCAAAGGACGAACAGATGATTTGGGTGACGGCGCTGCCGCTTTATCACGCCGCTGCGCTGATCGGATGCTTTTATGGGCTCCGCATTGGCGGAATGTGCGTACTAATCCCCAACCCACGCGATCTGCAGTCGCTAATCAAGGCCGTATCGAAATACAAGGTTTCGGATTTCCCAGCGGTGAACACGCTTTATAATGGGCTCCTGCATCACCCCGATTTCGGCAAGATGAATCTCACTCATCTGCGCACTGCCGTTAGTGGCGGCATGGCGGTGACGCGCGCGGTGGCAGAAGCCTGGTTCAAAAAAACCGGCGTGCCGATCATCGAATGCTATGGCCTTTCGGAAACCTCCCCGATGCTGACAAGCAACTGCGGAGACGCGACGGAATTCACGGGCACTATCGGTTTGCCGTTGCCCTCGACCGAGATTGCGATCCGCGACGATGAGGATAGGGACGTGAAGCTCGGCGAACCGGGAGAGATTTGCGCACGCGGGCCGCAGGTGATGGCCGGGTACTGGCAGCGTCCGGACGAGACTGCGAAGGTCATGACCAAGGATGGTTTCTTTCGCACCGGCGATATCGGCGTGATGGACGAGAAGGGCCAGATCAAGATTGTTGACCGCAAGAAGGACATGGTGCTGGTCTCAGGCTTCAACGTCTATCCGACCGAGATCGAGGACGTAGTCTCAAGCCACCCGGGCGTCTTCGAATGCGCGGTCATTGGCGTGCCCGATAGCCAAAGTGGCGAGGCCGTGAAACTCTTCGTCGTCAGGAAGGATCCAAATCTCGCGGAGCACGCGATCCGCAAATTCTGCGCCGACCAACTCACCAACTACAAGCGGCCGAAATATATCGAATTCCGCACCGAGTTGCCGAAGACGAATGTTGGCAAACTTCTCCGCCGCGCGTTGCGGGAGGAAGCAGCCGGGAAGGGCACGACTACCAGCAAAGCGGCGTGAACGAAGCCCAAGGCAAACAAGTTCGGGGTTATAGTCGCAAGCGCGTGACCGATATGGCGGAATCTTCTAAGAGCGAGTCCCTGCCTTCGGATGATATACGACGTATCGAACACTATGACGTCCTTATTGTTGGCGCGGGACTTTCTGGAATCGATGCTGCCTATCATCTTCAGACAAAATGTCCGGCAAAGACCTTTGTAATTTTAGAGACTCGGAATGCGATTGGAGGAACTTGGGACTTGTTCCGCTATCCGGGAGTTCGTTCTGATTCCGACATGTACACGCTCGGCTATCATTTTCAGCCTTGGCGGGAAGCGAAGGCAATCGCTGATGGCCCAAGCATCCTCAAATACATCCGCGAGACAGCTCAAGCCTACGGCATCAGTCACAAGATTCGTTTTGGCCATCAGGTCACCGTAGCATCGTGGTCTTCACCGGAGGCCCTCTGGATAGTTGAGGCGATCGGCCCAGAGGGAAGGGCTATCAAATTAACTTGCAAATTCCTCTACATGTGTAGCGGTTATTATGATTACTCCGAGGGTTACATGCCTGGCTGGTCGGGCATGGACAGATACCGTGGCCGCATCGTGCACCCTCAGCAATGGCCCGAAGGTCTCCGCTACGAAGGCCAGCGGATCGTCGTGATCGGCAGCGGTGCCACAGCGGTGACGTTGGTTCCAGAACTGGCTAAGTCCGCTGCACAAGTAACCATGCTGCAGCGTTCGCCAACCTACATCGTTGCGCGCCCGTCCGAGGATGCGATCGCAAACTGGATACGCCGACGTTTGCCTGCTCGGCTCGCCCACAGCATCGTCCGATGGAAGAATGTGTTTCTCGGAATGTACTACTACAATATTGCGCGGCGAAAACCTGACAACACAAAAAAAGCGATTCTGGGTCTCGTGCAAAAGGAACTTGGTCCCGATTACGATGTCGGAAAGCACTTTACTCCTCGCTACAACCCGTGGGATCAACGACTTTGCCTGGTTCCTGATGGTGATCTGTTTTCAGCAATCAGGTCAGGCAAGGCATCGGTCGTGACCGATGAAATCGAGACATTTACCGAAAGAGGGCTGCGGCTTCGCTCAGGTGAAGAACTAGAAGCCGAAATCATTGTGACCGCCACCGGACTGAAATTAAAGCTTCTAGGCGGCGTGAAGCTGTTGGTCGACGGCGTGACCACGGATCCAGCGAAAGAAATAACCTACAAAGGGATGATGTTTAGCAATATCCCGAACATTGCTTCCGCGCTCGGTTACACTAATGCTTCGTGGACGCTAAAATGTGACCTAACGGCCGAATACGTTTGCCGCCTCCTGAATTATATGGACGCGCACAATTATGATTATTGCACACCGCGTCGACGTGATCCCAACATCGCCGAAGAACCAGCAATAAAGATGACCTCAGGTTATTTTCAGAGAGCGAGTACAATCATTCCAAAGCAGGGGTCCAAGAAACCGTGGAAACTTCACCAGAACTACGCCCTGGACATGCTCGCGCTTAGATTCAGCACGGTGGACGATGGCGCGATGGAGTTCACTCGTCTGAAGAACAGAACACGCGCAGCTTGAGATGACGCAACAATCTGAGTTGCGGGAACGCAACTCAGAAATCGTAAGCCTGCGCCATGGAGGAAAAATTTCTTGGATCTAGTCCAGAACGCGACGCTCGATCCGCACGTCAAAGCGCTGCTCGCCATGGTGACAGCCGCCGGCCGCCCAAAGACTTGGCAGGTAACGCCCCCCGAGGCGCGCGAGGGTTTCATTGCGCTAGCGCAAGCCGCCGATGCCAAAAATGTGCCGATCGGAGGAATCGAAAACGGCGAATTGCCAGGACCGGCCGGGCCACTGCCTTATCGAATATACACGCCGATTGGGTCGACCGCGGGACCGCTCCCCGGAATCGTCTATTTCCACGGCGGCGGCTACGTCCTCGGCAATATCGATACCCATGACGGGATGTGTCGCCTGCTTGCCAACGCGAGTAGTTGCCGTCTCGTGTCCATCGATTATCGATTGGCACCAGAGCACATCTTTCCGGCAGCGATCGAGGACGGGGTCGCGGCGGTCAACTGGGTGGCGGGCGAAGCCACACGGCTTGGCATTGATCCGGCGCGCATCGCGGTTGCCGGCGATTCCGCCGGGGCACATCTTACTGCAGTCGTCTGCCAATTGGTGAAACGAGCCGGCGCACCGAAGATCGCTCTGCAGGTGATGTTCTGCCCAGCGACGGACGCAGTTCGCGACACAGAGTCATTTCGCGTCTTCGCCGAAGGTTACCTGCTCGAAACCGAAACCATCCGCTGGTTCGGGAAGTACGCTTTTCCTCCCGATGCTGACCTACGCGATCCTCGCATCTCGCCTTTCTATGCCGGCGATCTGACCGGCCTGCCGCCGGCGCACATCCACACCGCCGCTTTCGATCCGCTGCGCGACGAGGGAAAGGCCTATGCCGACCGGTTGCGGAAAGCCGGCGTCGAGGTGCTCTATACCTGTCACGAGGGTATGATCCATCACTTCTACGCACTGGCAGGCGCTATCCCGTATGCGTTGACTGCAATCGCGCAAGCCGGCGGCGCCATCAAGCAAGCACTCGGGTGAGCTGGGCATGTCCGCTTTGGCCCATCACTGTGGGTATATCGAATTTTTCCCGTCATCATCATTAACGGACATCAGCCCGCGCGGTTCGCAGGCTGCGCCGAAAATTGGTAGTTCGATGGAGAATTTGGAGGAGTTATCCTGTAGTGTCGGCGACAGATCGAAGAAAGCGATAGAGGCCCATGACGCTTAGTTTCCCAAATCAAAGCCGCTCCTATGATGCGAAACGGCGCGCTGTACGGTTTTGGGGGCACGATAGCGCGATGGAGGCTCCGTTTTTTGTAAACGAAGGCGCTTTGAAGCGAATTCAACCTGATATACGCCTCGATGAGGCCGGTCTTCTGAAGGCATTCGATTTGAACCGAAACCTGATTTACGCAACCGCAGCCAAAGTCTACCGACGGGGTCGCAAAGGATCTTACGACCTACTGCCTGCTGACTTTTGAACGTATTGGCCGCGCTAGTAAACAAGATACGCCGAACCAAGCCGTTTGCATTTTGACGTGCTCGTGCGTTTATCAACAGGGCTTTTTCTTCTTGCGTTTGCGCGATAATGTATATTTGGGGGGCCAATATGAAACTTCAAATACGCAACAAAGTAGCGTCAGTTGACGTAAAGTTGACTGACGATCAGTCAGCCGTGAGCCTTCATTTTGTGACCGAATCGGATCACGAAGCGACCATCGTCGTCCCCCGTCAAATTTTCGAGCGACTCATCGATCGGTATCTAAGGCTCAAATCTGAAAAAAATTCCCAGCTCGTAAACGGCAACCAACAAGAGGAACATCATAGGCGGGTCACCGTTGCGTTATCGGAAGGTTTATTGCTGGGGGCCTTGAGCAACTTACCCAGCAGTGGACGTTAAGCGCCACCTCATTTTTATCGATCCAAATGATGTTTCCGCGTCGCCAAGGAACGCGAGGCATTTCTCGAGCTCAGTATCCGTGGTGCCGTTGGCGGAAAGGGTGTCCGTCCCACGGTTAATGTAGAATCTAATTTTCGATATAGACACGGGTCGCCAGTGAACCCAAGAATATTGTTTGCAAAAAGTTCTGATTGGGTCTGAATTCATGCTATGGATCCCATAAAAAAGCAGGCAAAAAGCGGACAAGAGCGCGCTGCGGCGTTGCGCTGGATCAAAGTTTTACCCCCTCGATCGACCTGACGTTTAACTTGATAGTTTCAGAAGGATGAAGGATGAGAATTCGGTGGCTTAAATCAGCATCATCCGGCCCGCACACAATCGGGGTCATTGGCGTTTCTGTTTTGCTCGGCCTTGTTTCCCTTCCGGTCGTCGCAGCGCCCGCTGATGGGCCATTCGCGGCGCTTCAGGGTTCATGGTCGGGAACCGGAACAATCATTCTCTCGAGTCGAGCAAAAGAGCGGATTCGCTGCCATGCGAATGAGCGCGTCGGTTCAAGCAGCACTGAGCTTCGGCTCGAATTGAATTGCGACAGCGACAGCTACAGGTTCGAACTGCGGAGCCAAATCACTTATAGCAACGGTACGGTCTCTGGAAACTGGTCGGAGTCGACGCGCGCGACTGGAGGCACCATCGACGGTCGCGTCAGCGGCAATCAGTTTCAGGTCAGGGCGGAGGGGCAAACCTTTACCGCGATTCTGTCGCTAACAACCCGTGGCGATCGGCAATCGATCTCTATCCAGTCACCCGGAAGCGAAATGTCTGACATCACAATCACCCTCGCGCGCAAATCGCGGTGATACCCGTCGACAATTAAACCTGATGAGAATTGACCATGGCTGCCGATCCGACGCTGAACTGCACCGTCACCGGTGAGTGGCTGGAATTGACGCCAGTCGGCGTCTGGACGACTGCGCAGTCGGATGCACTTGAAGAGCGCGTGACTGCCGTGACGCCGCTAGTTTCGACCGCACGCAAGCTTGCAATCAACATGTCGGGCGTGCGCGAACTCGATACGCTTGGAGCATGGCTGCTAGAACGCCTAAGCCGGGGCTGTACCGACCGAAAAGTCGAAGTGCAATTTCGCGAGGTGCCCGAGCGCTATCGTGGACTGTTTGACCAGATAGGCCGGGTGAACCGCCGAGCGGCAGAAAGGCCGGCCCGCAAGAACAGATTGTTGGCGGTGTTTGAATTGATCGGCCAATCGACCATCGCACTGAAGGATGAATTTATACCCTTCCTGGAAATGCTCGCGGCGCTGAGCTTCTCGATCGCACACGCCCTCGTCCGGCCGCGGAATTTCCGTTTCATCTCCGCTGTGCATCACATTTACCGCGTGGGGTGGGATGCCATACCGATCATGTTTCTGATCACGTTTCTAATCGGATGCATCATCGCACAACAGGGCTTTTTCCACTTCCGCAAATTTGGCGCCGATGCCTATGTGGTCGATATGGTCGGGATCTTGGTCCTGCGTGAGCTAGGGGTCCTGATCGTCTCGATCATGGTGGCCGGCCGTTCCGGCAGCGCTTATACGGCCGAACTTGGCTCCATGAAAATGCGCGAGGAGATAGATGCCCTGCGCATGATGGGACTTGATCCGGTTGAGGTCCTGATCCTGCCTCGGGCGCTCGCGCTCGTCATCGCATTGCCCATCCTCACGTTCCTCGGTTCGATGGCAGCGCTCTTTGGCGGAGGTCTGGTCGCCTCGTTCTATGGCGGTATGAGCCCCGAGATATATATCGCACGCCTACGGGAAGCGGTCTCCGTCACTCACTTCGAAGTTGGCATGATCAAGGCGCCGTTCATGGCGCTCGTGATCGGGCTCGTGGCTTGCAGCGAGGGTCTGCGCGTGAAAGGCAGCGCGGAGTCGCTCGGCTTGCAGACCACAAACTCGGTCGTAAAATCCATTTTCCTCGTCATCGTCCTCGACGGCGTGTTCGCGATCTTTTTCGCGTCCATTAGTATGTGAGTGATGACGAGCGTGGAACCTGACATGGTCATCCGCGTCCGGGACCTCGTTGCCGGATTCGGCGATCAAATCGTACTCGATCATTTGTCGCTTGAAGTGCGGCGCGGAGAGATTTTGGGTCTAGTCGGCGCGTCAGGTGGGGGCAAATCAGTTCTCCTTCGCACGATCATCGGCTTGATTCCAAAACGGCAGGGGCACATCGATGTGATGGGGGTCGATCGCGATACGGCAAGCCCCGACGAGGCGCGCGCGATGGAACGTCGCTGGGGCATCTTATTCCAGCAAGGTGCGTTGTTCTCCTCGCTTACGGTTCTGGAAAACATTCAATTCCCGATGCGGGAGAACCTTCATCTCTCTGAGGCTTTATTATACGAACTGGCCAATGCCAAACTCGAAATGGTTGGCTTGAGCCCGAGCGATGGAATGAAGATTCCTGCCGAACTTTCCGGCGGCATGACCAAGCGCGTGGCGCTCGCCCGGGCGCTCGCGCTGGACCCGGAAATCCTGTTCCTAGACGAACCGACATCGGGCCTGGACCCCATTTCAGCAGGCGATTTTGATCGCCTCATCAAAACCTTGCAGCAGACGCTTAACTTCACTGTCTTCATGGTCACGCACGATCTTTATAGCTTGCGTGTGCAATGCGACAGGATCGCTGCAATCGCTAACGGAATGATCGTCGCAATTGGCCCGCTAACGGAAGTGATCAAATCGGATCACCCCTGGGTCAAATCCTATTTTCAAGGCGAACGCGCTCGTGTCATTACACGTGCGACGAATTGAGGTTGCATCATGGAAACGCGCGCACCTTATGCCGTGGTCGGTCTCCTCGTGGTCGGTGCCATCGGCGCAATTTTTGGATTTGTTTATTGGCTGAACAACACGGGCGGGCTCATCAAACGGACGAATTACGAGATTCGATTCGAGAATACCGTGTCAGGTCTTTTGAAAGGCGCGGGAGTCTTATTCAACGGAATCCGCGTCGGAGAAGTGATCGATCTTCAGCTAAGTCTCGACGACCCTCGAAAGGTGACCGCAACAGTCGCAGTGGCCGCAGGCACGCCCATACGCGCCGACACGCATGTCGGTCTGGAATTTCAGGGATTGACCGGGGTTCCGGTGATTGCGCTCGAAGGACGCAGCAATATGCCGCCGCCTTTGACGGCAGCCGGCTTGCCAGTGCTCACAGCCGATCCGGAGGCGGGCGTGAGCATGACGCAGGCCGCGCGCCAGGCGTTACTCCGACTGGAAGGCATTCTGACCGAAAATTCGGAATCTCTGCACGACACGATCGCGAACTTCAAAACCTTCTCTGCAGCGCTTGCACGTAACTCCGATCGTGTCGATGGAATCATAAGCGGTTTAGAACGGTTAACCGGCGGCGGACCAGCAGCCGCAACCCCAATCGTCTATGATCTGATGGCCCCGCACGATTTCCCCACCATCAAGAAGGCACCGTCAGGGCAATTTAGTATTCCGGAGCCGACGGCTGTACTGATGTTTGATACTCAAAAGATTATAGTGCGGCCAAGCGGTACTGAGGGGCCTACGTTTTCAAATGCGCGATGGAGCGACAATATTCCGAAGCTTATCCAGGCCCGGATTATTCAGAGCTTCGAAAATGCCAACCTCTTGCGTTCGGTCGCGAGACCGATTGAAGGCTCGACTGCAAGCCATCAGCTTCTCATCGACATTCGAAGCTTTCAGTTATCACTGTCCGCTGCCCCACTGGCCGAAGTGGAATTCTCAGCCAAAGTTCTCGCTGATAATGGGCGAATTGTCGACGCACGGATCTTTCGCGCAACTGTTCCTCCCGTTACGGTAGATGCCGCTGCGGCCGCCGCCGCGCTGAACGAAGCATTCGGAAAGACCGCCGTCGACCTCGTCGTCTGGGCATCCACGCTTATTTGATCAGCTATGTGTCGATGCAGGGATTGCGATGTCCAGTTTACCTCTGAAAGCGGACATTCTTCCAAGCGGTCGCTATGTCGGTTAATTGCCAAAAGCAGAAGCCGACCCGAAACAATTCCCGACACACAATCGGCACCGGCTCAGCTCTTTGACGTTCCTTGCGTCCGACGGAGCACCAAGAGCCCATTGTCATGAACGGTCAAGAACCGGCAATTTTGGTTGCCGAGATGATGGAAAAGTTCTGCAAAGCGCGCCCTGAGTTCAGCCCCACGGACCGCGTCGACCCCATGGACCCGACGCCGAACGCACTAGCTCGGGGGAGCGTCCGAAGGGAGCCGCGCCCATCTGCGCGGCGAGTTGCTCCAAGGCAGAGATGCGATTCTTGGTCGCCGGATGAGTAGAGAACAAATTGTCCATGCGCTCCCCAGACAGCGGATTGATTATGAAAAGGTGCGCAGTCGCTGGATTCTGCTCGGCTGGAACGTTTTCAATCGCATGCGCGGCCGCATCGATTTTGGACAGCGCAGAAGCGAGCCCTTTAGGGTTTCCGCTGATACGCGCGCCCATATTGTCGGCAGCGTACTCACGCGTGCGGCTAATCGCCATCTGCACCAGCATGGCGGCGAGGGGCGTCAGCAAGACCAGCACCAGCGTCCCGATCACGCCCATCCCGTTGCTGCTGTTGCTATCACGGTGGCCGCCGAAAAACATTCCGAACTGCGCCAGCATGGAAATAGCGCCTGCAAGGGTCGCAGTGATCGTCATGAGGAGCGTGTCGCGATTCTTGATGTGGGCGAGTTCATGGGCAATGACCCCCGCCACCTCTTCGCGCGAGAGTATGTCGAACAGCCCGGTTGTAGCGGCGACCGCGGCATGCTCTGGATTCCGCCCGGTTGCAAATGCGTTCGGTTGCGGGTTGTGCATAAGATAGACGCGCGGCATCGGCAGCCCGGCGCGATTGGCCAGCTCAGCCACAATGTGAACGAACTCAGGCGAGGTATGCTTATCGACCTCGTGGGCGCCATGGATCGACAGCACAAGCCGGTCGGCATTCCAGTAGGCGAAGAAGTTCATCGCGGCAGCGACGAAGAAGGCGATCATGGCGCCGTCCGGTCCGCCGACCAGGTAGCCAAACCCCATGAATAAGGTCGTCAACCCTGCGAGTAAAATTGCCGTCCGCAAGTAGCTCATGACAATCCCCATCCGAAACCGGTGTGGCAGCGATATGGGAAGTTCCAAAAAGGTTTCAACGACAGGCGCGAACAGTGTGACCTAGCCGCGTTCCTTGCACCTTTATATCGCAATATAGACACTCGTGTAGCGGTTAGACCATTATCCTGCAGCCGAAAAATAGTTCGCCCGGTCGCTCAATTTATCAAATACAAACCCCCTTGATAGTTAGACAAAGTTAGAGACAAGGATCCGTTGTTCTTAGCCAGCTCTCATCGGTACCGCGATGAAAGCTCATCTGATCAGATTGGGTACGCACAGGCGTACATCCTTTTCCAATAGCCCCCGTCTGTATCAGGTCTTCGTTATCTCTCCAATTTTTTTCCGTTATCCGCTTTGATGCGCGACCGTAAGCTATGCACGTCCTCGGCCTGTTCGTTCACACTGGCCATTGCCCGGGCGAGTTCATCATATACGACATCATTAATCGACACGATGCCGTAATTGGAATTCTCTCCGTCGAAGCGGCCCTCGGCGGGCTGATCGGCGTGCAAGAACCAATGATAACCGATAAGAGCGGGATGCTTCAGCGCGGTGGTGACGTAACGTTCAAAGCTCCGCGCGCGTTCGCCTTGGCTGGCAACACGAGGGCCGGCCCCGATCGTGTTGGGTAATCCGGAATCATCGCTACGAAAGGAGAATTCTCCGATCAGGCATGGCCTGCCGCTGCGGGCATACGCTTCAATCGAAGGCATCGCATCATAATCATAGCAATTAAAGCCGATGACATCGAGGTGACGGCCAGCGGCCTCGATGACGGATTGCTGCGGCACATAGGCAAATCGGCAACCGAGCAAGAGATGGTTCGGATCGGCTTCTTTGATCGCGGCAACTGTGACCTCGAAGTAACGGTCGGCCAACGCGCCTGCGAACGCGTCGCAATCGGCAAAGAAACGTGCACGTCGCGCGTCCGTAGTAACGAGATCGACTTCGACGCCTTCCACGTAGAGGCGCTGGCGGATGAATGGCGGTTCAATCACGCGCATTGTCGCCAGCTCATGCCAAGAATCGGCTGCAACATGCCATATCGACTTGAATTCGCGGAAGTTGCGATAACGACTGCGGAGCATATCTATTGCAGCCTTTCGACCCGAGCTCGCCGGCTTTTCGTTGAGGAAGACCGTCAAGAGCTCGTCGCGTCCGCGCCAGTCGGGCGCCCACCGTAGTTCGTTATCGGTGAACCAGCCGATGAAGCCGGCATCGCTACGGTGCGGCCCGCAGATGTCGCTGGCTCTTTTCTGCGCGAAAATTGCGAAGTCGGGATCGAAGACGTCTCCCGAGGGCCAGCCCTGCTGTTGTGAGCAAAACGACGCCGCGATATCCACAATCGCGATGACTGCAAGTGGCATCGCCCCCGCATCGGCGACCTTATCATCCGACCAGGCGCCAAGCGAGTTGAAACCCCATGAGCGCACGCGCTGTGCGGCGGCCGCGCGCCAAGCCTCCCGGCTGCCATACTTTTGCTGGCAGGCTTCGCGATAGGGAAAGCGATTGGTGTTTTGAATGCGATCGTGGTCGAAGTTCACCGCATTGACACCTTTCGACAGAAAGAGCCCCCCGTCAGGGTCGACGAACCACCAGGCCCCCTCGATTTGTTCGACACGGAAGTAACCGCTCGCCCGAACTCGTTCGGTGAGAACACCACCCCAGCGCGTTCTGGAAGCTTTAGTCATCGAAGGACATGCACCGCCTTTATTCCGGTAGTTCGAGCTCTTTACCGCAATGTTGCCTGGCAGTTTAGTAACGCTGTAAGTGCACAGCCTGGCGTCCATTCAGCGACGACGCATGCATTCACGGAACCACCATCACGCAGCAGAAACAGAAGCTCGTGAGCTTTTGCGCCACGCTGCCAAGGGGCTGGGCGGTGAGGCGCCCCCTTCCGCGCCGTCCGACAACTAGCAGATCAATCTGCTCGCGTTTTACAACATCAATGATCGTTTCTGCCGCATCGCCTTCAAACGCGTGAAGTCGAACATCGAATATACCCAGCCGGTTTGCCCGTTCCTTGGCTTCCGTCAGAATCTGCTTAGTAAAACGCTCGAGCAGATTTTCTGACATTCCGAGCTGGCGAATCTCTTTCATATGATTGCTCAGAAGCTTGACATCACGAATCGTCACGATCCAGAGAATGCCATTCACCGCCTTTGCGAGTCCTGCCGCGACATCGATGGCACGGTTGGCGCCTTCGGACCCGTCGGTGACAACCATGATGCGTTTCATGTGGGCTCTACCGAATAGATGAGGTCATTTATGAAGACCAAATCATTAAGTTTCTTTTTTCGCAGCTTCCTCCGGTAACAGTCATTGACGCGCATCAATAAGAAGATGACCTGCCCTCAGGGCGTCGAGCGGCCCAATCGTAGTGAACGTATATGAGGATCTCAATTGAAGCTGCTGCTCCGGCCGGTAATCGATGGCTGCTGATATTGGCTTTCTTCACGGCCGGTGCCGTGGCCGGGGATTTTAACGTCTCGAGAGCGTAAGAAACGCTATTCGCCCATGAATGCTGCTTTTGATTTCTATCAAAGTCTTAGCATGTGCATTCGATAAGGTGCGTTTAGTAACTCGTGGTCGGACGTAAGCGAATGAAGCAGCCTGCACAGAAGTTAACCGAAGATTACAACAATGACGAGTTGCGAGAAGGATTCATTCGACTGGCCGATTGCTGATGTGGCGGTGATGCTCGGGCACGATCCAGAAGAGCTTTCTCAGCAAATTTCGATTGTTCTCGAAGGCGTCACGCCAGTACCGCATCCGGCGAACAGACCAGAAACTGCTCTGCGCGGAAAGCCCGTCAAGAACAGACTGCACGAAGAATGCATACAAGCTGTCAATTTTCGAGATGCTGGTCCGGCGAGCGATTCTGGCCACAGGAGACGCGTGAACTGATTTCGTCGCCACAATGAAATGGGATTTGAAAATGGGAGTGACTAACATAACACGGCGAGAGGCTAATGCGGCGCTTTTGGCCAGCGTGGCTCTTGCGGCTGGTGCAGCACTTGCTGCCGAAGATGCCGAAGCCATCGCACTGCCACCGCCGCGGAGCAAGGGTGGCAAGCCGTTAATCGAAGCGCTCGCGCTCCGCAAATCGACCCGCGATTATTCCAACCGACCGCTGCCGCTGCAAGTCCTGTCGGATCTCTTGTGGGCTGCGTTCGGTGTCAATCGTCCTAGCGGCGACCGGACGGCGCCGTACTGGCGCCACATCATGGTCATTGATGTCTACGCGGCGATGGCGGATGGGGTATGGCTCTATCAGCCGAAGCGGCACATTCTGCTACGGAAACTTAGCGCAGACATACGCACCCAAACCGGACTCCAGGATTTTGTCGGCACTGCCCCGCTCAATCTCGTCTACGTCGCTCACGGCGAGCGGATGCAAGATGTTTCGCCGCAAGAGCGGCGCCTTTATGCGTCGGTCGATACCGGCTTCATTGGTCAAAACGTCTATTTGTTCTGTGCTTCGGAAGGACTCGCGACAGTCTTTCGTGGTGCCGTCAACTACGAGGAGCTCGACCGAATCATGCAGCTCAGTACGGACCAATTCGTCACCTTCGCGCAGACCGTCGGTTATCCGCGGAATTAGAGCCCGGCCGGCAATCTGATCGAGAACTTAATTGGGTCGGCGGCGTGGCAATGTTGACCACCATCGTGCTTATGTCGTCAGCATCAGATCATGTCGATCTCTGGCCATAATACGATGAAAGAGGTCAAACGTTATACGCGTGGCTTCGATCAGGAGCGTTCGGCAGTTCTGGCGATGCAGAAGGTGATGGCTGGAATAAACCAGGAACAATAATTGTCAAAACGCCGTACCATTTTGTCAAAACTGAACGTAAGTCATTGATAGATAAGAAGTCAGGTATGAGGGTGGCGGACAGGGTTCCGTCCAACGTCTAGAATCATTTCATTGGCTTAGAATTTTGGCTTCAGCCGTATCCCACAAATCTACCCACAAACGAGTGCCGGATTGTAGCGATCGAAAGCGACCGGTGACGAACAAATTAATTGCCGGGCAGGGAAGTCGAACCCCCTTTGGGATCAATGCGCAAAATTGTTCCATTGAAATTAAAAAGCTCGGCATTGTCCGAGGCTTTTCGTTTAGTTGCCGCGTTCCGGACGTTCCCTTTGATCCAAACGAGAAATGCACATTGAGCAGCACTGTTGGACGCGCGTGAAGATGAACATAATATTGAATCTAATTGAAGTTACCGAACTCCCGTTGAATCAGAGCGATGTCTGCAAGAGCAGGTAATCCTGCCTCGTTACCGAGGTGTTGAATCTTGTGAGCGGAAGCAGCGCGTCCGAAACGGAAATGTTCCTCCCAACTCTTCGTTGCATCGGTGAGAAAGGAATAGACATAAGCGCCATGGAAGACATCGCCCGCCCCACTTGTATCAATAACACGATCCACCGGCACGGTAAGCGCCGGAAGCGTTCGGACAGTACCCATCTTATCGTACCAGACCAGCCCACGCTCTCCGAGTGTCACTCCGCCAATGCTGCAGCCCCGACTCTTTAGATAATCGAGCATTCTTGCCGGCTCGAATCCCATTTGCTCACAAAGGCGCTCGGACACGATCGCGATATCGATAAAGGAAAGGAGCTCATGCGTATTTGACCGCAGTCCGCCGCCGTCAAGCGACGTAAGTATCCCTGCTTCCCGGGCGACCTTCGCATAATACAGCGCCGCATCCGGCTGGTGGCCATCCACATGAAGCGCCCGGCAGCCTGATAGGTTCAGACGAGGAAAGGGGCCGAGATAGTCGTCGTCCCGACAGCGGACGATGGCCCGCTTGCCATCGTTCGGCATGATGAATGACAGCGATGACGCTCTAACCTTCCGCGCGTGGACTGGAATCCCATACTTCACAGCCATATCTAGAAACATGCGACCGAGCCAGTCGTCAGCTACTGTCGCCAGCAGTTCGGGCACAAGCCCCAACTTTGCACAGCAGAATGCAGCCGTAACCGCGTTGCCACCGAACGAGATGGCATAGGCCGACGCAACATGCTTCTCGTCGCCCGTCGGCATTCGGTCGGTAAGAAAAGTGACGTCAATATAAGTTTGTCCAATGAAGAGCGTCTGCATAATTATTGTCCCTGGCGCGATGACCGAGCGCCTCATCTGTCACTCACGATTTCCTTCGGAGTCATGGAGTCGGCGAGTACGTCGTCAAATCGCCATCAGCTCGCAACGGCCTGCATTAACGCCGCAATCTTTATCGTCGCCAACTTGGAAAAAGTGTCAGATACCGCATAAGGCAAGATAATCTGGTCCCCGTGACGCATTGCGCCGCAGGTATAGACAACATTGGGTACGTAACCCTCGCGTTCGGTGTGCTCGGGACGAACGAGAGGCTCGCGCGAGCGCGCGAGAACCTTTGAAGGATCCTTCTTATCCAAGAGAACCGCTCCGATCGAATATTTCCTTACCGGACCAACTCCATGCGTCAGCAGTAACCAGCAGTCGTCCAGCTCAATCGGTGAGCCACAATTGCCAATCTGAACGAATTCCCAAGGATACTCGGGCTGAAGGAAGGATTGCCCACCGTCCCATGTGTAAAGGTCATCGGAATAGATCAAATACAGGTTCTCGTTGTCCTGGCGACCGATCATCGCATAGCGGCCATCGATTTTCCGTGGGAACAAAGCCATGCCCTTATTGCCTGCCGCCGATCCGCCAAGTGGAGTCAACCGAAACGATCTAAAATCCTTCGTTTCGAGCAACTCAGAGCGGATCGTCCTGCCGCTATAGGCTGTATAAGTTGCATAGAATGTTTTTTGCATTTCGTCGTTGAATTCAACAAATCGAGCGTCCTCGATGCCGTTTGCTTGGGAGTCCGTGATCGGAAAGATGACCCGTTCGCTCAGTTCTTCATCTGCCTGAAAGGTTACTTCGACGTCGTCACCATTGGGCCCGGACGTTCGGCTTCTGACTTTTGGAACCGACGCGAGATGCGCGGGCGGATCGACGGTTACGCTTCCGTCAGCGGCTATCGTGCCAGACCTGAACGTCAGCGATGAAATATGCCCCTCGCCGACGGCGCGAAGGCTCAAGATGAACCGACAGTAATTCTCTGGCACGCTAGACTGATCGGGATGTCGAACGATACTCGGATTGAACAAGGCCGACGCCTCGAATGAGTACTCATTGAGAAAATATGCACCGATCAGTCGGCGTTGCGTCTGATTTAATTCAGCATGTGGATCGAATGCCTCTTCCATCTCGTTGGCGCGCGTCTCGAAGATATCGAGTAGATTTCTGTGACGAACTTCAAAATGTTCGAGCACGTCACTCAGTTGTTGCGCAGCGGCTTCGGCATCAAGCCGAAGAACTCTTTGGACGATATGGTTGGCTCGAATCTTATCCGTTGGATTGAGATCTCTGGGTTCAGTGGCCGGTTTGAAAGGTCTGACGACGACTCTGGCCGGATCCGGGCGCAGATATAAGATCTGCCGGTTCATGAATCGGGATTGCGACAAAGCGGCTCCGTGGGCTTTTCAAGATGCGATCGTGCGAATCGTGCTGGAAATCAATTTTGACACGGGTTTCGCTCCGCTTATCACAGCAGCGCGCTTGAATCGGCGTATTTCCACAAGAGCGAGAAGATACGAAAGTGCTGATTCTGCGCCCTTGTTCTCATTGCGTCGATCCGGATGGAGCCCATCTGAACAGCGGCCCAGATCAGGATCGATCAGTGTCGTCTGCAGATCATTTTCGCCTAGGAACCAAGCGAATGCACGCATTGCCCCTGCCGGCCACTCTGCGCCGCCCTCCGCTCGCCACGCAGCAAGACAAGCGGAAATCGTTGCGGACGCCTCGACTGGCTGCTGATCAAACGCTTCGGGTTGCTGTCGGAACCTGCCGAAGCTCTTGGTCCCAACTGGTCTGAAATATCCCGATGACGTGGTTTGAAGCGACATGAGCCAACGTAGCGATCGGAGGCCGACCTGAACATAACGTGGCGTTTGGGTCGTCAGGCCCGTTTGAATCAATGCCTGCGGAAGGCGCGCATTGTCGTATGCAAGTAGATCTTCAAACCAGACCCAGTCTTTGGTTTCCGTCGCAGAAAATAGGGACATCAATTTGTCTGCCAATAATCTGCGCACGCGGTTGGCGAAGAGGTCTCCGCTGACCAGCGTGCAATAAACGTCTAACCCTAAGAGCGCGAAGGCCCAGGCCCGTGGAGACGAGAATTCCTCGACGGCAGGAAGCGCGGTCTTGAAGAGCGCCGCAGCCCATCTGCCGCGAGATGGATCGGTGTCGTCGCGGGCGCATTCAGCCAATGCCCAAAGGGTTCTGCCATGACTATCTTCCGAACCCGACTCTTCCAACCATCGTTGATCGTAACTCATAAAGTTTCGGAATCGACGACTGTCTGGGTTCCATGCGTGCTGGATGAACGCTGCAAAACGTGACGTCATTGTCTCCGACAATTGTACTTCGCCAGAGTTTGAAAGCGCACAAGAGAACAGTAGGGCGCGGGCGTTATCGTCGACACAGTAACCATGGTAGCGATCTGGTACTGAATGTACGGCGTGTTGGATAATACCCGTGCTGTCACAGAGTGAGAGGAAATGCTCAATCCGCAGCTCCGGTATGATGTGGTCCTTGCTCTTAGAGATTATCGCATCAATCGGAAGCGATAGTACCGGTCGGATATTGCCGCGTGCAGCCTCGAAGACCTTAAGGTAGCGCTTGGCAATTTGCTCCCAAGTCATCGATCGGCTCGACACGTAAGCGCGTTTGCGCATGGCATGACGGCGGACGTCGTTTGTCAGCAGGTCGGCGATCTCTGTGCCCACCGCTTTGGCGTCGCCAAAAGGAACGAGGACGCCGCGTCCGTCACGCAAAAGTTCCTTGGCGTGCCAGTAGGGTGTCGATACGACTGCTTTTCCCAGTCCGAAGCTGTAGGCAAGTGTCCCCGATGTCATCTGTGCTTCATTGAAATACGGTGTCACATAGACGTCGCACATCGAAATAAAGTCCAGCAGCGTGGGCTGCTCAACAAACTGGTCAAAGAAGACGACATGCTCCTCGATGCCAAGCTCTCGAACGCGTGCGGTCAAGCTCTCGCGATAGACTTCGCCCTGATGTTGGACCAGTTTAGGATGGGTTGCGCCGAGTACGACATAAACGGCGTTTGGACAGGATTTGATGATCTCTGGCATGGCATCGATCACAGTCTCGATGCCCTTGCTTGGCGACAGGAGGCCGAACGTAAGAATGATCTTCTTTCCGCTGAAGCCTAATTTCGCCTTGGCGTGATGCGTTTCGAGAAACGGAAAATCAGGGATTCCGTGCGCTATGACTTCAATCTTGTTATCTGGCACATCATAAACGGAACGGAGGAATTGGTGTCCTTTTTCTGACATAACGACCATCTTGGCCGAAGCATCGATGATCCGATGCATCACGTCGCGCTGAGCGGACGTCGGGTTAGCAAGTACTGTGTGGAGTGTCGTGACAATCGGCATTTCGAGTCGCGACAAGAGCTCAATGATATTGCCGCCGGCCTCCCCACCAAAAATTCCGTATTCATGTTGAAGAGAGACAACGTCGAAGCCAGCTTTGTTCAGGAATTCCGCAGCCTGAACATAGTCGCTGATTCTTTCATCGCGGATCTGATAGCAAACGGCTGGTGGATAGTCGTAGGTGTGGCCGGGATCTGTCATTGCGACAACACCGGTCTCAAGACCGGGTTCAGCGGTCGAGATCGCCATATGAAGATCATGGGTAAAGGTGGCAATTCCGCAGCGACGCGGAAGATGGTTGCCAATGAACGCCACACGCTGAAGTGCTCTCATTTAGTTGCTTCCAGTAGTCCGCCCGTTGGGACCGTCTTTGCTCGAGTGAGTGAAGTTGGCAGCGGCACTTCCTGTGACCATTCTGCATCCAGTGCGTTCGACTGTTTCAGACGCCGTAGCAGGTGGGGAATCTGGCCACCGCCCGTGTACGCTACGAGGCCCACCAAGCCGATAGTTCCGGTATGTATATTGACACGGTCCGAATCCACGAAAATTGCGTCACCTAAGATAACATCGAACGATCCAATGCGAGCGCCACCGTTGAGAACGAGAAGCCAACTCTCGCGGTCCGTTTCTAGATGCCAACTGGAGTTTGTTGGTAGATCGATCTTTTCGAATACGAAATGCGGGGCGGAAATGAGAAGAGTTCGCTCGTCGTTTAGCCGCTTCGGTTGTACGCGAAAATCTCCTGGTCCCGTGTTCGCGACCGCTATTGCACTTTCGATATGAAGTTCACGCTGCCGACCGTGGTCAAACAAACGAAAGGTCGCATCGCTGCGCTGTTGAAGTTCCGCAATTACGAGCCCCGCACCAATCGCGTGTATCGTCCCTGCGGGCACATAGATAACGTCACCTGCTGACACGGCATGCCACACGACAAGGTCCGAGATCGTGCCGTCGTCGACTGCCTCACGCAATTGCTGAGAAGTTAGACGCTGCGTCAGACCGAGGGCGACCTTGGCTTCAGGGGTAGCACTCAACACGTACCAGGCTTCGGATTTTCCTCTTGGCAGCCCTATCGAATGTGCAAACGCATCGTCTGGATGAACCTGGATGGAAAGCGGTTGGCTCGTAAACAGCAATTTAAGCAAGAGCGAAGATTCTGCGGCCTCTTTACTCAATCGCTCGTACCAGATTTCGCCGATCATATTACCGTCGTGAGTGTCACTCCAAGGACGTATATCTTCAACACCCCACAGTCTTGGTAAGGTGTGTGCGCGCGCACGTTCAATCGTCATGCCTCTTAACCTCATGTCCAAACGAGACATCGTTTTTCTTGGACGTAGCACGGCGGTCCAAGTCTCTAAACGATCGGCGCCGACTGCTGGCTTGATTGAACGGTGGATACGACCAGGCGCTAAGATATGCGCGAGAAATGACGGTGATCGGCTGAAGCAATAGACGAAAAAATCATTAATCGCGGATGGAAACTAGTCTTTGAATTGAAGCATATTACTTTATATATGGATTGTATTGTGTCGATTTCAAGCTCTCCGTGAACCTATCGGCTTTTCGTGGCTTGTCGCGTATGGTCGTCTGGATAGATCGACGATATGCGGAGCGTCACGTCAATGTTCCAGAATTGCAGTTTAAGGATCTGGTCCGCAACGTTCCGATAACATCAATGGGGGCTTGTGCGCGTAAAGTCGTCAATTCAGTTTATCATCTAAACTACTCTGCGCCACCAGCGACAGATCGAAGGGAGCGATGGAGGCCCATGACGCTTAGTTTCCCAAATCAAAGTCGCTCCTATGATGCGACACGGCGTGCTGTTCGGTTTTGGGGACATGATAGCGCCATGGAGGCTCCGTTTTTTGTTAACGAAGGCGCTTTGAAGCGAATACAACCTGGTATGCGCATCGATGAGGCCGGTCTTCTGAAAGCCTTCGATTTGAACCGCAACCTGATTTACGCAACCGCAGCCAAAGTCTACCGTCGAGGTCGCAAAGGGTCTTACGACCTGCTGCCTACTGACTTTTGAATGGGTGTGCCGCGGCGACGGAAGCGCTCAAGGACAAGGTGTTGGCGCAGGGCGAACTGCTTGGCCTCCGAAATAGGAAATTGGTAAAAGATTTCAGCTGCAGAGCAGTTTAATCGGACGCGTTGTCGCGCAGCGAGTCACCGAAGGGGGCCCGATGACGATCGATCGCAACAAGATCAAAACATTCGCGGAGAACTATACAGCGGCCTGGAACTCCGGATCGGCGGAAGCCGTCGCAGAGCCTCGAGACCCCCAACTATTAGTTTTCGTGCGCTCGTCATGATCGACGTTACTCGCCGTTCTGTGATTGCCGGTCTTGCAGCCGTACTTACTGCGCCGGTCAGTGCAGACAGTCGCTGGCCTAATCGACCAATTACCTTAATGCATGGATTTGCGCCTGGCGGTCCAGTCGACACACTATCGCGAATTCTCGCCGAAGCACTTTCGAAGCGGCTCGGCGAGGAAGTAATTGTCGATAGTAAACCTGGCGCCGCGGGCACCATCGCTGCTGGAGTTGTTTCCCGCGCAGCACCTGACGGTTACACTCTCATGGCTGTCCCAGGGACGTATGTGGCGGCTGCTGCATTGTATAAAAAGCTTTCTTATCGGCCGATCGAAGATTTTTCGATGATCAGTACGACGGCAGAATATCCGTTTGTTCTGGTTACGCATTCCGACAATCGAATACGAAAGATTTCAGATTTTATCGATCTGGCTCGATCGCAGACCACTCCCTTGCAGTACGGCACATCAGGAATTGGCTCACTTCAGCACTTATCGATGGAGCTTTTCGCGAGAATGGCGAAAATTCAGTTGCAGCACATACCTTACCGCGGGGGAGCACCCGCCATCACTGATCTTCTCGGTAAGCGGTTGGATTTTGTCATAGATGCGCCGACGTCACTCATAGATTTTGTTGCAAGCGGCAGGCTGCGCGCATTTGCGGTGACAGGCCCAAATCGCTTCTTCGCACTCCCGGATGTTCCATCAATAGCCGAGTCGGGCTTCTCCGGATACGCCGTAACTGCATATCAAGGGATTGCTGCACCAGCGAACCTACCCAATTCGATCGTGAACAGGCTGAACAGCGAGATTGCAGCAGTTCTCATCGATCTGCCGATCGTCCAAAGGATGAGAGCCCTCGGGAATAATCCACGTCCGTCGAGTCCTGAAGAATTCAAAATGCGCCTTGCTCATGATATCGCGCAATGGAGCAAAGTAATCGCAGAGGCAAATATTGAGCGTATCTGAAGAGCGTTAGTCAAACTGTGTGTGTAGATAGCGCGGCGGCGCGGATGTTTCGCTATATCCGCTTTTGATCCGCAGCAGACATTTCTGAAAGAGGATTCTTGGCCGAATTTTTTGCAGTTTTGTGGCAATCGAGCAGAGGCGTGACCTTTGCCCACTGATAGCTCGCAAAGACCGAGATCTTTGACCCATGGTGCAAATAGGTACTCATAGAATTCATTCACCGTCGTATTAGTCAGTGGAAGAAGATGTAACGGTAAGGGTTTAGCCATGTCGTTTCCTCTGAGATGCTAATGTTGTGCTCCGCGGCGCCTATGTCTCTATCTAAGCTGTCGTAGAAGTTATCTCGTGCGACGTCGCTCAGGTCTTGGATGCTGGCATCAGCGCTGTCGCCGTAGCTGTTGCACCGGGTCGACCATCGACCATTAGTAAACGACCTTCGATGAAAGCCACGTTCTTGCCAACCTTGAGGACGCGACCTTCACCAACGCAAGTGCCGATTGGCAAGGGTTCGAGAAAGCTGCACTTGATCTCGATAGTTGGCAGCCATATGCGCGAACTTTTGCGTATGCAGCGATTGAGACGACAACGTCGAGCATCGCCACCGCGAATCCTCCCTGAATATTGCCAAAGTGATTACGAAATGCAGGCTGCTCTGCAAACCCGAGCCTGACGAAGCCATTCGCAGGTTCCACGCTAGTGATCACACAGGGTGTCAGCTGCATGCACACTGGCTTGGGTTGTCCATTGAGCAGATCTCTGAACTCATCGAGCACGCTGACCATCACACCACCATCTCGTTATTAGAAAAGCTGGCACAAAGCGGACGTTCAGATCACAAAAGATCACGCAGCATTTGACGATGCATATCTTTATGGGGCGTCCGATTTAGAGACCTATTGCTCTCGACATGCGGTCTTGAAGGGGGCACGATTTAAAAAAAGCGAGCCGCCTTCGCAAGGCGACCAGATAATCATTCGCACTTCAGATTTGATTACAACCAGGGAGGATTACCCATGCCCACCTATATCTCCTTAATTAGCTTTACTCAGAAGGGCGCTGAAACGATCAAGGACGGACCCAAGCGCCTCGATGCGGCAAAGCAACGTTTCCGCGCTGCTGGTGCTGAGATGAAAGCCTTTTATCTTGTTACGGGCCAATTCGACGCGGTGGCCATTTCCGAGGCACCGAATGACGAAGTAGTTGCAAAGCTCGCAATGGCGACGGCAGCCCTCGGAAGCATACGGACGCAGACTTGTCGTGCATTCACCGAGGACGAATATCGGAAGATGGCTGCATCTTTGTAGTTAATCTCTCAAATACAAACCCCGGCTTCGCGCTGGGGTTTTTTGTTGGGATGGACTGACGACATAGATCGCCAATATCTGCTTTCGGGGGTAAAGCAGACATTCTAATGAGAGAGCATCACTTCCGCTTTTGACCCAGAGCGGACATATATATCGGCAGTACGGTGCATAAATGCTCGGCAGAAATTCCCATTATTTCCGTAAAATGGCTCGCCCAAGTTACCAACTATGGTCAATGCATTTGTTCGTGGACGTCGACAAGGAAGTGATCAAATGCGTCCACGCGGATGAAACCGAGTCGCGGATATTCCATTTCGATGAGGACGTAAAATACGAAGGACAAGGATGCGGCAAATACCACGATATGTATCCAGCTTCGCCTTTTTGCAGCAGCCATTCCGAAGCCTGCAAGAAGAGAAGCTCCAAGTCCTAGCCCGAACAACATTGCGTAGACGATTATTGGGGGATGTTTCTCATTGACGCCGGCGCGAAGGCGAGCAACTTCAAACGCGCTGTTAAGCGACGGTAAGACAAGTGAACACGCTGCCGCGCTACTAGCTCGGGAACAGGCCGTAGCGGCCCCATCCCATACTTCAGCCTTCAGCGCGAGGATCTTAGCTTCCTGTTCGTCATTAAAGTCCGCTGACCAGTTTGAAAATGAGATGTCATGTTTTAGAGAATAGAGACTAATCCGAGCTTGAAGATAATCCTTTAATTTCGCTTTCAGCTTCAACCCCACCTCGCGTTCGAATAGATCGAGGCGATCGTAGGCTGTGCTGATTGTATTCGCTTCCTGCAGGATTAGCAGCCGGCGTTCGTCGAACCTCTGGAGAACGCCGGAGATGGAAAACGCTAATAGCAATCCCATCAATGCGAACACGGTACCCTCGAGGGCGTTAACCCCTGAAATTGCACCGGACCCTTCCTTAACGAGATGGCGTCTACCCAGATTTCGTCCTTGGTTTAACAAAACCAGCGAGCCGACAAAAAATATGACGGCGGCTGTTGTGGAAAATAAAAGAAAGATCATTTGAAAAACTCCTGCCGATCATCAGCCAATCACAGACGGATACCGCTTACGGCACAAAGCGGACATCCGAGGCTCACTGATCAATGTCCGCTTTCGGGGGTAAAGCAGACATCATAATGAGAGAGCGTCATGTCCGCTTTTGACCCGAAGCAGACATTTACATACAGCGGCGTCAGTCAGAACCGTTTTTACTCGAAATCTCTATTGATTGTGTCACTGACAAAAGCTTGGCTTGATATTTTTAAACGTATCCGCTCCAGTCCATACCGCCGCCAGTATTGTGTCTTCAGTTTCCTCTTCATCAGGAACATCGACGGTCATGTGCCATTTCATGATAATAAGTTGTTTTCCATTTTGAACCGTATGCTGACCGGCCCAGGTAACAATTGGGCCGTCAGGTCCCAGGCTGGCAACAAATGCAATCAAATCAATTCCAGCTCTATAGCCAGTTAGCTCGAGGGATTGATCATCGGACGAACCACCCTTTGGGTTGTACCTACCTGACAAGCGACTTCCAACTTGCGACAAACTAATTCGGGCGCAACGCCCACTCCACCACACTCCGCTAAAGTCGATTG
>Ga0209048_10001424_pt1 | contig 24644 bp, 22 predicted proteins | sample FrelakmetCRP12CR_FD_187146 | JGI IMG/M metagenome (GOLD analysis project Ga0209048, IMG submission 187146) | Freshwater lake sediment microbial communities from the University of Notre Dame, USA, for methane emissions studies - CRP12 CR (SPAdes)... | ecosystem: Environmental > Aquatic >... | reverse complement strand
CCAGTTCGGTCCCGTCTTCTTCGAGTTCATCCAGCGCAAGGGCAACGAAGGATTCGGCGAGGGCAACTTCAAGGCGCTGTTCGAATCGATGGAGCAGGACCAGATCCGCCGGGGCGTCGTGAAGGCCCGGTGACGCGCGCGGCTCCTGGGCGTTTCCGGCGCTGCCATCTGGGCCGCGTGTCGAAAGCCTGTAGAATGCCGGGTCCGCGCAGCCAGGGCAGCGGCGCAGGCGCGGCCCCGACCCACGATCCGACACCCGATCCATGAATCGCAATCGTCATGCGTGGTGCGCGCTTCTTATCCGCGCCGCGCTCGCAGTCCTCATCCCAGCCGTCGGCGGCCTGTCCACGGGGTTCGCGCAGACCAACGGCGCTCCGCCGACGAACCGGCCGGCGCCCGAGCCCCGTGCCAGCGCGCCGGCGGGAGAGCCGAAGCCGGAAACTGTCCGCCCCGAAATCGGCAAATTGCTGCAGGCGGTGGACGAACTCATCACGGCCAAGAAGTTCCAGGAGGCGCTCGTCAGGCTGCGCGAGGCAGACGCCATCGCCAATCGCACGCCCTACGAAACCTACGCGATCGAACGCACGCGCGGCGTCGCTGCCATCAGTGCGGGCGACATGCCGACCGCCGTGAAGTCGTTCGAGGCGGTCGTCGAGTCGGGGCGCTCGCCGCCAGCCGACCAGCTCAATCTCGTCGGGGTTCTGGCGGTCACGTATTTCCGGATGGAGGACTATCCGAAATCCGCCGCCTGGGCGTCGCGCTATGCAGGCGACGGCGGCACGGATCCGCAGCTGCTCGAGCTGCGGGCCAAAGCGCTGTATCTCGCCAACGACTTCGCCGGCGCAGCGACCGAATCGCGCGCGCTGCTGGATGCCGACGAGAAGACCGGCGCGGTGCCGCCACTGGAGCGGCTCCGGCTGCTCGCGAGCTGTTACGTGAAGATGAACGACGGCGCCGGATACGGCTTCGTCCTCGAAAAGCTTCTCGTGTACTACCCGAGCAAGGAGTACTGGGGCGAAGCGATTCGTCGCGTCGAGACGAGGCCCGGATTCGCGGACTACCTGGCGCTCGACGCGCTCCGGCTCCGGGAGGCCACCGGCAGCCTCAGCAGCGCGGCGCAGTATATGGCGATGGCGCAGCTTGCGCTCAAGGCCGGCTTTCCCGCCGAGGCGAAGCGCGTCGTCGAAAAGGGATTCGCATCCGGCGCGCTGGGCACCGGAGCCGATGCGGAGGCGCAGAAGCGGCTGCGCGACACCGCGGCGAAGCAGGCGGCGGACGACGAAAGGCTGCTCGCGCAGAATGCCCGCGATGCCGGCGCGGCGAAGGACGGGACTCCGCTCGTGTCGGTGGGATTCGCGATGGTCAGTGCCGGCCAATTCGACAAGGGCCTCGCGCTGATGGAACAGGGAATGCAGAAGGGCGCCGCGACGCGCCGCGAGGAAGCCAAGCTGCATCTCGGTGTCGCCTATCTCGCCGCCGGCGACAGGGCGAAGGCGATCGCGACATTCGGGACCGTGCAGGGCGGCGACGGCGCCGGCGAACTCGCCCGGCTCTGGCTGATCCACGTGCAGCGGAAGTCGAGCTGAGCGCCCGCGCTTCGAACTTCTGTCGGGACGCACGGATGCGTCTTGCGGGCGCGCCGGTGCCCGTGGCCGCGGTGCTGCGACCCCGTACGCCGTCGCGACCGACCGGCCGCGGAATCGGCGCGCTGCGGACGGCGGCCGGAGGGACGCGATGCGGCTTGTCCTGACGGCCCTGACGCGGGTGCCGCTTCCGGTGCTCTATGCGGTGGGCTGGTTCCTCTATGGCGTCACGTTCCACATCGTGCGCTGGCGCCGCGACCAGGTCGAAGGCGACGTCGCGCGGGCGTTTCCCGAGAGGACTCCGGCCCAGCGCGCCGACATCGTAAGGCGGTCCTACCTCAACCTGGTCGATGTCGTCATGGAAGCCGTCTGGGGCTTCGGCGCGAGCGCGGAGGCACTGAAGCGGCGCGTGAAATTCGAGAACCCGGAGATCATCGATCGCTGCGTCGCGGCCAGGCAATCGGTGGTGCTGCTGACGCCGCACTATTGCAACTGGGAATGGCTGCTGCTGGCCGGCGGTGCGAGTTTCGGGCTCCCGATCGATGCCGTCTACCAGACGCAGCGCGTGCGGTCCGTCGACCGGTTCCTGCGCGACGCGCGCTCGCGCTTCGGGGGCAAGCCGATCCCGCGCGAGGAATTCGTCTACGAGCTGCTGAGCCGCGCGGGCACTCCGCGCGGGTATGGGCTCATCGCGGACCAGACGCCACGTCCGGAGGACAGGAAGCACTGGACGCGACTGCTGAACCGGGACACCGCCTTCTTCGTCGGCGCGGAAAAGGTCGCGCGGTTTCTCGATGCGCCGGTGCTCTACGTGGCGATGCGCCGCGTCCGCCGTGGCCACTACTCGGTGCGCCTGCTGCCGCTCGCCGAGCCGCCTTACGGGACGGAGGAGGGCGGCGACGACTCGCCGATCATGGAGCGGTTCGCGCGGAAGCTCGAGCAGGCCGTGGAGGAGAGCCCGGCCGAATGGCTTTGGATCCAGAAGCGGTGGAAGTATCCGAAGCCGCCGGACGCCTGAGGACCGCGCGCCGTCGGCGAGGCCGGCCTCCGCAGGGGCGGGGGGTGCGGGGCAAGCGCGCCCAACGGCTCGGGCAGGCGGCACCCCCACGTGCCCCGCCACCGGGCGCCGTTCCGTGGTGCCCGGGCGTCAGCCGCCTTGCCAGATCGCGACGGTCGCGAGCAGCCCCGCCGGAACGTCGGCGCGCCGCAGCGACCAGCGGCGCGGCAGGTACGGGGGCGGGCCGTCGATCAGCCGTAGTGCGTCGGAAAGCTCGACGTCGAGCTGGCGGAACGGCGCGGCGAGCCCGTCGCCGGTGGCCTTGCTCATCGCTTCCTTGCACGTCCAGTAGCGCAGGAAGCGCTGCCGCCGCTCGTCCGTCGCGAGGGGGGCGAGCGTTTCGCGCTCCCGCGCGGTCAGGAACTTGCGGGCGAGCCGGTCGGCGCCGACCTCGCGGTCGATCCGCTCGATGTCCACCCCGATGCGGGTTGCGGGGGGGAGGCCTCGCGCAATCGCTATCAGCGCGACGCCCCCGGTGTGCGAGACGTTGAAATCGAGCCCGGCGTCGGCGACGGCAAGCTCCGGTCTTCCGCGCGGGCCGCGACGGATCGGCACGTCGGCCGGGCCGATGCCCAAGGCCGCGCCCAGCAGCTGGCGCAGTGTCGTACGCCCCGCGATCCACTGGTGGCGGAGCGTCTCGGTGCCGAATCGGGCGGCGCGCGCCGTCTCGGCCGGGGAAAGCCAGGCAGCGAGCGCCGCGATCTGGTCCGGGCTGCGCTCGAGCGCGCACCACCAAAGAGCGATGCCGGGCGCAACCGGCGCAATTTCGTGTGGCCCCGGCAGAACCGCTTCGCGCGCCGTGGCCGCCGGTGCCGAGCCTTCCATTTTGGCGTCAAGTCCCCGCATAGGTCGCACGCGGCGACCGGGCCGACATCGTAGCGCAACCGCCCGATGCGCACCCTGCTTGCGATCCGGCACGTCGAGTGGACACCGTTGGCGCGATGAGACGGGTCGGGCGGTGCCGCCGGTGTCCGCGAGCCGCCGACGCACGGGAACGGGGCGGCGGCATTCCCCCCGGGGCGGTCGGAAAGGTGGAAGGGTCCCCGCCGGACTGCCCCGGGGCAGGCTGCCGTGACCGCCGCCGGGGCTCGATTCCCCTTCATTCAGGCGCGGTTTTCTGGTAATATTGCCGCAATAAGCAGGAGAAATGGGCTGGGCACAGCCCATTTTTTTTTGCGGCAACCCGTTTACATGACGATGAACCTGGGTGAACTGCTGGAAATGACACTGCCCCCGCTGGGGTATGAACTGGTCGATTGGGAGATGTCACCCAAGGGCCGGTACATGCGCGTCTTCATCGACAAGCCCAAGGGCGTGAGCGTCGAGGACTGCGCGCGCGTGAGCCGCCACCTGACGCGGCTCTTCGCGGTCGAAAACGTCGATTTCGACCGGCTGGAGGTGTCCTCGCCCGGTCTGGACCGCCCGCTGCGGAAAGCGGCCGATTTCGCCCGTTTCGCCGGCGAGGAGGCCGAATTCAGGCTGACGAACCCGGTGGAGAACACCCGGCGCATGAAAGGCGTCCTGCACGGCCTCGCGGATGGTGCCGTCCTCGTCGAGACCGCGCAGGGAATGAGGACGATTCCGCTCGCCGACATCGATCGCGCGCGGCTCGTACCGAAGATCGAGTGGAGAAAGGCAACATGAACCGCGAACTGCTGCTGCTGGTCGACGCGCTGGCGCGCGAGAAGAACGTGTCGAAGGACATCGTGTTCACGGCGCTGGAGTCGGCGCTCGCCTCGGCCACGAAAAAGCGCTTCACCGAAGAGGTCGATGCGCGCGTGTCGATCGACCGCGAGACGGGCGATTACGAGTCGTTCCGGCGCTGGACGGTCGTGCCCGACGAAGAGCACGAGGAGCCCGCGCACCAGATCGCGCTCACCGACGCCGCCGCGCACGAGCCTCCACTGGCTCTTGGTGACGTCGTCGAGGAACCGCTCGTGCCCGTCGAATTCGGGCGCATCGGCGCGCAGGCCGCGAAGCAGGTGATCCTGCAGAAGATCCGCGACGCCGAGCGCGAGCAGATACTGAACGATTTTCTCGATCGCGAGGACAACCTGCTGACCGGCACGGTCAAGCGCATCGAGCGCGGCAACGTGATCGTCGAGTCCGGCCGCATCGAGGGCGTGATACCGCGCGACCAGCTGATCGCGAAGGAGATGCTGCGCGTCGGGGACCGGATCCGCGCGTACGTCACCAAGATCGATCGCACGGCGAAGGGTCCGCAGCTCATCCTGTCGCGGATCGCGCCCGAGTTCCTCATGCGGCTGTTCGAGCTCGAGGTACCCGAGATCGAGGAAGGCCTGATCGAGATAAAGGCGGCGGCTCGCGACCCCGGCATCCGCGCCAAGATCGCGGTCAAGTCGAACGACCCGCGCCTGGACCCGCAGGGCACCTGCATCGGCATGCGCGGCTCGCGCGTGACCGCGGTGACCAACGAGCTCGCCGGTGAGCGCGTCGACATCATCCTCTTCTCGGAAGACCCGGCGAAGTTCGTCATCAATGCGCTGGCGCCCGCCGAGATCTCGTCGATCGTGGTCGACGAGGAAAAGCACAGCATGGACGTCGTGGTGGACGAGGAAAACCTCGCGATCGCGATCGGGCGGCTCGGCCAGAACGTGCGCCTCGCCTCCGAGCTCACCGGGTGGGAGCTCAACCTGATGAGCGTCGAGGACTCGCAGAAGAAGCACGAGGAGGAGGGCCAGCGCCTGCGCCAGCTGTTCATGGACAAGCTGGACGTCGACGAGGAGGTCGCCGACATCCTGATCGGCGAGGGCTTCACGTCGCTGGAGGAGGTGGCCTACGTCCCGATCAACGAGATGCTCGAGATCGAATCCTTCGACGAGGAGACGGTGAACGAGCTGCGCAGCCGCGCGCGCAACGCGCTGCTCACCGACGCGATCGTCCGCGAGGAGAGCGTCGAGAACGTCGAGGAGGCGCTGCTCGCCCTCGAAGGCATGGACACCGAGATCGCGAGCGCGCTGGCGGTCCACGGCATCACGACGCGCGATGCGCTTGCTGACCTCGCGGGCGACGAGCTCGTCGAGCTCACCGGGATCGCCGAGGACCGCGCGCAGGACCTGATCATGAAGGCACGCGCGCACTGGTTCGAGGACGCGCCGGCGGAGGCGGAACACGCGGCGCCGGCGGCCGCCGCGGCGCCGTCGCACCACTGAGCGACGCGCAAGGCAACAAGAGAGGCGGGAGAAGTACATGGCGCAGACGACGATCGAACAATTCGCGGGAGACCTCAAGCTGCCGCCCGGCGCGCTGCTGGAGCAGCTCGCCAAGGCCGGCGTCGCCGGCAAGAAGGAAGGCGACGCGCTGTCCGAACAGGACAAGACCAAGCTGCTCGAGTACCTGCAGAAGCAGCATGGCGCGGCCGGCGAGCCGAAGAAGAAGATCACGCTGACGCGCAAGCAGACCACCGAGATCAAGGCCGCGGGCACTACCGGCAAGGCCCGGACGATCCAGGTCGAGGTGCGCAAGAAGCGCGTGTTCGTCAAGAGGGACGAGACCGAGGCCGCGCCGGTCGTCGAGGAGGCGCCGAAGCCCGTCGCGGCTCCGCTGATCAGCGCCGAGGAGCTCGCCGCGCGCGAGGCCGAGGAGCGCAAGGCGCAGGAGCTGATCGCGCGCCAGCAGGAAGAGGTGCAGAAGAAGCAGGAGCAGGTCGTCAAGCGCAAGACGAAGAAGGAACGCGAGGCCGAGGAAGCCGCGGCCAAGGCGGTCGCGGACGCGGCCGCGGCGGAAGCGGCGAAGGCCGTGGAGGCGGAAAAGGCGGAAAAGGCGGGCAAGGCGGCATCGGCAAAGGCACCTACCGAGGGCACGCTGCACCGGCCCGCGGCGAAGCCTGGCGAGCGGGCGAAGCCCGTCAAGAAGAGCGGAGCCGGGTTCCAGGAGGAGGCGGCGCGCCGGCGCGCGCTCAAGCTGCGCGGCGACGTCACGGGCGGCACGGCCACGACCGGCTGGCGCCAGCCGAAGGTCGGCCCGCGCCGCCACGACGAAGAGGGCGGCGAGGGCGCGGCCGCCGCGTCGACGGGTCCGGTGATCCGCGACGTGACCATTCCCGAGACGATCACCGTCGCGGACCTCGCGCGCAAGCTGTCGGTGAAAGCGGCGGAAGTCATCAAGGCGCTGATGAAGCTCGGCCAGATGGTGACGATCAACCAGGTGCTGGACCAGGAGACCGCGATCATCCTGGCCGAGGAAATGGGGCACAAGGCCAAGGCGGCGAAGCTCGACGATCCCGACGCGCTGCTCGCCGAGTCCGAGGCGATCCATGTCGACGCCGAGCCGCGGCCGCCGGTCGTCACCGTGATGGGCCACGTCGATCACGGCAAGACCTCGCTGCTCGACACGATCCGTCGCACGCGCGTGGCGAGCGGGGAGGCGGGCGGGATCACGCAGCATATCGGCGCCTACCACGTCCAGACGAAGAAGGGCGTGATCACGTTCCTCGACACGCCGGGCCACGAGGCGTTCACCGCGATGCGCGCGCGGGGCGCGAAGGTCACCGACATCGTCGTGCTGGTCGTTGCGGCCGACGACGGCGTGATGCCGCAGACGAAGGAGGCGATCGCGCACGCCAAGGCCGCCAACGTGCCGCTCGTCGTCGCGATCAACAAGGTCGACAAGCCGGAGGCGAACCTCGAACGGGTCAAGCAGGAGCTCGTCGCGGAGAGCGTCATCCCGGAGGAATACGGCGGCGAGACGCAGTTCATGCCGGTCTCGGCGAAGACCGGCGCCGGCATCGACGAGCTGCTCGACGCGATCCTGCTGCAGGCGGAGGTGCTGGAGCTCAAGGCGCCGAAGAACGCGCCGGCGCGCGGCATCGTCATCGAATCGCGGCTGGACAAGGGCAAGGGCCCGGTCGCGACCGTGCTCGTGCATTCCGGCACGCTGAAGCGCGGCGACATCGTGCTCGCGGGCGCCGTGTTCGGGCGCGTGCGCGCGATGACCGACGAGAACGGCAAGAGCGTCGCGGCGGCGGGACCGGCGATCCCCGTCGAGATCCAGGGCCTGTCCGACGTGCCGCTTGCCGGCGAGGACGTCATGGCGCTCGGCGACGAGCGCAAGGCGCGCGAGATCGCGCTGTTCCGGCAGGGAAAGTTCCGCGACGTGAAGCTCGCCAAGCAGCAGGCGGCGAAGCTCGAGAACATGTTCGACCAGATGGCCGAGGACGCGATCAAGTCGCTCGCCCTGATCGTCAAGGCCGACGTCCAGGGGAGCTACGAGGCGCTGACGCAGGCGCTGACCAAGCTCTCCACCGACGAGGTCAAGGTCAACATCGTCCACGCGGGGGTGGGCGGCATCACGGAGTCCGACATCAACCTGGCGCTCGCTTCGAAAGCGGTCGTCGTCGGCTTCAACGTCCGGGCCGACGTCGCCGCGCGCAAGCTCGCCGAGCACAGCGGCGTCGACATCCGCTACTACAACATCATCTACGACGCGGTCGACGAGGTGAAGGCTGCGCTCTCGGGCATGCTCGCGCCGGACCGGAAGGAGAGCCAGGTCGGGGTGATCGAGGTGCGCGAGGTCTACAAGATCTCGAAGGTCGGCACCGTCGCCGGCTGCTACGTGCTCGACGGCGTGGTCAAGCGCGGCTCGCGCGTGCGGGTCCTGCGCGACAGCGTGGTGATCCACGACGGCGAGCTCGATTCGCTGAAGCGCTTCAAGGACGACGTGCGCGAGGTCAAGGGCGGGTTCGAGTGCGGGCTGTCGGTGAAGAACTTCAACGACATCCAGAAGGGCGACCAGCTCGAGGCCTACGAGATCGTCGAAGTCTCGAGGACGTTGTAGTCGTGCCGCGGGCCGAAACCTCGCCGTGCGGCCGGTGTTCATCGCCGCTCGGCCCGCGACGCGTCGCGGCGCGGCGGCCGGCGTAGTGCCGGAGCGACCATGAAGAGGACCGGACAGCGGGCGCAGCGCGTCGGCGAACAGTTGCAGCGGGAGCTCGCCGAGCTGCTCCGGGACAGCGTGAAGGACCCGCGCGTCGGGCGGGTCACGATCACCGCCGTCGAGGTGTCGGCCGACCTGTCGCACGCGAAGGTCTTCGTCACGCACCTCGCCGGTCGCGATCACGCGGACGAGGCCGTGCGCGCGCTGCAGCACACGGCGGGGTTCCTGCGCTCCGAGCTCGCGCACCGGATGAATCTCTACTCGGTGCCGCAGCTCCATTTCGCGTACGACGACTCGATCGAATCCGGCATGCGGCTCTCGCAGCTGATCGACGCGGCCGTCGCGGGCGATCGTAAGCTCCCCTCCTGATGAACCCGGGCCTTCCGGACTCCCGGATCCCGCGCCGGCGGGTCGACGGCGTGCTGCTGCTGGACAAGCCCGCCGGCCTGTCGTCGAACGCTGCTCTCCAGCGGGCGAAACGCCTCTTGTTCGCGGAAAAGGGCGGCCACGCGGGGACGCTCGACCCGCTCGCCACCGGGCTGCTGCCCCTCTGCTTCGGCGAGGCGACCAAGTTCTCCCAGCTGCTGCTCGACGCGCGTAAGGAATACGTGGCGACGGTGCGTTTCGGCGTCGCGACGACCACCGGCGATGCCGAAGGCGAGGTCGTGCGGACGTGCGAGGCCTCCTTCTCCGCCACGCGGCTCGCGTCGGTGCTGCCGAGCTTCATCGGCTCGATCGCGCAGACCCCGCCCGCCTACGCGGCGCTCAAGTTCCAGGGCAGGAACTACTACGAGTACGCGCGCGCCGGCGTGGAGATTCCGCGCTTTCCGCGCCAGGTTCACATCCATGGGATCGAGCTGCTCGACTGGGCGCCGCCGCTCGCGGTCCTGCGCGTGGCCTGCGGCAAGGGAACGTACATCCGCGCACTCGCGGAGGATCTGGCCGCCGCCGTCGGCAGCTGCGGGCACCTCGCCGCGTTGCGGCGGACGCTCGCCGGGCCATTCTCCCTCGACGCGGCCGTGACGCTGGACGCGCTCGAGGCGATGGACTCTGCGGCGCGCGGCGCGCTGCTGCTGCCGGCGGACGCGCCTCTCGCGGGCATCGCAAGGCTCGACGTCGACGCGCTGGCCGCCCGGGCGCTCGTCGAGGGGCGCGCGGGCGCCGCGCCGGCGGGCACGCAGGGCGCGTACCGCTGCTACGGGCCGCGCGGTCGCTTCGTCGGACTGGTCGAGTCGGCGGGCGGGGCGCTGCGCGCGGTGCGTCTCGCGCGCACCGATGCGGAACCGGGGGCCTGACCGCCGGGTCGTGCGGCGCGGGGCGTTTAGCGCTTGAATCCTAAGCGTTTTTCTTGGTACAATTCAAACCTTTGCCGGACGCGGGCTCGGCACCGCAAGAATCGCGCAGCTACGAGAGAGAAGGACGACAGCAATGGCAGTCACCGTGCAAGAAAGGGCGAAGGTCATCGCCGATTACCAGCGGATCAGTGGCGACACCGGTTCGCCGGAAGTGCAAGTCGCGCTGCTCACCGCGCGCATCAACGGCCTGAACGACCATTTCAAGGCCAATGTGAAGGACCACCACTCGCGGCGCGGCCTGCTGCGGATGGTTTCGCGGCGCCGCAAGCTGCTCGACTACCTGAAGTCGCGCAACGCGGACAGCTACCGTACCCTTATCGAGAAGCTCGGGTTGCGCAAGTAGGCGTGTCCGGGTCCCTCGCAGCGGTATCGTCCGACGCCCACTCCGGTCGCGCAAGCGGACGAACGATGCGTCGCCACGAACCGCGGAAGGGGCTGGCGCCGCAACTCTCCTGAGGACATCGTCGATGGCCGCGCCGTCAATGCGCGGCCATCGTCTTTTTGCAGAATCGAGGACAACGTGAACCCCATCAAGAAATCGATCCCCTACGGCCGCCACACCCTGACGCTCGAGACCGGCGAGATCGCGCGCCAGGCGGGCGGCGCCGTGCTGGCGAGCCTCGACGACACCGTCGTGCTCGTCACCGCCGTCGCGCGACAGGAGGCGAAGTCCGGCCAGGACTTCTTTCCGCTGACCGTCGACTACCAGGAAAAGACGTATGCGGCGGGCAAGATTCCCGGCGGCTTCTTCAAGCGTGAAGGCCGCCCCTCGGAAAAGGAGACGCTGACATCGCGCCTCATCGATCGCCCGATCCGCCCGCTCTTCCCGGACGGGTTCTACAACGAAGTGCAGGTCATCGCGACCGTGATGTCCGTCGACCCGGAAATCGATCCCGACATTCCGGCGATGATCGGCGCGTCGGCCGCGCTGATGCTGGCGGGCGTCCCGTTCAACGGCCCGATCGGGGCCGCGCGCGTCGGCTACGTCGACGGCCAGTACGTGCTGAATCCGACCAAGACCGAACTTGCCGCGTCGGCGCTCAATCTCGTCGTCGCCGGGACGGAAGCGGCGGTGCTGATGGTCGAATCGGAAGCCAACGAACTGCCCGAGGAAGTGATGCTGGGCGCCGTCGTGTTCGGCCACCAGCAGCAGCAGGCCGCGATCGCGATGATCCACGAACTCGTCGAAGCGGGCGGCAAGCCGCTGTGGGACTGGCAGCCGCCGGCGAAGGACGAGGCGATGATCGCCAAGGTCACCGCGGTCGCCGACGCGGCGCTGCGCGAGGCCTACCAGCTGCGCTCCAAGCAGGCGCGGCAGCAGCGTCTCAAGGAGATCTACGCCAAGGTCGCGACCGAGTGCATCCCCGCGGACTCCCCCCCCGGCTACGCGAACCACGTCAACAACTTCGTGTTCGAGCTCGAGTCGAAGATCGTCCGCAATCAGATCCTGTCGGGCGAGCCGCGCATCGACGGCCGCGACACGCGCACGGTGCGTCCGATTTCGATCCGCACCGGCGTGCTCCCGCGCACGCACGGATCGGCACTGTTCACGCGCGGCGAGACGCAGGCGATCGTCGTCGCGACGCTCGGCACCGCCCGCGACGAGCAACGCGTCGACGCGCTGATGGGCGAGTACACCGACCGCTTCATGCTCCACTACAACATGCCGCCGTACGCCACCGGCGAGACGGGCCGTGTCGGCACCCCGAAGCGCCGCGAAATCGGCCACGGCCGCCTTGCCAAGCGCTCGCTTCTCGCCGTGTTGCCGACGCCCGAGGAGTTCGCGTATTCCATGCGCGTCGTGTCCGAGATCACCGAATCGAACGGCAGCTCGTCGATGGCCTCGGTCTGCGGCGGCAGCCTTGCGCTGATGGACGCCGGCGTGCCGACGAAAGCACACGTGGCGGGCATCGCGATGGGTCTCATCAAGGACGGCAACCGCTTCGCCGTGCTGACCGACATCCTCGGCGACGAGGACCACCTCGGCGATATGGACTTCAAGGTCGCCGGCACCGATCGCGGCATCACGGCGCTGCAGATGGACATCAAGATCCAGGGCATCACCAAGGAAATCATGGCGGTCGCGCTGTCGCAGGCGCGCGAGGGACGGATGCACATCCTGCACCTGATGCAGCAGGCGCTGCCGCACGCGCGCACCGAGGTTTCTCAGCATGCGCCGCGGATGATGTCGTTCAAGATCAACCCGGAGAAGATACGCGACGTGATCGGCAAGGGCGGTGCGGTGATCCGCGCGCTGACCGAGGAGACCGGCACGACGATCGACATCCAGGACGACGGCACGATCACGATCGCGTCCGTCAACGCCGACGCCTGCAACGTGGCGCGCAAGCGCATCGAGGACATCACGGCCGAAGTGGAAGTGGGCAGGATCTACGAAGGCACGGTCCTGCGCCTGCTCGACTTCGGCGCGATCGTCCAGGTGCTGCCCGGCAAGGACGGACTGCTGCACATCTCGCAGATCGCGAAGGAGCGCGTCAACCAGGTTTCCGACTACGTCAAGGAAGGCCAGGTCGTCCGCGTCAAGGTGCTCGAAGCGGACGACAAGGGCCGGCTGCGCCTGTCGATGAAGGCGGCGGCGGAAGATGCGGCCGCACCTGCGCCCGCGCCATCGGAGTCCACGCCGGCGACGTAATCGCCGGGTGGCACGTACACCCGCGTTTCGGCGCGGTCAGGAAGAGGCGCCTCCGGGCGCCTTTTTCTTCTGACCGTCGCTCGTGACGCGTTCGCAGTACCAGGGCGAGGACGGCAGGCTTAGGATGGTTCATGCACCCGCCTGGCTCGGGACGCAGGACCCGCCCGCGCATCCGCCTGCCCCGGAGCACAATGCGCGTACAGACATCCCGCCCCGGAGACTGGCCATGACCAAGCAAGCCACCCGCATCGAACGCGACACCTTCGGCCCCATCGAAGTGCCGGCGGACCGGCTCTGGGGCGCGCAGACGCAGCGTTCGCTCCTGCATTTCCGGATCTCCACCGAGAAGATGCCGGAGGCGCTGATCCGCGCGCTCGTCGTCGTCAAGCGCGCCGCCGCGCGGGTCAACGCGGACCTGGGCCTGTTGCCGGGCGCGACGGCGAATGCGATCGTTGCGGCCGCCGACGAAACGCTCGCCGGCCGCCATGCCGGCGAATTCCCCCTCGCGGTCTGGCAGACCGGGTCGGGCACGCAGACCAACATGAACGTCAACGAGGTGCTCGCCAATCGCGCCTCGGAACTCCTCGGCGGCCCGCGCGGCGAGGGAAGGCTCGTCCATCCGAACGACGACGTCAATCGGGGCCAGTCTTCGAACGACGTATTTCCGACCGCGATGAACATCGCCGCGGCCGATTCGGTGACGCGCGGGCTGCTCCCCGCACTCGACGCCCTCCGCGCGACCCTTTCCGGCAAGGCGGCGGCGTTCGCCAACATCGTCAAGATCGGCCGCACGCATCTGCAGGACGCGACGCCGCTGACGCTGGGCCAGGAGTTCTCCGGCTACGCGGCGCAGCTTGCGCAGGCAAAGGCGCACATCGAGGCCGCGCTTCCCCACGTGCTGGAGCTGGCACTCGGCGGCACGGCCGTCGGCACCGGGCTCAACACGCATCCCGAATTCGGCGCGCGTGTCGCCGCGGCGATCGCGTCCCGCACGGGCCTCGCGTTCGTCACGGCGCCAAGCAAGTTCGAGGCGCTCGCGGCCAACGACGCGCTGGTGCACCTGCACGGCGCGCTGAAGGGGCTCGCCGCCGCGCTGATGAAGATCGCCAACGACGTGCGCTGGCTCGCGAGCGGTCCGCGGTCGGGCCTCTCCGAAATCACGATTCCGGAGAACGAGCCGGGCAGTTCGATCATGCCGGGAAAGGTCAACCCGACGCAGTGCGAGGCGCTCACGATGGTCGCGGCGCAGGTGATGGGCAACGACGTCGCCGTCGGCGTCGGCGGGGCGTCCGGCAACTTCGAGCTCAATGTCTACAAGCCGCTCATCATCCACAACGTGCTGCAGAGCGTTCGTCTGCTGACCGACGGGATGGAGAGTTTCGACGCGCACTGCGCACGTGGGATCGAGCCCGACCGCGACCGCATTTCGGAGCTCGTTGCCCGCTCGCTGATGCTGGTCACCGCACTCAACCCGCACATCGGCTACGACAGGGCGGCCGAGATCGCAAAGAAGGCGCACCGCGAGGGCACGACGCTCAAGGCGGCGGCGCTCGCGCTGGGCTACGTTTCGGAGCAGGAGTTCGACGCCTGGGTGCAGCCCGAGCGGATGGTCGGGGGGCCGTCCTGAGCGGCAGCCGGGGTCAGGCGCGGCGCCTCGCTGCGCGCTCCGGCAGACAGCGGATCGCGTCGCGATTGGACCACGAAAAGCATCTGGCCGCGGCCTCTTCCCACGGCAGCCACAGGTGCGCCAGATGCTCGCGCGGATCCAGCCGGACCGGAACGGGCGCCGGCACCTCGAGCGCGTACACATGCTCGGTGTTGCTCGTCGTGCCCGGCGCGTAGCGGTGCCGCCAGCGCGGGTAGATTTCGTAGACGTTCGACATCTGCCAGTCGACGAGCCCGCCCTGCTCCGCGGCGTCGATCCCCGTTTCCTCGAAGAGCTCGCGCGTCGCCGTCGCGATCAGCGCTTCGCCGGGCTCCTGGCTGCCCGTCACCGATTGCCAGTACCCGCGGGCGTCGGCGCGCTCGATCAGGAGGACGCGTAGGTCCGGTGTGTGGACGAGGACGAGCGCAGAGACGGGGATCTTGTAGGCCAACGCGCTTACGAGACGAAGACCCAGAACGGCTTGTGCCGCTCGCGCCAGTAGTCGGCCGCCTCGGCCAGAATGTCCTCGAGCGTCATCCAGTCGACGCCGTGCGCCTTGCGGTACGCGCCGGTGTGCTCGAGCGAAATCACGCAGCCGCTCCGGCCGAGCCACTCGCTGTCTTCGACGGAATCGGCGAGCGCGTCCCAGTTGTTGCCGAAGTGCTCGGGCAGCTTGAAGCCCTTGGCCACCGCCGCCAGCAGCTCGGCCTTGCTGTTGACCGCCTTCAGGTCGGCCGTGATGAAATGCAGCTTTGCGGCGCCTGCGGCCGCCGCGAGCGCGCGGGCGTCGCCGTGCAGGACGTGGACGCCCGCCAGTTCCAGGTCGTGGAGATCGGGCAGCTTCATGGGCGGATCCTCCGGAACGACTGGTAGTGGTCGTCGGTGTAGTAACAGGTATCGGGCGCGGTCTTCGGGCCGCCGCAGATCAGCCGCCGCGCGCCGCGGTTCTTCGCGCCCGGCGTCCGGACGGTGTACTCATGATAGTAGGCCCGCGGCTTCGCCGGAAGGAGTTTCTCGCGGTTGCCGAACACGACGCCGTCGCGCTCATAAGGGAACGGACCGCCCTTGAGGACCAGCGCGTGAGCCTCCCGTGCCTCTTTCGGCAGGTCGGCGAGCGTGACCTCGGGCAGAGCGTCCGGCGCGGTGCGTGCGAACGCCGCCGTCGCGAGCGCGGCGACCACGCACGACGCCAGCAGCAGGCGGCGCCCCGGGATGAGGATCCCCGACAGGCGTGGCATCGCGCGGGAATGGATCACGTGTCCGTCGCTCGAACTCGTCATGCCACGGGCTTGGCGGAATCGCCCGCCTGCACCCTTATGTGCAGGTCGCGCAACTGCTGATCGGTGACGGCGCTGGGGGCATCGACGAGGAGGTCCTGCCCGCGCTGCGTCTTCGGAAACGCGATCACGTCGCGGATCTGGTCGACGCCGGCCATCATCGCCACCAGCCGGTCGAATCCGAACGCGATGCCGCCGTGCGGCGGGGCGCCGTACGACAGGGCGTCCAGCAGGAACCCGAACTTCTTCCGCTGGTCCAGGGCGCTGATCTGCAGCGCTTCGAAGACCTTCGCCTGCACGTCTGCCTTGTGGATGCGCACGGAGCCGCCGCCGATCTCCCATCCGTTCAGCACGACGTCGTAGGCCTTGGCGAGCGCGTTTCCCGGGTCCGTCTGGAACAGGTTCTCGTGGCCCTCCTTCGGCGCCGTGAACGGATGGTGGCGCGCGCCCCACGTCTTCTTCTCGTCGTCGAACTCGAACATGGGGAAGTCGACGACCCACAGCGGTTTCCAGCCAGGTTCGGCGAAGCCGCGGTCGTGGCCGACTTTCGTCCGCAGCGCGCCGAGGGCGTCGTTGACGACCTTTTCGCGGTCGGCGCTGAAGAAGACGAGGTCGCCCGTCGCCGCCCCGGTGCGCTCGAGGATCGTGCCGAGGACGGCCGGGGAAAGGAACTTGACGATCGGCGATTGCAGGCCTTCCTCGTTCGGCTTCGATGCATTGTTGACCTTGATGTAGGCGAGGCCGCCGGCGCCGTAGATCTTGGCGAACGCCGTGTAGTCGTCGATCTCCTTGCGCGTGAGCGTGCCGCCGCCCGGCACCCGCAGCGCCGCGACGCGCCCGTTGGGCAGTTCCGCCGCCGCGCGGAACACCTTGAAGTCCACGGTCTTCATGACGTCGGTGAGCTCGGTAAGCCTGAGCGGAACACGCAGGTCCGGCTTGTCCGAGCCGTAATCGCGCATCGCGTCGGCGAATTTCATCACCGGGAACGGGTCCGGGAGCTCCACGCCGAGTGCCTCCCTGAAGATCGCGCGGACGAGACCCTCCATGAGCTCGCAGATCTCGACCTCGTCGAGGAAGGACGTCTCGACGTCGATCTGCGTGAATTCGGGCTGCCGGTCGGCGCGGAGATCCTCGTCGCGGAAGCACTTGACGATCTGGTAATAGCGGTCGAAGCCCGCCATCATCAGCATCTGCTTGAAGAGCTGGGGCGACTGCGGCAGCGCGTAGAACATCCCGCGGTGGATCCTGGACGGCACTAGGAATTCGCGCGCGCCCTCGGGCGTCGACTTGTAGAGGACGGGCGTCTCGATGTCGATGAAGCCGTGCCCGTCGAGGTACCTGCGCGCGGCCATCGCGGCGCGGTGGCGCAGCATCAGGTTCTTCTGCATCTGCGGCCGGCGCAGGTCGATGACGCGGTGCTGCAGCCGGACCGTCTCCGACAGGTTCTCGTCGTCGAGCTGGAACGGCGGCGTCTGTGCGGCGTTCAGGATCTCGAGGTCGTGCGCGAGCACTTCGATCTCGCCGGAGACGAGGTTCGGGTTGGCGCCGCCTTCGGGACGCGCACGCACGACGCCCGTCACGCGGATCACGTACTCGTTGCGCAGCGTTTCGGCGACCGCGAACGAGGCGACGCGGTCCGGATTGAACACGATCTGCACGAGGCCCTCGCGGTCGCGCAGATCGACGAAGATGACTCCGCCGTGGTCGCGGCGGCGGTGGACCCAGCCCATCAGCGTTACCGTCTGGGCGATGCGGCGGCGGTCGATCCGTCCACAGTAGTCGGTGCGTCTCAAGGCGTTCTCCGGCGGGCGATTGCGTTGGAATCTATTGGAAGGATCGGATCAGGGCGGGCGGCAGGACGCACCGCTGCGCACGGCGGTGCGCCGGTGCGGCAGCCGCGCCCGGTCAATTTCGGGAGCCGGCGGCGGTTCTTGGCGGTGTTGCCGGAGGCAAGACGGGCGCCGCGCGCCGGCGGTGCGGAGAAACGACGCCCATCGATATGATGTACTTGAGCGCGTCGTCCACGGACATGTCGAGCTCGCGGACGGTGTCCTTCGGGACCATCACGAAGTAGCCGCCGGTGGGATTCGGGGTCGTGGGCACGTAGACGCTGAGAAAATCGCCCGAAAGATGATCGGCGACGGCGGCCGACGGCGTGCCCGTGAGGAACGCGATCGTCCAGCAGCCCGGGCGCGGAAACTCGACCAGCAGCGCCTTGCGGAACGCGGTGCCCTGGTCGGAAAGCACCGTGTCGCTGACCTGCTTGACGGACGAGTAGATCGACTTGACGAACGGAATGCGGCCGAGCAGGGCTTCCCACATCCCGATCAGCCGCTGGCCGAAGAAATTCGCCGCGACCATCCCGGTCAGGAGCAGGATCGCGAAGCTCAGGACCACACCGAGCCCCGGAATGTGGAAGCCGACCAGACGTTCGGGACGCAGCGCCTCGGGCAGCAGCAGCAGCGTCTGGTCGAGCATCGACACGAGCGAAGTCATCACCCAGATCGTGATGCCGAGCGGCACCCAGACAAGCAGACCGGCGATGAGGTAGCGCTTCATCGTTCGCGAGAGCGGGGGAGTGTCACGAGGAAGCAGGGGTGGCACCGGTGGCAGCAGCCGGCGCTGACCCGCCGCTTGCGGCTTCGCTCTTCGATCCGGAGTCGGCCCCGGTCTTGGCCTCGCCCTTCGCTTCGGACGTCGCGTCCGGCTTCGCATCCGGCTTCGCATCGGCCTTCGCGTCGCCGCCGTCCTTCGTCGGCGCGGGCTTGCGGCCGCTGCCCTTGAAGTCGGTGGCATACCAGCCGCTGCCCTTGAGCTGGAAGCCCGCGGCCGAGAGGAGCTTCACGAGCGCGCCCGTCTTGCACGACGGGCAGGTGACGAGCGGCACGTCGGAGAACTTCTGCAGCGTCTCGAGTTCGTGTCCGCAGGACGAGCAACGGTATTCGTAGATCGGCATCGTAATCTCGCGGGTTCCCGTGCCAAGCGCCAAAGCGCTTGATTAAAAAAGAAATATTATACCCCAACGCGCAGGGCCTGATCCTGGGGTTGGGCTCCGTCGCGACTGCGCATCCCGCCTGCATGCAGCTGGGTCCGGGGCAGGTCCCTTTAAAGTGGCATATGCTTGCAAATCGGGACAATCGGCAGCGGGACGGCGACGATGGGCGTTGACTGGATCTGGTGGATCGCGGCTGCGGCGCTCATCGGCGCGGAGCTCGTCACGGGGACTTTCTACCTGCTCGCCGTGGGCGTCGCCGTCGCGCTGGGCGGCGTCGCCGCCTGGCTGGGCGCCGGGCTGCCGATGCAGTTCACGATCGCCGGGGTCCTGGGCGTCGCGCTCACGATCGTGGCGCACCGGTGGCGCCTTGCCCGGGCGACGCCGCCGCCGCTGCCGTCCCTGGACGTCGGACAGGCCGTGCACGTGGAGACCTGGAACCCCGACGGCACCGCGCGTGTGGCGTACCGCGGGTCGACCTGGGATGCCGAGCTCGCGGCTCCCGGCACGGCGCGCGCCGGGACGATGTACATCGAATCCACCCGCGGCTCGGTGCTGATCCTGTCCGATCGCCGCCCCGGCGGATGATCGCCGATTGGAGCTGATCAACAGGTTGGAGGGACTCGCCATGTGGGTAGGCTCGTCGCTGTTCACGATCGCGCTGTTCGTCGTCGCGGTCATCGTCATCTCGCGCGCGATCCGCGTCGTGCCCCAGCAGCGCGCGCTGGTCATCGAGCGGCTCGGACGCTTCTTCGCGGTCCTCCAACCTGGACTCAACTTCGTGATCCCCTTCGTCGATCGCGTCGCGTACGTCCACGACCTGCGCGAGATCCCCTTCGACGTCCCGAGCCAGATCTGCATCACCAAGGACAACACGCAGCTGCAGGTGGACGGCATCCTCTATTTCCAGGTGACCGACCCGAAGCTCGCCTCCTACGGCTCGAGCAATTTCCGGGTGGCGATCACGCAGCTCGCGCAGACGACGCTGCGCAGCGTCATCGGCCGGATGGAGCTCGACCGGACGTTCGAGGAGCGCGAGCACATCAACGGGCTCGTGGTCGCGGCGCTCGACCTGGCGGCGGCCAACTGGGGCGTCAAGGTGCTCCGGTACGAGATCAAGGACCTGACTCCGCCGAAGGAGATCCTGCACGCGATGCAGGCGCAGATCACCGCCGAGCGCGAGAAGCGCGCGGTGATCGCGACGTCCGAGGGCAAGCAGCAGGAGCAGATCAACCTCGCGAACGGTGCCCGCGCGGCGGCGATCGCGAAGTCCGAGGGCGAGAAGCAGGCCGAGATCAACCAGGCGCAGGGTCACGCGGCGGCGCTCCTCGCGATCGCGGAAGCGAACGCCAAGGCGATCCGGCAGGTGGCGGAAGCGATCGAATCGCCGGGGGGCATCCAGGCCGTCAACCTGAAGGTCGCCGAGCAGTACGTCGGCGCGTTCGCGAACATCGCGAAGACCAACAACACGGTCATTGTCCCGGCCAACCTTTCCGATCTCGCGGGGCTGATCACCGCGGCGATGTCCGTATTCAAGGCGCAGGCCAAATAGGGGGAAGGCAGGTATGCAGCTGCAGGGAAGCACGTTCATCGTCACCGGCGGCGCGTCCGGACTCGGCGCCGCGACGGTGCGCATGGTGGTCGAGGGCGGCGGCAACGCCGTGATCGCGGATCTCAAGGATGCGGAAGGCCAGGCGCTCGCGAAGGAACACGGCGCGACGGTGAAGTTCGTCCGCACTGACGTCACCGACGAGGCGAGCGCGAAGGCGGCGGTGGCGGCGGCGCTCGCCGGCTACGGCCGCGTCGACGGGCTCGTCAACTGCGCGGGGATCGTCTACGGCGAGAAGGTCGTCGGCAAGGAGGGCGCGCATTCGCTGGCCGGCTTCGTCCGCGTGATCAACATCAACCTGATCGGCACGTTCAACATGATCCGCCTCGCCGCCGAGGCGATGGCGAGGAACGCGCCGAACGGCGAGGGCGAGCGCGGCGTCATCGTCAACACCGCGTCCGTCGCGGCGTTCGACGGCCAGATGGGGCAGGCGGCGTACAGTGCGTCGAAAGCGGGCGTCGCCGGAATGACGCTGCCGATCGCGCGCGATCTCTCCCGCAACGGCATCCGCGTGATGACGATCGCGCCCGGTCTCTTCGAGACGCCGATGGTCGGTCAGATTCCGCCGGAGATCGCCGAGTCGCTCGGCAAGATGGTGCCGTTCCCGCCGCGGCTCGGCCGGCCCTCGGAATTCGCGTCGCTGGTGCGCGAGATCGTCGGCAACGTGATGCTGAACGGCGAGGTGATCCGGCTCGACGGCGCGATACGGATGGCGCCGAAATAGAGCCATCGCAACCACTGGCCGCAATCGAAGCGCCGCCGCAGAACCTCGAGCGATGACCGCCGCCGACGATCCGGCCGTGACGCGGCGCCTCGCAGCGATCTTCATTGCCGATGTCGTCGGCTACACGCGCCTCATGGAGCGCGACGAGGTCAGAACCCACGGCCGACTGAAAGAGATCCGGGAGCGGGTTGTCGATGCCCGGATCGCGCGGCACCGTGGACGGATCATCCGCACTGCGGGCGACGGGATGCTGGTCGAATTCGGAAGCGCCACTTCGGCGTTGCGTTGCGCGGTCGAGATCCAGCGCGAGATGGGGGCGAACAACCGGTCCCTCGCGCCGGACGAGCGCATCGACTTCCGGATCGGCATTAATCTCGGCGACGTAATCGTCGACGGCGACGACATTGCAGGCGACGGCGTCAACGTGGCGGCGCGGCTGGAGACGCTCGCTTTGCCGGGGGAGCTCTGCATTTCCGCGACCGTGCGTGAGCATGTGCATGACGAACTCGGTGTCGACTTCGAGGATATCGGCGAGCAGCAGGTCAAGAACATCGAGCGCCCGATCCGCGTGTATCGCGTCACGCTGGGCAAGGACGAAAAGGTGGCAGGCGCCACCGCGACGAAATCGCTTCCGCATCGCTCGACACTTCGTCGATGGCTCGTCGCGGGCATTGCGACACTCGGCGCGATCGGCGTCTTCATGCTGGCCCAGCAGTTCCTGAAACCGACCGTCTCGCCGTCGGCGCCGCCGCCGTCTTCGATCGCCATCCTGCCGTTCACGGCGCCCGCGGGCACTGCGGCCGAGGAGCAAGTCGCGGACGTGCTCACCCAAGACCTCACGGCGGCTCTCGGGCGCTGGCAGATGGCCCACGTCGCGTCGCCTAGCATTTCGGCCGTCTACAAGGGCAAGGCGATTGATGCACGCATGGCAGGCCGCGAAATGAACGTACGTTACCTCGTCCAGGGCGAGATTCGCCCCGAATCCGATCGAAATGTAGTGAGCATTCAACTGGTGGACGCCATCAGCGGCGTCCAGCTATGGAGCGATCAGAGCGAAATCCGAAAGACCGTGGAGCGAGAGGAGCGCGCGCTGGTCTCGCTGCGGATGACGCGGCGGCTGCGCACCGCAATCTACAATGCGCAACGCAACGACCCGAGCCAGCCGCCGGCGATGAAGTTGGTCTTCCGTGCCGACACCATGGATTCGACACGCGAGGTCGTGATGGAAGCGAGGCGCCTCTACGACGAAGCGCTCCGGTTGCAGCCCGACCTGATTCCTGCCTTGGTCGGACGCGGGTGGAATTCCGTCACGGAACTCGAGTTGGATCCGGGGCCCGACCGTGACCGGCTGGTTGAGGAGGCGCTTGGGTTTTCTGCTCGCGCGCTGGCGACAGACTCGCGCGACGCGCACGCTTGGGAGCTGCGGGGCGCAGCGCTTGGTTGGCAGGGACGGCTGGAAGCTGCATTCGAGGCCGACGCCCGGGCCCGGCAACTGGATCCCGCAATCCTCTTCGATCTCCGCGCGTGGCTACTGGTGATGAACGGGCAGGCCAACGAAGCATTGGCCGTGGTCGAACGATCCCTCTATATCGATTCGCGGGCCATCGGTAGTTATCAGATCCAGAACTGCTGGGCCAATCTCCAGCTCGGCCGCTACGACGAGGCGATCGCCACTTGCGAGAAATGGCTCGCGGTGGAAGACCAATGGCTTATGCCCCACGTGCTTCTTACAGCGGCGTACGCCCAATCCGGCAACGCTGCGAAGGCGGCCGCGGAAAAGGCGATCGTGCTCCAGCGGGTGCCCGGATACTCGATTGCGCGGTATAAGGCCCTGTGGAAATCAGATTCGCGTGCTTATCAGGCGCAGACAGAAACGCATATTCTCGCCGGCCTGCGCAAGGCCGGGATCCCGGAGCAATAGGCGTGAACGATCAATCCCGCCGGATCAGCACGATGGCCGCGGCCATCATCGCCACGTAAAAGACGAACGTCCAGGACGGAATCGCGAGTCCGAGGAAGTACCACCCGGCCTCCGCGCACTCGCCGCTGCCCTTGAACACCTTGGACAGCACCTCGGTCAGGGGCAGCGTTTCCAGCATGTAGTTGAGGCCCATTCCGCAGGAGGGTACTTCGCCCTTCGGCAGCGACTGGATCCAGACGTGGCGCATCGCCGTGACGGCGCCGAAGAGCCCGATGATCAGCGTCAGCCCCGCATAGATTCCGGCGCCCAGTCGGCGCGGGTTGTGGATGCCCGCGATCAGGAACACAACGCCGATGGCGATCACGGCCATGCGCTGCAGCGAGCACAGCGGGCACGGGTCGAGCCCGAGCCCGTACTGCAGCCAGAGCGCCCAGCCCATCAGCCCGGCGCACGTGAGGGCACCCAGCAGGTACGCGGGCCGGCGCGGCGGCAGCACGATCAGGCCGAGCGACGTGACGCCGATCGTCATCACGAGCATCCGCCAGGACGTCAGCCCCAGCGACGGCGAATCGCCCAGCCATTTGACCAGCGCCTCCTGCACGAGCAGGACGACTGCGATCGTAAGCCCGGCCCACGGCCATGGCACTGCGGAATAGCGCATCATCACTGCGATTTCTCCAACGCCTGATCCAGGTCCCACAGTATATCGTCCAGTGTCTCGAGCCCGACGGAGAGCCGGATCATCTCCGGCGTCACGCCGGCGGCGCGCTGCTCGTCGTCGGAGAGCTGCCGGTGTGTCGTCGACGCCGGATGGATCACGAGCGTCTTCGCGTCGCCGACGTTCGCGAGATGCGACAGGAACTGCACGGCCTCGATGAATCTCTCACCCGCCTTCGCGCCCCCCTTGACGCCGAACGTCAGGATGCCGGCCGCGCCGCGCGGCAGGTAGCGGCGCGCCAGCGCCTCGTAGCGGTTTCCCGCGAGCATCGGGTAGTTGACCCATTCGACCGCCGGATGCGCCGCGAGGTGCCGTGCCACGGCCAGCGTCGACTCGCAGTGCCGCGGCATCCGCAGGTGCAGCGTCTCGATTCCCTGCAGCAGCAGGAACGCCGACAGTGGAGCGAGCGTGGGCCCCAGCGTGCGCATCGTTTCCATCCGTGCCTTCATCGTGAAGCCGAAGTCGCCGAAGGTCTCGAAGAAGCGGACGCCGTGATAGCCGCGCGATGGCTCGGTCAACTGCGGGAAGTTCCCGTTGTCCCAGGGAAACCGGCCCGACTCGACGACGATGCCGCCCATCGTCGTGCCGTGGCCGCCCAGGTACTTGGTGACCGAGTGGATGACGATGTCGGCGCCGTGGTCGAAGGGGCGGCAGAGGTACGGCGAGGCGAGCGTGTTGTCGATCACGAGCGGGACGCCCGCATCGTGCGCGACGCCGGCGAGCGCCGCGATGTCGCAGACGTTGAGCTGCGGGTTGCCGATCGTCTCGGCGTAGATCGCCTTGGTGCGGGGCTCGAGCGCCGCGCGGAAGGCGCCCGGATCGTCCGCGTCGACGAAGGTCGTTTCGATGCCGAACTGCGCGAACGTGATGGCGAGCTGCGAATGCGTGCCGCCGTAGAGCGTCCGGGCGGCGACGATGTGATCGCCATGGCGGCAAAGCGTCAGCAGCGCGACCATCTGCGCGGCCATTCCCGTGGCGGCCGCGAGCGCGGCGCGCCCGCCCTCCAGAGCGGCGATGCGCTCCTCGAGCGCCGCGACGGTCGGGTTCGAAATGCGCGAGTAGACGTTGCCGAACGTCTGCAGGTTGAACAGGCTGGCGGCGTGGTCCGCGCTGTCGAAGACGAATGACGTCGTCTGGTAGATCGGCAGCGCGCGCGCGCCGGTCGCCGCGTCCGGAATCTGCCCCGCGTGGAGGCAGAGCGTGTCGAAGCCGAAC